>Ga0209597_1000445_pt1 | contig 27371 bp, 25 predicted proteins | sample M_140625_MF_Meta_FD_187316 | JGI IMG/M metagenome (GOLD analysis project Ga0209597, IMG submission 187316) | Freshwater microbial communities from Lake Montjoie, Canada to study carbon cycling - M_140625_MF_MetaG (SPAdes) (version 2) | ecosystem: Environmental > Aquatic > Freshwater > Lake... | reverse complement strand
TACCGGTCGTAATAGATGAAATTATTGCGACCGGTAAATCAACTCGACCAGTTCTCGGCGTTTTCTTTGATACTGCTTACACAGGCGTTGGTGCGAAAATTTCTAAGTTAAGCCCTGGTGAAGGTGCTGAAAAAGCAGGAATTCCAGTTGGCTCAGTTATCAAATCAATCGAAGGATTCAAGATTATTGATGATGTTTCGGCCATCGTGCGCATTCGCGCTGGATTACCTGGTAGCACCATTACTGTCATCGTAGATCTGCCAAACAATGGTGGTCTAAAGACATTTAAGGTAACTCTCGGGTCTGCTGCTTCGAACTAGTGGTGTTAACGCCTATGAAATACTTTTTCGATAGGCTTTAGCCATGGCTCAATTCAGATTGCAGGTCGTTCTTCCAGATCGCCCCGGCTCATTAGGCGCGGTTGCTTCGGCAATTGGTTTTGCTGGTGGCGATATTCGCGGCTTAGTTGTTATGAAATCTGAAGATGGCCGTGGCTATGACGACATAACTGTCGCTGTACCCGGCTCTGATCCAAGTGATTTGATTGAAGTTCTCACCGCAATTGGTGGCGTCGAAGTTATTTCAGTTACGCCAGTTAATTAAAGTTTAACTTCGCGCAATTGCGTCGCTGATTGTTCAGGCTTTAGATCCATGATGAAAGCACCCATGGCAGATTCCGAACCAGCTAAGTATTTTAATTTACCTGGTTGGCGACGAACACTAGTTATCTGCCAATGCAGTCGCATTACATCGCGCCCAACCCGAACTGGCGCTTGATGCCAAGTGGCGATGTAAGCCATTTCAATACCGAATACGCCATCGAGTCGATTTAATACTTCAAGTGCGATCTCTGGGAAAGCGGCTGAAGCTGCTTCATCTAGATCAGCTAAATCAGCTACCGGGCTAAGCGGAGCAACATGGATTTCAAATGGATAGCGCGCTGCGTATGGAACAAATGCTATCCAGTGCTCATTACGAGCAACTATTCGATCGCCATCTTTAATTTCGCGAGCAACTACATCATCAAGTAATACTCGCCCTGTGCGATCTTTATGTTCTTGCGCAGCTGCCAACATTTTCTCAACACGTGGCGGCAGGAATGGATATGAATATATCTGTCCATGTGGGTGCGACAGGGTTACGCCAACTTCTTCGCCACGATTTTCAAACGGAGCAATATGGGCAATGTAACTTGCTTGTGAGAGCTCACGGACTCGATCTTTCCAAGCTTCTAGAATTACCCGAACTTGAGACGGTGCTAAATCTTTCAAGGATTTACCATGATCGGCCGCAAAACAAATAACTTCGCATTTACCTGCAGTCAGGCCTTCGGCAGTTTGTGTGCTTAGCGCATCTGGTAATTCAAAATCGCCGGCAGGTGGTCGAAACGAAGGACCTCGGTTATCGAAAACAACTACCTCAAAGTCAGATTCAGGAATCTCAGTTAATAGTTCGCCTGGATTTTCAGAGGTTGGACAGAGTGGGCAAAGTTCTTTTGGTGGCAAAAAGATGCGATTTTGTCGATGCGAAGCAACGGCAACCCATTCACCAACGAGTGCGTCATAACGTAGTTCACCAATTTGCGGTTGAGCTTCAGGGGGGCGCTTATCTTGCGCATCGCGAGGTTGTCCCTTGGTGTCGTAATAGCGAATAGTGCGACCATCGGCCATTTGGCGATCGGTGCGAGTGATATCAGCTGGCAACTTTGCAACGCTCATAATGAATTGAAGTCTACTGTGCCCAATTCAGAGTTCGTTCGATCGCCTTGCGCCAGTTAGCGAATCCTTTCTCCCGTTCTGCCTGCGTAGATGTTGGATGCCAGCGATGGAACTCTTTCCATTGCCCCGAAATCTCAGCACGATCTTTCCAGAACCCAATGGTTAGGCCAGCAGCATATGCCGCTCCTAGCGCAGTGGTCTCGACAATTACTGGCCGCGAAATTTCGATACCTAAGATGTCGGCCTGCATCTGCATGCATAGAGCGTTATTCGTAATGCCGCCATCGACCCGCATTTGAGTCAAAGCGACTCCACTGTCAGCTGACATAGCGTCCATAATTTCGCGAGTTTGATAACAGATCGCTTCAAGTGCGGCCCGTGCTAAATGAGCTTTAGTTGCTGCGCGAGTTAGCCCAACTATTACGCCACGTGCATCGCTGCGCCAATGGGGTGCGAATAAGCCAGAAAATGCCGGTACGAAATAAACGCCATCGGTATCTGGAACTGAGGCAGCCAAGTTTTCTATTTCACTAGCGCTCGAAATTATTCCGAGTTGATCACGCAACCACTGAATCGCAGAGCCCGTAACTGCCACAGAACCTTCGAGTGCATACTGAACAGGTTCGTCACCGAACTGAAAGCAGACAGTTGTTATGAGACCATTTTTTGATCTGACAATTTCATCGCCAGTATTTAAGAGCGCAAAGTTACCGGTGCCATAAGTGGTTTTTGAATCACCACGCGCGAAACAAAGTTGTCCGACCATGGCAGCTTGCTGGTCGCCCAGAATGCCGGCAATTGGTATGGCAGTTCCGAATGGACCGTTTGGATCAGTGGTTGCATAGATCTCGCCAGAAGATCTAATTTGTGGCAGCGACGAAAGCGGAATATCAAATTGAGTTAGTAGTGATTGGTCCCAATCAAGAGTTTCTAAATTCATCAACATAGTTCGGCTGGCATTTGTGACATCGGTTAGATGTACGCCACCGTGGGCACCGCCAGATAAATTCCAAAGTAGCCACGAATCAATAGTTCCGAATCGAACCGTTTGCGCACTAATTGCCTGTTGAACTGCCGGTACGTTTGTCATTAACCAATTAATTTTGCTGGCTGAGAAATATGGGGCTATCGCCAAGCCGGTTTTATGGACTATTTCGTCCTTCATGTGAGCACTAAAACTATCTAAGTAGGCAGTAGTGCGAGTGTCTTGCCAAACGATTGCGTTAGAAAGTGGCTTGCCAGTCTTACTATCCCAAGCCACCGTGGTTTCGCGTTGATTAGTTATGCCGACTGCGGCTAATTGCGATCCGATGATTCCTGCTTGTTTAAGCGCGCCTTTAATTACTTCTTGAGTGCGAGACCAAATTTCTGCAGCATCATGTTCGACCCAACCTGCCTGCGGCATAATCTGGCGATGTTCTAACTGGTGCTGTCCAACAATTTTCCCAGCTTGATCAAAAATAATAAAGCGAGTGCTGCTAGTGCCTTGATCTAAGCTGCCAATAAATGATTCGCTCATATGGCAACCCTAATTCCTTATTTGATTCTTACAACCATCTATTGCTGGTTTAGGCGTAGCGCTCTTAGTTGGCTTTGGCGTAGGCGCAATACCCTGTAACAGGTCAAAGGTAACCGGTAGTTGCGTCGCCGCATGAGTTTTAGTTTGATCAGTAAATTGAATTGAACCGACCCATGTGCCAGCAGTGAAGCCCGTAATTGAAAGAGTCCATAGGCCACTTGCCGCACGTGTAACAGTTTGGGTTAGTTTTGGTTTATTTACTTCAAGAGGATCAAAAACAAATCGCACAGTGCCGGTAACAACTGGTGAACCATCAGGGCGATTTACTCCGATATCAAAGGTAACGGCTTTACTGGTATCAGTTGCCCTCTGCTTTGAAATTAACATTGTGGTTGCTTCATTAATTGGCATTAGATCAATTGCCTCCGGAACCCAGGTTCCGGCAGTTAAATCTATAAAGTTTTGCGCTGTGCCACGGAAAACATTTAAATCAACTCTAGAACTCGGGACTCCGTATCTAACACCGATTCCACAAGAAGAGTATTGCCAAATAATCCATTGTGATTGGCACGCGCTCGAAGTCCAGGAATGCACGAAACAGCCACCTGGTTTCAGGCCTGGCTGGTTAATTGGGTCAAATGGATTAATCGCATATTGCGCTAGCCAAAGCGGGTATTTATTAAGAGCGGCGCTCTTATTCATCGCACCCTCAAGGAAACTTGGATAGGAATAGAAAATAGGCTTACGGCCTAGTTTGTCATTGAGAATTCCCATAAAAGTCTCGGCCCATAATGTGACCGAGCTTCTAGTGTCGCATATGTTGCAACTTCCGTTGCTACTCACTTTTATGCAATTATTTTCCAGGTCAAGTGCATATGGGAGATCACGGGCTGTTAGACCGCCGATTGCTGATACTCGCCAAATTACTTTTTGAGCTTGAGCTGTGGCATCTCGAATAATTGCATCTCGATCACTTGTGTTTGGCAATATCGCGTAATGATAAAAACCAGTGTAAATACCAGCCGCTTGAGCAGCTGGGCGATCGATCAACAAGTACTTGAGTGAAAGAGCATCAGCGTCATCACGAGTATCGGATGCCTTGATCATGGAAAAGCGAATTCCGGCTGCGTACATTTTAGTGAAATCAATTGGCTTTCCATATGGATGCTGCCATCTTGAAATATCGACACCATGAATTCGCCCACCTGGACCGAGTGCTTCTACGGCTATTACTGGATCTGTTTCGGAGATTTGCGCAGCTGGTTTTATTGTGATCTTTTTACTTGTTGAGTAAATTACCTTGCTTCCGATTGTCGTTCTGGCTCGGTAATTAATTACTGAGTCTTGCGCAGTTACTACCGTTTCAAGTTTCCAAGTTCCGAGTTTCGTAGATTTAGTACTAAACCTGGTGTCCGACCACTTGCCATCAATTTCACTCTGTATTTTTACGACCAGACCAGATTTTTTAGGCGTTAATGTGCCGTAAAAAGTTAATAGTGGCTCAATTACATTTGGGGTCTGCTTAACAGTCATTGAGAGCTTAGAGGTGGCAGCATCTGCAACTGGTAGAGAAATCGTTAGCGCAAGCGTTGATAGGCCCACCAAGATAGCGATCAGCCTATTTTTCATAGAAGAACAATCTCGATTTCTATCTCAAGCACTTCTTTTATTACTGATTTAAGAGTTGTGATCTGTCGATCTCGAATTTCGGAGTATTCATGGGCTGAGCCAAATTTACGACTATCTGAGAAATCCAAGCGCAGAGTCTTGCCATCGAATTCAGCTAGGCGGGCGTCAAAGAAAGAGATCCAGGCAATGCGATCAATACTTTCGAGCTGATCTAGAACCGAGTTCCAATGTTGCCGCAACTGGGATAGATCCATGTCCGAGATTCTAGTGTCTAGGTGCGCCGATCCACTTGTAGTAGTGGCCAGCTATTAAAACTCTCAGGTTTCGGGTGCGGTCTGGTGTTATTGCGAAGTGTCCGGCAATACGCGCAACTATTTGTTCGACTGATTTTTCGCTAACAAAACGAACGCGACCAATTTCGGCATTACTTAAACCAGTGGCAACTAGCCTCAAAGTTTCAATTTGAGTATCTGTCATTGCGCCTAAAACTGAGGCGAAAGTATTCTCGTGTGGCGAACCATGACTATCGACCCAGGTAACCGGATTTTTGCTTTCGGCAATTTGAATTGAATTGCGAATGGAATCTGCGATTACTTCTAGATTGCTAATAGACTTCTTTAAAATTAGTTGAGTGCCAACTGGAACATCTTTAGCCGTAATTCCAAGCAAGCGTAAATCAGGACAAGCTGTAGTAATTACAATTCCAAGTGCTGGATTTAATTTTCGCAATTTCTTAACTAGCGTGATCGCTTCTTGACCATCGAATTGAATATCAATTACTAATACTTCAGGCTGCAGAGACCGAAAAAGATTTTCGGCGACAGCTAAATTATTTGCTTCACCGACAACATTGATAGTGTGTAAACGAAGCGCAGCGCTAAGAGTCGCAAGTTCGAATGCGTCATCATTAATCACTAGCACTCGGAAAGTCATACTTAAAAGTAACTGACTTACCTATCTGGGGCTACCCAAATGGTTAGGGGTAGCCCTAGAAATATATGTGAGTAATTAAATACTTCAAATAAATGGCTTAATTGTTTTCGGAATAAAATCAAGAATTTGTGTGGCTGTTATTGGTCCGCCATCAGATGCTGTTAGCGCTGCGACATTTTGAATAAAAGCAGCACTTGCAGCTATTCGAGCCATTGCAGATGCTTCATTCAATATCTCAACTTCATTTGTTGCTACAAGTGCCGCAACTATTCCCGCAAGAACATCGCCAGTTCCTGCAGTGGCTAACCATGGTGTTGCCTTTGGTAGCTCAATTAATTGTTTGCTATCGGCCACAAAAGTGATGGCCCCTTTTAGTAAAACTGTTACTTTCAAGGTATCACTTGCTACTTGAACCCACTTGCGCGGATCTCCCTCAATTGCCTCAGCACTAACTTGAATCCCACGTGCGTTAAGTAATTTAGCGAGTTCACCAGCGTGGGGAGTAATTAGTGTTGGTTGAGATAGTTTGCCAGCTAAATACATAGCACCAGCATCTAAAACCGTAGGCATGGTCTGGCGCTTAGCCAAGAGAAACCAACGATGGCGTAGCCATGTGGTGAGCAATTTGAATTTCTGATCAGAAATTCCAGAACCTAACAACCATGCTGAAACTGGACCCGGTTGAACCACAACTTCTGGGCAAGTATGCAGAACCAGGTGGGCTAAACCAGATGAGGAATGAAAGCGAATCATGCCAACGCCAGTTGCCGAAGCGGCTGCGGTAGAAAGAACTGCGGCACCGGGATATTGAGCCGAGCCAGTTATTACACCCAGAACTCCGCGCGAGTATTTATTATCTAGATCGGTTGGAACAGCGATGCATTTCTTCACATCGCGAGCAGTCCACTTCTTATATGTGCGTTCTTCGCTCATCTTGATGCTCCCACTCGCTTTAGCTAACTAATTGCAAGGCTACTCTTAAGTTGCTAGTAGTAGAAATCCGCTTTAAATCGCGCTTAAGAAATTTGGAAGTTCTCGAATTGAACTTTAGTTTTACTCTCGCTCTTACCGATTAAAGCAATCATTACGCCAGTATGTGAATCAGTCAGATCGCAGGAGATTTCGCGGCCATCGAGAGTGTGTGAAAAACCTAATTCAGTAATGCTGAAGGTGTAGTCCTGATCATCTCCACTTAGTTCGATTTGCAGCTTTGACAGTGCGGTCGATATTGATGCTGCTGGTTGCTTCCCTGACGCCGCTTGCACGCTTACTTCAAAAGTCTCAGTTCGCTTAATCTCAAGTGAAAGATAAGCGCCTTCTTTAATGTAGGCAGCAAGCCCAACTACATCGCCTTCCTTCAACTCAGTTAAATCAATAGTCACTGAGCAATTGAATTTCCAAGCAGTTTGGCGAAGACCTAGAAAAGAATTCTCGAATGAATTCTGTAGCTCTAAAGCCAGTGCATTTTCGCCAGTTAAATTGAAGTGATCCCGCTTTTCATTGCGAACAGTTACCCACTTGATTGCTAGAGATTCGGTACTGAAATCAACCGGTATATCGCTTTGTGCAAACTCAGCTAAACCAGTGACTTCAAAACTATCTTCTACACGGCCAGTCTCTGGTGCAAACAGCGGGCTCTGGTCATCAGCCGGCCAAGTAACTGGGAAGATAAATGTTTCGCGACCTAAGTTTCGATAGTAGCCACCAAAAGACCACTGAACGTTTCCGCCGTCATAGAAACCACCTCGTGGGCGTGAAGCGAGGGCAACGCCCCACCAACTGCCATCTTTCAGTTCGACCATATCGGCATGGCCAACATTGTGCACTGGATATTCCCGCGCCAAATGCTTATGGGTAAGGATCGGGTTTCGTTGGCTGGAAACATATGGACCTAATACATTTTTGCTTCGGGCAATTGATGTGGTGTGGAAATGTAAAGTGCCACCTTCGGCAATTAGTAAGTAATACCAACCATTTCGTTTATACATACGCGGGCCTTCGGGAAAGATTCCACCAGTGCCATTCCATAGAGTGCGCTTTTCGCCAACTAATTCAAAAGTTTCTAAATTTATTTCACTGATCCAGATTTCGGCATCGTTTTCAAATCTAGGATTTGAACTATCTCTATTCGCCAAGAAATAAGCTTTATCACCATCGAAGAATAGTGAGCTATCGATACCGAATGCATTTTCGATAAAGTGACATTTACTCCATGGCCCATTGATATCAGTGGCAGTTACAACAAAGTGATAGTCAGAGCCTGGCCATTGCCGCTTAACGCGAGTAGAAGTTATATAGAAAACACCATTGTGATGACGAATCGTTGCCGCCTGCACACCGCCAGAGGGAGCAACATCAGATAAATCAAGGCCTTGATCAGCACGATCAATGGCATTTCCGATCTGTCGCCAATTAACTAGATCTTTTGAGTGCCAAATCGGAATCGCTGGAAAGTATTCAAAGCTTGAATTAACAATATAGAAATCATCATCAACTCGAATAATTGAAGGATCGGGATAAAAGCCAGGCAGGATTGGATTATTTGCCAAAGTCATTTATTAATCATCCTTTGGTTAGGCTAAGTATTCAATGAAAGAAGTGGGGCGGGTCGGGCTCGAACCGACGACGACAGAATTATGAGTTCTGGGCTCTAACCAACTGAGCTACCGCCCCCAGCGATAAGAAACCTCTCAGTTTCAGATCAATAGAGATGTAAAGAATAGTGGGCGAGTGAATGATCTCCCAAACTTTTCGCATAACCGCACCTAGAATTCCAGATATGCGCATGAAATCAGGAATGTTTGTAGCAATTATTGCTCTGGCTGCGTGTGCCTTCAATGGAATCTCAGCAGCAAACGCGGCCCCGGTTTACGTATTCCCAATCGTGGGCTGTAAGGCTACTTACGCGAAATCACATCATGATTATCAAGCTACCGATATTCAAGCCAATGCTGGTTGTAAATATGTAGCCCCAGTCGGCGGAACAATTACCGAAGTCGCCACCAAAGACATTTGGAATTCAAAAAAGAATTTAGGCGATACGCGAGGTGGCTTATCAGTAACTCTGGTTGGTGACGATGGTGTTCGGTATTACGGTTCACACTTTAAAAGTATTGAAGCCGGAATAGTGCCCGGCGTAGTCGTAATCGCGGGGCAAACGCTTGCCTATGTTGGCGCAACTGGATCTGCGCGCGGAACCAAACCGCATGTGCATTTTGGAATTTCTTGGCCGACCCCAGTTGAATCAAATGTCTGGTGGGTACGTCGTGGTGTTTTATATCCGTGGGCCTATTTAGATGCCTGGAAAGCTGGGATTGATAAATCTCCATTTAATACAGTTGAGAAATTGCGCAAGAAGTTAGGCGATATTCCACCTGCACCAAAGAAATAACCCCCGCCGCTTTCGCGACGAGGGTTATTTGTAAACTAAGTGAAATTAGTTAGCGTTCACTGCATCGGCCTGAGGACCCTTTGGACCCTGTACGACCTCGAATGAAACTGACTGACCCTCTTCAAGGGACTTGTAACCGTTTCCTTGAATTGCTGAGTAGTGAACGAATACATCTTGTCCGCCACCGTCAACTGCAATGAAACCGAAACCCTTTTCAGAGTTGAACCACTTAACTGTACCTGTTGCCATCTTTTACTATCCTTCGATATGGGGGTGTTCCGAGAAATCCTCGAATCACGGTCTTCCTCTTGCTACAGCTATACCGAATATGTAAAACATGAAACGGGTACTGATAAAGCGTCCGACTAGGGCAAAGCGTACCTCCTACTTGCGAGTTCACCTAAAGTTTTTTTCGCGAGATCACGCTCAAATCACCCCGTAATTTCTGCGATCTAGACAGTTAAAGGCTCGTAGGTGTACAAATAGAGCACTAGTAAGTGCCGATGGGCTGGGGAAGGTCGCATCAAGTGCCCTTGCTAGGAGAAGAAAAATGGAGCGAATTTCGCCCACGAATAACGCTGTATCTACCGGTTGGCTAGTAATTCATAGCGCACCTTCTGCTTTGCGTACCCATATTGATTGGGCGATCAAAGACATTTTGGGTAACTCGGTTCAGATTCAATGGCGGCCGCAACCAAACTTCATTGGCACTTACCGCACCGAAATAACTTGGCGCGATCTAGCCGGCAACGCAGCAAAACTCTGTAGCGCTCTTTCGAGTTGGCATTACTTAAGGTTTGAGATTTTTGAAACCATGAATAACGAAGGCGAACTATTTCGATTTCTGCCAGAGCTCGGAATTCTGCGCAATCAAACCGATGGGGCTGGCAATATTTTGCTCACCGATTCAGTAGTTGTTAACGCTTTGAATAATTCATTCGAGGAAGATGAATTACGCGACGCGATTAATAGAATTCTGGGTAAACCTTGGGAAGAAGTGCTCGAGCCGTTGCGAGCTATTGATCAACGAGAGGTGGCTCCGCTACAAGCGATTTAAATTCTGTCGAAAACCCTAGGTTTTCAGTAGAATGAAGCCATGAGCCAAAACCTAGAAAATAATAAAGTGACCATCGAGCGCAATAAAGGCATTGTTTTAATTGCCGCTGCCGTAATTCTTTCAATTGCACTCGGTGGCGGGTTAATGAAGGTAGGTGCGGGTTTTGCATCTCGCGCAAGCGATGGCATCACTGTAACTGGTTCGGCGAAAGTTGAAGCAACTGCTGATAATGCGGTTTGGACTTTATCTGTTTCGCAATCATCACCAACAGTTAGCATGGCAGTTTCGAAAGTCGCCGACGGTGTACAGGCGCTATCAAAGTATTTAACTTCTGGTGGAGTGGCCAATAATCAGATTACTTTAGGGGCGGTCTCCACATATGCCAACGAAGAGTATTTAAATGGCAACAACACCGGGCGCATACTTTCGTATCGTGCCAATCGAGATGTAACCGTTCGAACAAAAGATGTTCAGTTAGTCTCAAAATTGAGTCAAAGTATTGGCGACTTGCTACAAACCGGAGTGCCAGTAAATAACTATGGACCGCAGTACTACATCTCAACGCTTTCTGAACTTCGCCCTAAGTTGTTGGGCGAGGCTATGAAAGATGCGCGTGTTCGTGCCGAAGCAATTACTAAATCTGTCGGCGGTTCAGTTGGTGCGGTAATTAATGTAAAGAGTGGGCCATTTCAAGTGACTACTCAAGACTCTACTCAAGCAGCTGATTACGGCGCTTATGACACCAGCACAATAACTAAGACGGTTACATCTACAGTTTCGGTAACCTTTAAAACGAAGTAATTAGTTAAAGCGGAATATTGCCGTGGTTGCCTCTGCGATGAGGCGCCGCGGCAATTGCTTTTGCTAGCGCACTTCGAGTTTGAGTTGGCTCGACAATCTCATCTACGGCGCCAATTTCAATTGCGCGTTCTACGCCACCTGAAACTCGATCATGTTCGGCGGCTAATTCAAGCTCCATGGATTCGCGTTGCTCTTGTGGAATATCAGCTAATAGTCGGCGGTGAAGAACACGTACCGCAGCGACAGCGCCCATTACAGACACTTCAGCAGTTGGCCAAGCAAATACTCGAGTAGCGCCCATAGATTTCGAATTCATAGCAACGTATGCGCCGCCATATGCACGACGAGTAATTAGCGTTACGCGAGGAACAACTGCCTCGCCAAATGCATGTAGCAACTTAGCGCCGCGTCGTACTGCGCCTTCCCACTCTTGACCAGCACCAGGCAAGAAACCTGGAACGTCTGCGATCACAATTAACGGAATACCAAATGCATCGCAGGTACGAACGAAGCGCGCAGCTTTTTCAGCAGCCGATGAATCTAGTACGCCGCCTAAGTGTTGAGGGTTATTAGCAACCACGCCAACTGTGCGGCCACCGAGTCGACCTAACTTCGTTGTCATATTTTCAGCCCACATTGGCAATAGTTCTAACTTTTCGCTATCTGCATCAAGAATCGCAGATATCAGCGGCTGAACTCGGTAGGCGCGTTTTGAAACTGGCGGAACATGGATACTTAAGTCTAGATCTACTAAATCAACGTTTAACAAACCTTGATCTGCGAAGAGCGAAGTTAAGTCACGAATGTCAGCAAAAGCTTCTTCTTCGCTATGAGCAATTACGTGCGCAACACCGCTGTTCTTGCGATGCGCATCAGGTCCACCCAGTGTTGCGATATCAATTTTTTCACCTGTAACGCTCTTAACGACATCAGGGCCAGTTACAAAGATTCGACCGTTCGGAGCCAACACCACAATGTCAGTTAGTGCTGGTCCATATGCTCCGCCACCAGCCGTTGGCCCAAGTACCAGCGACAACTGTGGAATTCGACCACTGGCTGTAATCATTGATTGAAAAACTTCACCAAATGCGCTGAGCGATGAAACGCCATCACGTAATCGCGCACCTCCACTGTGCCAAATACCAATGATCGGTAACTGACTTCCCATGGCTGATTTATAAGCTTCAACGATTACGTGTGCGCCATCAGCGCCAAGAGCGCCACCTTGTAGTGTCGCATCAGATGCAAAAACGACAACTCGGTTTCCTTTGATTTCACCGGTTGCTGCGACCATTCCGCAATCAGTGCGGGGGATTAGTAACTCGAATTTTCCGTTATCTAATAACTTTGCGATACGGACTTCAGGATCGCGCTCGTCGATCGTCATTTCAGTTTACTGACTTAAAAACTAATACGACGTTATGCCCACCAAAACCAAAAGAATCATTAAGTGCTGCGATATCGCCAGCAGGAAGAGCGCGTGGCTTATCGCGAACCACATCGACAGTTACGGCTGGGTCTAAATTTTCAATATTTATAGTTGGCGGCGCTAAGCGATCTTGAATTGCTTTTACAATAAATACTGATTCGATCGCACCTGCACCACCAAGTAAGTGACCAGTCATTGATTTCGTTGCCGAAACTGCAACGTGATCAGCATCTGCGCCAAGTGCTAAGCGAAGCGCATTTGCTTCAGCAACATCGCCAGCAGGAGTTGAAGTTGCGTGCGCATTTAAGTGAACAACATCTTTAGTTGAGATGCCAGCATCAGCGAGTGCAAATTTAATCGCACGCTGCACGCCGCTTCCATCAGGATCTGGAGCTGCAATGTGGAAACCATCTGAAGTTAAACCTTGTCCGGCAATCTCACAATAAATCTTGGCACCACGAGCTTTAGCGTGCTCATATTCTTCAAGAATCAGAACTCCGCCGCCTTCGCCCAAAACAAAACCATCGCGATCGAGGTCATATGGTCGTGAGGCACGTTCAGGCGCGTCACTACGAGTTGAGAGTGCTTTCATTGCTGCAAAACCAGCCATGGGTAGCGCGTGAATTGCGGCTTCAACGCCACCACTGATAATTACATCAGCTCGGTTATTCCGAATCATTTCGAAGGCATAACCAATTGCTTCGGCCCCTGAGGCACACGCACTAACGGGGGTATGAACACCAGCGCGAGCTTTAAATTCAAGTCCAACATGCGCTGCTGGTCCATTCGGCATCAACATTGGCACTGTGTAAGGGCTAACCGAACGAGCGCCTTTCTCTTTCAAAATATCGTATTGCTCGAGCAGCGTTGTAACGCCACCGATGCCGGAAGCAATAACTACTCCTAGACGTTCATTTTCAACTTCTGGTGAACCAGCATCTTTCCAAGCTTCGCGCGATGCTATTAAAGCAAAAGCCTCAGAGCGATCTAATTTGCGAAGTTCAACGCGTTCCATAACTTCACTTGGGTCAACCGCCACGCGGGCAGCAAAGTTAACTGGAATTGTATTTGCCCAATCTTCAGTAAGGGTGCGAACACCGCTCTTACCTGCGAGCAAGGCAGCCCAAGTACTTGGCGCATCTCCTCCGATTGGAGTTGTTGCGCCAAGTCCAGTTACGACTACGCGTCGTTGGGCTGACATCTTTAGTTACGCTTCCAAAAAATTAAGCAGAAGCCTTTACGATGAAATCAACTGCATCGCCAACAGTTTTAAGTTCAGTTACCTGATCATCTGGAATCTTCACGCCGAAACGTTCTTCAGAAGCAACAACAACTTCAACCATGCTTAGTGAATCTACTTCTAGATCATCTGAAAAATTCTTATCTAGTTCGATAGATGCAGCTGGAATACCGGCAACTTCTTCAACGATCTCTTTAAGACCAGCTAATACATCTGCTTGGGTTAGTGCCATTTCTTTATTTCCTTCACTTTCGGTAAACGGGTTTTGATCGGTAAGGCGTAATTGTCTAACAAAAGAGCGCTTACTTACGAGTATCAGCGCTATTTACGGCGAGAATTATGGCAATTGCACCACTTGTCCAGCGTAAACGAGACCTGCGCCATACCCAATTATTAATGCAAGGCCGCCACTTAATTCCGGATGTGATTCCAGTAAAGCATCCATCGCGAGTGGAATTGATGCCGATGATGTATTGCCATTTGTTTTCACATCATCAGCAATCACAACAGAGGCTGGCAATTTCATTTCTTTGGCCATTGACTCAATAATTCGGAAATTTGCTTGGTGTGGAATAAATGCTGCAAGTTGTTCACCAGTAACACCAGCGGCTTCGAGTGCTTGTAACCCAATTTTACTCATTGAAAAAACTGCCCAGCGGTAAACGGTCTGACCTTGTTGCGTGATGTTCGGCCAACCAAGATCTGCCACGCCTTTAGTTGGCGCACTTCTAAAATCTGTCCAAGCTGGATTTAACAAAATTGCATCACGAGAGTCAGCATCAGAACCCCAAATTGCTGGACCGATTCCAGCTTCTTCTGATTGCCCGATGACAACAGCACCAGCACCATCGGCAAAAATGAATGCAGTGGCCCGATCATCCGGGTCTGTGAAATCAGATAACTTTTCTGAACCAACTACCAAAACATTTTTAGAAGTTCCACCCGCAATCAAATCCTTTGCCATGGCGACGCCATAACAAAAGCCAGCACATGCAGCGCTGATATCAAAAGCCGCGGCTTTCGGATTTCCCATCTGCTGAATTAGCGCAGTTGCTGCACTTGGTGCTTGAAACTCATACGAGATAGTTGCCAGAATTACCGTATCAATGTCCGCAATTGTTAAGTTAGCTCGTTTAAGCGCCATTTCGCAAGCAGCTTGCGCCATACTGACAACGCTTTCATCAGCGCCTGCAAAGCGGCGAGTTTCAATGCCAGTGCGTTGCTGAATCCACTCATCAGTTGATTCAATGCGATCTACGATTTCTGCGTTCGGAACTTGGCGTTTAGGGCGATAAGTTCCAACTGAAAGTATGCGTGAATTACTGCCAGGATTTACTTTGATACTCATTTATGTTTCTCCGCAAACTCTTTAGCTGCTGCCAAGTCGGCAGGAGATTTAAAAGCAAAAGTTTCGATTTCAGGCGCTGCCCGCTTCAACAGCCCAACTAAAGTTCCAGCTGGCGCTAATTCAATTACGCCAGTGACACCAAGTTCTTGCAAACTTTTCATGCAGAGATCCCAACGTACTGGGCTCGCAACTTGGCTAATGATGCGCTCAAGTACTTCTTCACCATCTACAACAGCAAATCCATCGCGGTTTGAAATTATCGAAGCTGTTGGGTCAGATGGCGAAATCGTAGAAGCGCTCTTAGCTAATACTTCTTGCGCAGATGCCATATATCTAGTGTGAAAAGCACCAGCTACGGCAAGCGGGCGAACTCGAGCGCCGGCTGGGGGATTATCGGCAAAAAGTGAAAGCTCGCTGATTAATCCTGCCGCCACTATCTGTCCAGCGCCATTGTCATTTGCGGCAACCAGGCCAAGCTTCATGATCGCATCAAGAACTTCTTCGCGGTCGCCACCTAAGACAGCGGACATGCCGGTTTTTTCTAAGCTAGCAGCTTTTGCCATTGCATTTGCGCGATCATTAACGAAACGCATTGCTTCGAATTCGCTGATCACTTTTGCTACGGCTGCTGCGGTAATTTCGCCAACTGAATGGCCTGAAATAACCGGCGCTGAAACGCCAAGCAAACTTGCGGCGATTAATCCAGTTGCCACAATTAAAGGTTGCGCATTTGCGGTATCTCTAATTTCATCGGCATCAGCAGTCGTACCTAGTGCAACTAAATCTTTACCAATAATTTCAGACCAACGAGAGATTGATTCGGCGCAATCACTAATTTCTAACCAAGGCGTCAACATGCCTGGCGTTTGAGCACCTTGACCAGGTGCGATGATTGCTAACACAAGCTAAATATTATGCGATGTTGTGGGTACTACCGAGTAACGAGCCAGATTTGCGCTGTGTGCTCGGGCACTTCAATTGTTGAACCAGGCATCATAATTACTGGCTGATATGTAGCAGTTACTTCTGATGCATCAAAGATACAGCGAAAGGCCGAACCCCAAGTGGAATCGGGTAGTACAAAATCTCGAGTGACTTTATTTGAATTGAAATTAAGTAACAGCGCTCGCTCAGCGCTGACCTCAATATAGATAGAGAGGGTACGAGTTTCGGAATTTTGCCAATAGTGATCTAGCATCTCTTCACCCTTGCGATTAAACCAAGCGATATCTTTACGCTGAGTTCCCAAATCAATTTCGCCGGTATAGAACTTACTTGTTACATCTGATAGATAAGTTTTGCGGATATTGATTAGTTCACGAAATGAATTGAGCATATCTTCGGCATCATGATCAAGTTCCCAAGGTTGTGCCCACGGATTTTCCCCGTTACTAACTGAATAACCGTTATTGCTGCCATTTTGCGTGCGATTTACTTCATCGCCCATATTTATCATCGGCACACCCGCAGAAAGTAGCAAAGTGGCCGCCATTGACTTCTTTAGTGATTGGCGAATTTGTTGAATCCCTAAATCATCGGTTTCGCCCTCTACACCTGCATTCCAGGATTTGTTGGAAGAATGACCATCGCGATTTTCTTCACGGTTAGCTTCATTGTGCTTCTCGTTGTAGGAAACTAAATCTCGCAACGTAAATCCATCATGAGCAGTTATAAAGTTAATTGATGCGGTTGGGCCTCGGTGATAGAAAATCCCGCTTGAACCGCTGATAGCTGAAGCAATATCGCTAACACCTTCACCAAATCCGCGTGCCAAGTCGCCTAACCAGAATTGTCTAACGCTGTCTCGAAAATAGTCATTCCATTCGCGCCACGGATAAGCAAAATCACCTAAGCCGTATCGCGTTACATCCCAAGGCTCGGCAATCATTTTGCGATCACGAAGCACGGGTTCAGCAGTAATTGCTGCGAATAGTGAGGAGTATTGAGCAGCTTCATCGCGGAAAAGTGCAGTTGCTAGGTCAAAACGAAAACCATCTACGCCAATTACATCCGTCCACCAACGTAATGAATCAACGATGAAGCGAACCGAATTAGGTTTAGCGGCGGCTAAAGTATTTCCACAACCTGTCGTATCTAAATAATTGCCATTTGCATCGTGACGATACCAATCGCGATTATCGATACCGCGAAAACATAAAGTAGGCCCTGCGATACCAGCTTCAGCCGTGTGGTTATAAACCACATCGAGAATAACTTCGATACCTGCGGCGTGTAATTGCGCAACTGCCCAGCGCAATTCATTTACCGGGTCATCGCTAGCCGCATATTGTGGGTGCGGAGCGTTAAATGACATGGTGTTATAGCCCCAGTAGTTCTTAAGTCCACGCTGGGCTGTAGTTGGCTCAGAGATAAAGGCTTGAATCGGCAATAGTTCCAGGGCCGTAATGCCTAAGCCTTGTAAATGAGCGATAGTGCTGGGGTGGCCAAGTGCTTTATATGTGCCACGTTCTTCAACTGGGATTTCTAAATTATTGGCGGTTAAACCGTTTACATGTGCTTCGTAAATAAAGGTGTGTGCCCAGCGATGATCAATGCGATTAATATGACGTGGTTTGTGATCAGTTACAACCGAGAATGGCACTTTGCCGGCGCTGTCTCGGGTATCGCGAATAGTTAAATCGCCGTTACCCCAACAATCCTTACTTTGATGGCCATAAATCTCGGGCACATACTGCACTTCACCTGAAAGTTCGTGTGCATATGGATCGAGTAAAAGTTTGGCCGGGTTAAATCGCAAATTTTGTTCTGGAATCCACGGCCCATGTATTCGGTAACCATATTTTTGACCGGGACGAACGCCAGCTAAGTAGCCATGCCAAATTGGGCCGTTGCGATGACTTAGTGAATAACGCGATTCAACTAATTCACCATTAACTTCATCGAATAAGCAGAGCTCGACTGCATCGGCGCCAGAAGTCCAGATCGCAAAATTAGTACCTTCTTCGGTGACAGTTGCACCTAGATACCTTGGATCTGCTGGAAGCATTTCGCTATCTTGCCGTAATAAGAAGAATAATGGAATTAACTAAGAGACTCGCAACTCACTTATTTCTAACTCTTCAAGATCTTGAGCAACGGCAAATGAAGCAAAGGAAACATTTTCACTCTCTGCCACTGGAACTCGATTTAGTTTCAAATTCACATACTCAATTGCCATCAGAATCAGGGCAGCAGGCAAGAGATCAACACTACGTTTTAGGAACCAGGGGGTGCCGTTACGTAGTAACCAGATTATTGATTCCTTGCGATTTCGTTTTTCAACTTTTTCTATATCTACTTTATCTAGGCTCCAGCCAGAACTGACTAGAAGATCTCTAAATTCAGCTGCCAATCTCTGGTGTCCCATTTTGCTTGGATGCATACGATCAATATGCCAATTTTCCAAGTTATAGATTTCCGGAATATTTCTAGTATTTACCAAAATAGCGCCATATTCATTGGCCACCGAGCGAGTAACTTGATTAACCGCATCTATGCGACGGTTTAAAACCTGTGCCAACAACCTTGGCATTGGAACAATTTTAGTCGGATCATGTAATTCCAACATCAAAGCAGTTGTCCCGGTTCGCTTCAACTCAGAAAGAGTATGGCGCAAATTGCTATGCAACTTCACAGGATTAAAGCCGTTACGGAGCATGTCATTACCACCAACAATGACGCCGCAAATATCTGGCTTATGCACTAAAACTTTTGGAATTTGATCTTCTAAGACTTCTTGAGATTTAGCTCCTGGCCTAGAGGCATTTAAGAAAACTAACGGATCCTGAAAACTTTTTGCTAAATAATATGCCCACCCAACAGTCGTTCCATTTGGTAGCGAATCTCCGACACCTGAAGCTGCGCTATCACCAACTACTGTGAAAGTCGTAACTTGGCTCATTTCAAGCTGCTCGCAATCGATGCTTTGCTTTGGTGAATCCATCTTTATCCCCATGCAGGGTGAGCATGAGTGAAACGGTTGAACTCCAAGGGAAGTTCTCGGCTTGTTCGTGGCACTCATTTGCCAGATTTGGTCGAACTTTTGACCAATTTAGAACCTTAGAAACTGCGGCAGCAAAGTCATTTCCATTGTCATCTGCGGTATAGCCAACTGGTTGATCAGTATCGATCAGTAAAAATTCCCCGACAGCGCTAGATGAAGAGGCAATTACTGGAGTGCCTGATGCTAAAGACTCCAGGGCTGCTAAACAGAAAGTCTCGATTGGGCCAGGGGCCATTGAAACATCGGCTGAAGCCAGTATTTCAGCGACTTTATTGCGATCTGCGATAAAACCTAAGAAGGTAACTGGTAGGTCTTTAGCTTCTTCGCGCAATGTTTTCCACATTGGACCACCACCAACATAAACTAATCTCGCGTCAATACCTTTTTCGCGCAGGACTTTGAGCGCTTGAATAGATCGCTGTGGTTTCTTTTCAGGAGACATGCGGCCGCAATGAACCATCAGGTATTCCGAACCCTTTAGCAGAGAATTTTTTAATTCTGGGTTTGCTAAATTTGGGCTAAATCCTTCTAGATCAACGCCCAGTGGAATTTGTGCCAAGTTGCCGATTTTGATGTCGCGAAATTCTTGAGCCGCAAAGTTAGTTGTCGCAACAACATGCGTGAAACGGCTAGCTAATCTGCGATTATGCCAATTAACAAACTTAGTGATTTTTATTGGTAAATAGGTTGAGATCAACCCGCGTAATGATTCATGGCTAAAGACAACCGAAGGAATATTTCTGGTTATTGCCCATTTGCCGATACCGGTCAACGTGAATCGATCAGAAATTTCTAGCCGGTCAGGTGCCAATGTGATGATTAGTCTTTTAACTTGTCGGGTATTAATGATGACGCGATAGCCACCACTAAATGGCAGGACTACCGATGGCAAGGTAACGCGTTTTCCTGAAGGTGTGTCTTCACAGTAGAAGGCGGTGCCCGGAACTACATAAATAAACTCGTGACCTTTGGATTGATATCCCTTGCCCAGTTCGTGCAGCGTAGTTCTGATACCACCGGATTTGGGCCCGTAGAAATTTGCGATATGCATAATTTTCATGCGACTAGTTCCGAACGTAGATTCTTCTTATTTGAAATCAATTCTTGATAATGGTTAATTAGCTCTTGATTAATTGATTGCCAGGTGCGATTGACGACTGATTCACGAGTCACTTTGCGCATCTCGGCTACATCACTTTGTTGAATAAGCTTAACTACACGCTTAATTTCCTTAGGATTACCGGTATTAATCAAATAGCCCGTCTTGCCATCTTCAACTAAATCAATTGGCCCACCAGAATTTGGCGCGATTACTGGAACTCCCGAAGCTAGAGCTTCTTGAATAGATTGGCAAAATGTTTCATGTTGACCGGTATGAATAAAGATATCAAGGGAGGCATACATTCGCGCCAAATCTTGACCATTCTGAAATCCGGTAAAGATCGCGTTAGGCAATTTTCGTTCTAAACGCTCTCTTATTGGTCCATCTCCAACAATGACAAGTTGAACATCATCTTGTTCGTCTAGTGAGATTAAATCTTCTAGGCGTTTTTCATGTGCCAAGCGACCGATGTAACCAATCAAGGTTCGATCTGGACGATCACCAAGAAGCGATTTACGTAAAACTTCATCACGATTTTCTGGACTGAATCGTTCGGAATCAACACCGCGACGCCAAAGTTCGACGCCAGGTACGCCTAGCTCATTCAAATAAGTGCAGGCAGAAGAAGAAGGCGCCAGCGTCCGATCGCTATTTGAGTGCACTCGTCCGACAAATTTATTTAAAGTTGCATTAGCTAATTGAAAGCCATAGTGATTAGCAAATCCCGCTAAGTCTGTTTGATAAACGGACAAGGTAGGAATTTCAAGTTTTCTAGCGAACCGAGCAACATAATTCCCTAGAAGAGCGGGCGAAGCTAAATGAATAATGTCGGGGTTAAAATTGACCAAACTGGCTTTCGCATTTTGTTGCGGTAGCGCGATTGGAATTAAGCCTTTTACATTGATTGCCGGAACTCGGATGATTTCAAATCCGGCGTACTCACTTGGTCCGCCATTAGATTCTGGAGCAATAACAATCGCGTCATGACCATTTTTTTGAAAGAAATCTAGAATTCGCAAAACTGAATTGGTGACACCGTTTATTTGCGGGAGGAAAGACTCGGCAACTACGGCAATTCGTAGCTTATGAAGCTGCACAATGTCGTTCACGAGGAAAAAGGTCTCGTAGGCCAGGTGTTAAACCCTAAAGCCGAAGTGAAGTGTTGGTGAACCCTGAGCAAAAACTTAAAGGAAATTCGATGGTCAGGTCTGGCCAATTCAGGCGTATCTATCAGGCGTATCCATGTGACGAACGTTGCTGAAATTCAGATTGTAGGGGGTGTGACTCGTTAGTAGCCTTTCCCAATGAAGATTGCGGTATGCGTTAAGCAGGTGCCAGATTCCTGGGCTGAGAAAAAGATGGTCAATGGCGTCCTCGACCGCGAAGGTGTCGATGCTGTTCTAAATGATCTCGATGAATACGCAGTTGAAGAAGCGCTACGAATTGTCGAAGCTCATGGCGGAAATGAAGAAGGTGGCGCACATAGCGTGACCATTATTTCTATGGGCCCAGAGCGCGCGACTGAAGCAATTCGCAAAGCGCTCTCAATGGGTGCCAATGATGCGATTTTGGTAAATGATGCTGCTCTTGCCGGCTCTGATGCGCTCGCAACTTCTAAAGTATTAGCTGAAGTAATTAAGAATGGTGGCTTTGATCTAGTTCTTTGCGGAACCGAATCAACCGATGCTCGCATGAGCGTGGTGCCAGCAATGTTGGCTCAACGATTGGGCTGGGCGCAGTTAACTTTTGCCTCATCAGTTTCAGTTGATCCAAGCGCAAATACCATTTCAATTACTCGAACAACTGAAGCAGGCGTCGATGCGATGAATGCGAAGTTCCCTGCAGTTGTTAGCGTGGTTGAGAAAATTAACGAACCTCGTTACCCATCCTTTAAGGGAATCATGGCTGCAAAGAAGAAGACTATTGATAGTCGAGATTTAGCGGCCGTCGGAGTTTCAGCTGAATCAGCTTGGTCATTGGTTGCAGATTCAGCACCACGACCACCTCGCGCAGCTGGCGTAAAAGTTACCGATGAAGGTAATGGCGGAAATGATTTAGTTAAATTCCTAGCAGAGAAGAAATTTATATGAGCCAAGTATTCATTCTCGCCGATTTCGCCGGCGATAAGTGCACCAAAACAACTGCAGAATTAGCAACTGCAGCAGCTCGTAACGGCAGCGTTACAGCAATTGTTTTAGCAGCCCCAGGTGCTGGCGCAGCCCTTGCCGCATCAGTTAATCACGGGCCAATTGCGAACGTCTTAGTTGTTGAATCTGCCGATTTTGCCACACATGGAGTTGCTGCTGCGGCTGATGCGATTGCCCAAATCATTGCGCAAAAATCTCCAGCTGCTTTTTTAATTGCCTCTAATGCTTATGGCAAGGAGGTAGCCGGTCGCGTGGCAGTAGCAACTGACTCCGGAATTATTACTGATGCCGTTGATGTTTCAGCGGATCTAACAGCGACCCAATTAGTTTTTGGTGGCTCGACAACCGTGCATTCAAAAGTTTCCAAAGGTGTAGCCGTTATTACGGTTCGCCCAAATTCGATCGAAGCCGATCTCTCTGAATCATCACCCGCAGTTGAAAATTTGTCGCTTACAATTTCAGATTCAGCAAAGTTAGCAACTACAACTTCTTCAACACCGCCAGTTAAAGGTGGCCGCCCTGAACTTATTGAAGCGCAGATCGTAGTTTCTGGTGGACGTGGCACAAATGGTGACTTTGCCGCAGTTGAAGGTTTTGCTGATTCACTAAACGCGGCAGTGGGCGCATCTCGTGCCGCAACTGATGCGGGTTGGTATCCGCATTCACATCAAGTTGGCCAAACAGGAAAAACAGTTAGCCCACAACTTTATGTTGCTTGTGGAATTTCTGGTGCGATTCAACACCGCGCTGGCATGCAGACAAGCAAGACAATTGCCGTGGTTAATAAAGATCCCGAGGCACCAATCTTTGATTTGGCTGATTTCGGCGTAGTGGGCGACCTATTTGCGGTCCTGCCTCAAGCTACGCAAGGAGTTACTGCGCAAAAGTCCTAGACTTACCCGCATGAATAGCGTCTATCTCGACCATGCGGCAACCACGCCGATTTTGGGCGATGCGTTATCGGCATTCACAGCCCAAGCCAGCAAGTTGGGTAATCCATCTAGTCTGCACACTCAAGGTCGCGCTACCCGCAAAGATTTAGAAGATGCCCGCGAATCAATTGCTAAAGCCGCCGGCTGCCTTTCGAGTGAAATTATTTTCACTGCTTCCGGTACCGAGGCAAATAACATCGCGCTTAAGGGCCTGTTTTGGTTAGGCCGCAAGAATGGTCGCAATGTTGTCGTTATTTCAGCGATCGAGCATCATGCAATTTTGGATCCAGCTAAATGGTTAGTCGAACATGAAGGTGCCGAAGTTATTGAAATACCTGTGACTAAAACTGGCGTACTTGATCTAAAATTTTTAGCTGACTTGATTTCCAAACGTGGCGATGAGATTGCAGTTATTTCGGTCATGCATTCCAATAATGAAACTGGCGTTCTACAACCTATTGCCGATGTTGTTAAGTTGGCTGGCGAAATTCCAGTGCATTCTGACGCAGTTCAAAGTTTTGGAAAAGTTGCTTTAAGTTATAACGAACTTGGTCTCTTTGCCATGACTTTAAGTGCCCACAAAATTGGTGGCCCACTTGGTATTGGGGTTTTGATTTTGCGTAGAGCTGTTGAGATTCCAGCACTTCTGCACGGAGGTGGGCAAGAACGAGAAATTCGAAGTGGCACGCTAAACGCACCCGCCATTGTTGCTTTCGCTGCCGCTGTAAGCGCCAAGAGTTATGACGCAGAAAATATCGCCAAGTTGCGTGATGAATTTGCCCAACGTGTGGTCGCAGAAATCCCAGATGCATTTGTAAATGGCGCTGATGTTGAACGATTGCCCGGAATTGTAAATATAACTTTTCCGCGTACTGAAAGCGATACTCTGTTGTTACTTCTAGATAGCGAGAAAGTGTCGTGTTCAACTGGCTCCGCATGTAGTGCCGGCGTACATAGACCAAGTCATGTTTTGATGGCGATGGGTCATGATGATATTTCGGCGCAATCTTCGCTACGTTTCTCCTTTGGGCCAAGTAATACAGCGACTGAAGTTGATTATGTGCTGTCAGTACTGCCCGGTGTAATTCAACGTGGGAGAGCGGCGGTGGCATCTTGAAGTTAATTGCAGCCATGAGCGGTGGCGTTGATTCCGCAGTTGCTGCTGCCCGCGCAGTTGAATCTGGCCACGATGTAATCGGAGTTCACTTAGCACTTGCTGCTAACCCGCAGAAATATCGTTCAGGTGCGCGCGGTTGCTGCACCATCGAAGATTCCCACGATGCTCGTCGAGCTGCCGATGTAATCGGAATCCCGTTTTACATCTGGGATATGGCGCAAGAGTTTCACGATGGCGTAGTTGAAAATTTCTTATCCGAATACTCAGCTGGCCGTACCCCAAATCCATGTTTACGCTGCAACGAGAAAATTAAATTTGCCGCCGTTCTCGATCGCGCTCGCGCCATGGGTTTCGATGGCGTGGTAACTGGGCATTATGCCAATACCCGCGAATCTGAAAACGGTAAAACACTTCACCGTGCCGTTGATCATTCAAAGGATCAGTCTTATGTATTGGCCGTCTTAACTCGCGAACAAATCGATGGCGCGATATTTCCATTAGGTGATACCGAGAAGATTGATATTCGTAAAGAAGCCGAAGCTCGTGGGCTAGCCGTTGCGCAAAAACCTGATAGTCACGACATTTGTTTCGTACCTTCTGGCGATAATGCCAGTTGGTTACATGATCGTTTAGGTAGTGAAGTTGGCCCAATTGTTGATCAAGATGGTAAAAAAATTGGCGAACATAAAGGTGCCTACACTTACACAATCGGACAACGCAAAGGCTTAGGTCTAACGGTCCCAACTGCCGATGGGTCACCTCGTTTTGTTCTTAAAATCGAACCAGTAACAAATACGGTTGTGGTCGGTTCACGTGAAGAACTAGCAATTTCAAAGATTTGGGGCGAGCGCCCAGTTTGGTGCGGGCCCGATGTAACGGCTGAGAAAAAGCGTGGTTTTGTACAGATTCGAGCACATGGAAGCGCCCTTGACTGCACTTATTACTTCGATGGCAGCAATCTAATTGCCGAACTTGATGAACCTTTATTAGGGCTGGCCACTGGGCAAGCAATGGTTATCTACGATGGCGATCGCGTAGTTGGTTCGGCCACGATCTGCCAGACCGAGTAATAGTCATGAGTAATGCTGCGCGCCATCGCATAGTCGAACTTACGGCACAGATTCGTGATCATCAGTTTCGCTATTACGTATTAGATGACCCGGCGGTAAGCGATGCCGAGTTCGATAAGTTATTAAAGGAACTCGAAGCGCTAGAAGCCAAACACCCAGAGTTGAAAGAACCAGATTCTCCAACCCTGCATGTTGGCGGCGGTTTCTCAACTCAATTTGAACAACATGATCACATCGAGAAGATGATGAGCCTCGATAATGTATTTGATCTGGATGAGCTAAGTGCGTGGTTCGATCGAGTTGAAAAAGAAATTCCAAACCCGCAATACTTATGCGAACTCAAAGTCGATGGTCTAGCAATTAACCTTAAATTTGAAAATGGTCAGTTAACTCGAGCGCTAACTCGAGGCAATGGCGCTACGGGTGAAGATGTAACTTTAAATGTTAAAACCATAAAGTCGCTTCCGCACAATTTAAGTGGCAAGAAAATACCTGAGCTAATTGAAGTACGCGGTGAAGTTTTCTTTCCCGTCGCGCAATTCAATGAGATGAATGAGGCACTAGAAGAAGCCGGCAAACCTTTATTTGCTAACCCACGAAATGGTGCTGCTGGGTCATTGCGTCAAAAAGATCCGCGCGTCACAGCAAGTCGACCACTTGATGTAGTCGTTCACGGTATTGGCGCACGTACGGGCATCGACTTTTCAGCTCAGAGTCAGGCATATAAGTTGTTAAAGGAGCTAGGACTGCCAACAAGTGCTCGCTTTAAAGTTTGCTCAAACCGAGCTGAAGTAACTGATTTTATTGGCTATTTCGAAGCGCATCGCCACGATGTTGAACACGAAATTGATGGCGTAGTAATTAAAGTCGACGATATTGCCTCGCAAGAGAAGCTTGGTTTCACCTCGCGTGCACCTAAATGGGCAATCGCCTTTAAGTACCCACCCGAAGAAGTCACCACAAAATTACTTGATATCAAAGTTAGCGTTGGTCGCACAGGTCGAGTGACACCGTTTGCTTTCATGGAGCCGGTAAAAGTTGCGGGCTCTACCGTAACCAATGCGACGCTACACAATGCCCAAGAAGTTATTCGTAAAGGCATCCTGATCGGTGACACTGTAATTATTCGAAAAGCTGGCGATGTAATCCCTGAAGTAATGGCCCCAGTTGTTGAACGTCGCGATGGCAGCGAGCGGGCATTCGTAATGCCAACTAATTGCCCAGATTGTGGCAGCGAACTTAGAGCAATCACCGAAGGCGATGTTGATATTCGTTGCCCAAATACCAGAACTTGTCCGGCCCAATTACGCGAGCGCATTTATTACATCGCATCACGTGCCGCTCTCGATATTGATGTCCTCGGCTATGAAGCAGCAACAGCGCTGCTTTCTGAGAAGATTCTGACGGATGAATCTGAACTATTTGATTTAACGCCAGCCAAATTAGTTGAGTCGAGTTTCTTTACGAAAAAAGATGGCGAACCTGCCGCCAACGTTGATAAATTAATGAAGGCGCTCGATGTCGCTAAGACCCGTCCACTGTGGCGAACGATTGTGGCCTTATCGATTCGCCATGTTGGCCCAACTTCAGCTCAAGCACTGGCTACCGAATTTGGATCTTTAGAAAAGTTAGCAACTGCCTCAGTCGGAGAAATTGCCGCAATCGACGGCGTCGGTGCAACTATGGCCGAGGCGATTTCGGAATGGTTTGCGGTTGATTGGCACAAGCGCATTGTCGAACGCTGGACAGCTGCCGGCGTCACAGTGCATTTCGTAGATACCAATACAGCGCCACAAACCTTAGCTGGCCTGACTTTTGTTGTAACCGGTGGGCTCGAATCATTTACCCGCGATGGCATCGCTGAAACTATTACAGCCCATGGTGGTAAAGCAGCATCATCGGTTTCTAAGAAAACTAATTATCTTTTAGTTGGCG
>Ga0209597_1000444_pt1 | contig 27376 bp, 22 predicted proteins | sample M_140625_MF_Meta_FD_187316 | JGI IMG/M metagenome (GOLD analysis project Ga0209597, IMG submission 187316) | Freshwater microbial communities from Lake Montjoie, Canada to study carbon cycling - M_140625_MF_MetaG (SPAdes) (version 2) | ecosystem: Environmental > Aquatic > Freshwater > Lake... | reverse complement strand
GCATATTTGAGGCTACAAATTCATTTTCACTCAAACTTAGTATTGGCATTTCTGGATGTTCAAAACCACTAAAAAAGAAGCCCTGTGTTGGCAAAGTCACATCTTTAATTCCAAATTTAGATTTCAACGATTCCGGCGAAAAATTAATGGCGTAAGAAAAGCACATATTCAAAGATAGTTTTTTACATTTGTCTAATGCAACATCCAATTTTAATTGCGCTTATTAGAGAACGAAAAAATCCACCAGACAACCGCGTGGCCCTCACTCCAGTTCAATGCGTTGCATTAAAAAATAGATTTCCAATGATTCAGGTTATGGTTGAATCTTGTGCTACCCGTTGTTTTTCAGACGAAGCTTACGAAGAAGTTGGAATAGAAGTGAGAACCGATGTTTCAAACGCAGATATTATGTTGGGCATTAAAGAGGTTCCCAAAGAATTCCTTATCCCTCAAAAAACATATTTGTTTTTCTCTCATACCATCAAAAAACAGCCGTATAATCAATTGTTGTTGAAAGAAATTATCAAAAAACAAATTCGGTTAATTGATTACGAAGTTTTAAAATGGGAGACTGGTCAAAGGGTACTTGGATTTGGACGTTTTGCAGGAATTGTAGGCGCTTACAATGGATTTTTAACCTTTGGCAAAAAAACGGGTTTGTTTCATTTAAATCCTGCTTGGCTAAGCATCGATTATTCTGAAATTTTATCAAATGCACTGGCCATAAAGCTCCCTCCATTAAAGATTGCATTGACTGGCGGAGGTCGAGTAGCACAAGGGGCTCTAGACTTTCTGAGAAGCATGCGAATCAAAGAAGTTACGCCACAACAATTCTTAAGTGTTCAATATTCTCAACCTGTTTTTGTTCATTTAAATAGTCCTGATTTATATTGCCATCCTGAAAAAACCAATTGGGATACGCACTATTTCTATGACCACCATAATGAATATCAAAGTTCTTTTGATTCATTTACAAGGGTTACAGATATTTTGATGAATGGCATTTTTTGGACCGAAGATCTACCTGCGTTATTTGCCAAGGAGGATACGGGTAGGGATGATTTTAAAATTCAAGTAATTGCCGATATTAGTTGTGATGTTGACGGTTCTGTTCCCATTACTTATGACGCAACAACAATTCAAAATCCAGTGATTGGGTGGGACAAAACAAATCAAACACCGTGTAAGCCATTTACAGAAAATAGCATTGATGTGATGGCTGTTGGAAATTTGCCAAATGAATTGCCAAAGGATGCTTCTGAAGAGTTTGGAGAATTGATGTTACAACATGTTTTACCCGCACTTTTTGCTGATAAATCTGCATTAATTGAAAAGGCAACAATATGCGTTAATGGAAATTTAACCGACAACTTTAATTATTTAACCGATTATATAGCATAATTGTCCTTTTAAATCACGAATTTTGCAGCGAAATTTCGAAATCAAATGACAACCAACCGTACTTTTACAATGATTAAGCCTGATGCTGTTGCAAACGGACACGCAGGAAAAATTTTAGATCACATTATTCAAGCTGGCTACAAAGTAGTTGCTTTGAAATACACGCATTTATCTGCTGAAAAAGCAGGTGAGTTTTACGCTGTTCATAGCGAAAGACCTTTTTACAAAGATTTGGTTGAATTTATGATTAGCGGACCTATTTATGCTGCAATTTTAGAAAAAGACAATGCAGTTGAAGATTTTAGAAAAGTGATTGGCGCTACTAATCCTTCTGAAGCTGAAGTTGGTACTATCCGTAATTTGTTTGCAAAAAGTATTGATGCAAATGCAATTCACGGAAGCGATAGCGATGAGAATGCTGCAATTGAAGGAAACTTTTTCTTTGCTGAAAACGAAAGATTCTAATTCTTTTTAACGAATATTGAAGGGCCGTAATTCGGCCCTTTTTTTATGCCCAGAAAACACAAGAATTCTCGATTGGTTGGTATTGCCGACATTAAAATGTTGGAAGGACCACATACCCGTTTCACTGAATTAAAATTTGCAGTGAAAGTATTGTTTGAATTTATCAAAGGTTTTCGAAAACTCCATTTTGTTGGACCTTGTATCAGTATTTTCGGTTCTGCCCGTTTTGAAGAAAGTCATCCCTATTACCAACAGGCAAAAAAAATGGGTGCTTTGGTAAGCAAAGTTGGTTTTACTGTTTTAACCGGTGGTGGCCCTGGAATTATGATGGCTGCCAACCAAGGTGCCAAAGAAGCAGGTGGCAAAAGCGTAGGTGTGAACATTGAATTGCCTTTTGAACAAAAAGCCAATCCTTATTTAGATGTTTGGGTTGACATAAAATATTTCTTTGTTCGAAAAGTGTTGCTTTTTAAATATTCATTCGGTTTTGTTGTTTTTCCTGGGGGATTTGGAACTTTCGATGAAATGTTTGAGGCATTAACCCTCATTCAAACCAAGAAAATGCCTTGGTTTCCAGTGGTAATTGTTGGAGTTGAATATTGGGAAAAATTGAAAGAGCAAATTCATGTCATGAATCTTCAAAATACCATTTCGCCGGAGGATGAAAAACTATTTTTGGTAACAGACGATTTAGATGAAGCGGTAAGATACATTCAAGAAAAATTGGTGCACCACATTCCTAAAAAGAAGGTATTCAAAAGAAAATGGTGGTTGGGCGAATAATGTCCCTCGAAAACATAAAGCCATTACCAATTCATTAACGTTTTTAGGTGTGCAATGCTTATTGTATCTTTGCCCCAATGAAAGGTCCTATCTCTCAATTTATCGAGAAACATTATTTGCATTTCAATGCTGCTGCATTGGTTGATGCTGCTAAAGGTTATGAAACGCACCTAACTGAAGGTGGTAAAATGATGGTTACTTTGGCTGGAGCCATGTCAACCGCTGAATTAGGTAAAAGCTTAGCTGAAATGATTCGTCAAGGTAAAATTGACATTATTTCTTGCACAGGTGCAAACCTTGAAGAAGATATCATGAACCTTGTAGCGCACAAGCATTACAAACGTGTTCCTAACTATAGAGATTTGAGTCCTCAAGACGAGTGGGATTTGCTTGAAAATCATTACAACCGTGTTACAGATACTTGTATCCCTGAAGAGGAAGCTTTCAGAAGATTACAAAAACATATTTGGGGAATTTGGAAGGGCGCCGAAGATAAAGGTGAGCGTTATTTCCCTCATGAATATATGTATCAAATTTTGTTAAGTGGCGAATTAGAGCAGTACTACGAAATTGATCCAAAAGACAGCTGGATGTTGGCTGCAGCAGAGCGCAATTTACCTATAGTTGTTCCAGGATGGGAAGATTCTACCATGGGTAACATTTTTGCGAGTTACGTAATTAAAAACCAAATCAAAGCTTCTACCATGAAGAGTGGTATTGAGTATATGGCTTGGTTGGCTGATTGGTATGTTAAAAATAGCGAAGGAAAAGGGATTGGATTTTTCCAAATTGGTGGTGGTATTGCCGGTGATTTCCCAATTTGTGTAGTGCCAATGTTATATCAAGATATGGAAATGGAAAACATTCCTTTCTGGTCTTATTTCTGCCAAATATCTGACAGTACAACAAGTTACGGTAGTTATTCTGGTGCTGTGCCTAATGAAAAAATAACTTGGGGTAAATTAGATATTGATACGCCTAAGTTTATTGTTGAAAGTGATGCAACCATTGTAGCACCTTTGATTTTTTCTTGGGTATTGGGTTGGTAAGAATCCTATATGACAGATATTTCATCGTTTGAAGATGTAACGAAGGTGGTCGATTTCCAGTATGAAAAACTATTGGAAAACGATTTAACTAGAAAACATTTTGAACATTTGAATTTATCTGAACACTTGCCTAGAATTTATACTTTTTGGACGTTTATCCTTGACATTGACGCAATCAATCATCCCTATCAAGGCAGTGCCTATGGGGTTCATTCAAAGCTAGGTTTGCAAAATATGGATTTTGAAATTTGGCAAGAGTGCTTAAAAATTGCAGTAACAACGCAATTTGCTGGTGAAAAAGCCAATTTAATGATTGATAAGGCTAATCAATTGGGGATGATGTTTCAGTATAAACTTGGTTTATTAGATATTAAAGAAGAGTAATGACAAATTTAATTCCAATGTTCAAGAATATTAAGGCGTTTGCTTTTGATATTGACGGTGTTTTAACGCAAGGCGATGTTTTGGTTAACGAAGAGGGCCAAATGTTGCGTAGCGTAAATATAAAAGATGGCTATGCTTTGCAACATGCTGTAAAACAAGGGTACGCAATTGCAATTATTTCTGGGGGTAAATCAGAAGGAATGCGCAAGCGTTTTGAGGGACTTGGGGTTTCGCATATTTATTTAGGTCAAGAACATAAAGAAGCAGCGTTCGCAGATTTTTTAGCCAAAACAAATTTAACAGCAAACGATGTTGTATATATGGGTGATGACATGCCGGATATTCCTTTGTTAAAACAAGTGGAATTAAGTTGTTGCCCCAAAGATGCAGCTGTTGATGTGAAAGAAGTTTGCAAATATATTTCACCATTAAATGGGGGAGCAGCTTGTGTTCGTGAACTCATTGAACGCACCATGAAAATTCAAAATACATGGTTTAACGAAGATTCCCATTCTTGGTAGATTTTTAAAATATTAGGGATTTTAATTCCCTATATTTGTGTTATTATGATTGCGCAAGAACTTATCAGCGACCATTTAGATGGGTTAAGAATTACTGATTCCGTTGAAGGAGCCATTGATTTCATGGTGAGTCAAGGCGTGGCTGAATTGCCAATTATTGACAAAAAGAAGCTTTACAATTATGCCCGATTATCGTCATTGCATGCGGTTCAAGACAAACACTTGTCGTTGCAGGATGTAATCTTATCTAATCCTTTTGCACCAAAAGTAAACGAAAATCAACACATTTATGAAATCGTTCCCATTTTGGCCGCAAACGAATTGAGCGTGTTAACTGTGGTTGATGAAGAAGATAATTTTGTGGGTGTGGTGGATCAAAAACAAATTAACAAACTTATTACAGAATCATTAACCTACCGCGGAATTGGTGCAGTTATCGTGCTTCGATTGAGCGATAAAGATTTTGCACCTTCTATTTTAGCCCGATGGACAGAAGAGAACGGAGCAAAGATTATTGGCATGATGGTTAACATCACCAATGATGGTGAACTTCTGGTGAATTTGAAATTAAATACCACCATGGTAAAAAATATTGTTGCAACTTTTCAACGTCAAAATTACAGAATTGAGCAAGTGTATTTGGCTGAAGATTTCAATAAAACCGACGATAGGGCCATAGATTTGGCACTCAGATTCTTCGATTTATAACAAAAACTAAAAAAAATTGTGGATAATCTTAATATTTCTTAGGAAATAGATTAGATAATCGTTTCGTTTAGATATTTTTGAAACCGTATAATTAAAAACATGAATCAAGATAATCTATCCAGCTCTGAAAATAATTTAATAAATGAAAGTGAAGTAAAGCCAATTACATTAGTTGGTGTAGTTAATTTCTTTTGGCGTTGGAGAAAAATATTTATAATTAGTGCAATATGTGCAATTGTTTTTTCGGTGGTGCTTACACATCCTGCAATTACAAAGCCTAAATATTCTGCACGACATATTTTTTATCCCACAAAAAACAACTCAATTTCAAATGCATTGCTTACTGAGTTAAATCAGCGTCAATCGGATCCTTTGGAATTTGGAGAAGAAATAGAGGCAGAAAAAGCATTGCAAGTATTACAATCAGGTACGCTATTGGGTCGTTTGGTAAGAAATTTCCAACTGATGAAACATTATGGTATTGATCCCAAAACAGAACAATATCCTCAATATGCACTTGATAATAAAATTAAAGAAAATTTTAGTTTTAACAGAACACGTTACCTGAGTATTGAAATTTTAGTATTGGATGAGAATCCTAAAATGGCAGCAGATTTGGCCAATGGAATTGCAATCTTATACGATAGTATTACCACTGAAATTCAAAACCAAGTTGCTACTCCTGCTTTACAAATTGTTGAGAGGGCATTAAAGGATAAACAAGGAAAAATTCAAAGCATCAAAGATGAGTTGAGAAAATTAGGTCAACAAGGAATTACCAATTACGAAGAACAAAGTAGGGCATTGGCTGAGGAAATTTATAAAGCGCAGTCAAGTGGTAAAGTTTCAGAAATGAAGAAATTACTTGAAGAGCAAAAAACCTTGGTTGCAAGTGGTGGTGATTATATTGCCTTAAATGAATTAATTAAGTTAGAGGAAGAAAAGGAAAGCGATTTGATTACCCAATTCGAAAAACGTAAAGTTGACGTTGGAGAAACATTGTCGCACAAATTCACAGTTGAGTCTGCTACTGTGCCTGAAATCAAAGCTTGGCCTAAAAGAACCTTTATCATCATTATTTCATTGATAGGAACATTTATAGCAACGTCTATTTTCTTGGCTTGTTTTGAATTGTTCCGCAGAAAATAATCCATGAATTTATTGCCTGCACAGTTTCTTCCGAAACAAAAAATCCTGCTTATTGTTGGCAGTGTGCTTTTGGCATTTCTATTTGCAGCGGCCGCTGTTTTCCAATGGTATTGGATGTTTTTGATACCTGTAGTTATTTTGGTTTTTCTAGTATGTATTCTTCATACTGAGAAAGCCTTGTTATTTTTTGGTGCATTGGCACCTCTCTCAATTAACTATGACAATTTGGGGGGAGGAATGGGTATGTCATTGCCTACAGAGCCCGTTTATATCCTATTGTTTCTGTTGCTGCTGTTTCATGTTTTTAAAAATGGATCAGTTGACAAAGCTATTTTTAGGCACCCATTGGTTCTTGTTGTTTTTGCCTATGTAATTTGGCTTTGGGTATCGAGTGTTTTTAGTTCAATGCCATTAGTGAGTTTTAAATTTGCGCTTGCCAGAACTTGGTATATAACCTTATTCTTCTTTTTTGCGGTTAAAATATTTAAAGATTACAATCGAATACATTGGTTTTTAAGAGCATTTACAATTTTCACACTCTTATTGGTAATGTATACCTTGGTCATGCATTCTGCAGATGGCTTCTCTAGAAGTTCGAGTTATGGAATTTCATGGCCATTTTTTCCAGATCATGGAATGTATGCAGCTGCCATTGCTTTTGCTTTTTTTGTTCTCGTTTTTTATACATTTTATATCCGTCAATTTAATGTACACGTCTTTTTTAGTCCTGTATTTATATTCCTACTCTTGGTTTTATTATTTGGTATCATTGTAAGCTTTACAAGGGCTACTTGGTTAAGTTTAATAGTTTCTACAGGTCTTTATACGTTATTAAGAATGAAAATCCGCTTTTCTTGGATACTCATTGTTTTATTCACGGTTTCTACTGTTGCAGTTGTAAAACAAGAGGGTATTTTGTATTCATTAGAAGCCAATAAACAAGGTAGTAGTGATGAATTGGAGGGACATGTTAAGTCCGTAAGTAATATCACCACCGATCCAAGTAATTTAGAAAGGATTAACAGATGGAACTGTGCTGCTCGCATGGTTTCCGAACGTCCTCTTTTTGGATTTGGTCCTGGCACATATGTTTTCAAATACGGTCCTTTTCAAAAAAGCTCTGAGCTTACATTAATTAGCACCAACTCCGGCGATTTGGGAGATGCCCACAGCGAATTTTTTTCGGCAATGAGCGAAATGGGATACATTGGTTTGGCTATTTTGGTTATCGTAGTTTTAACTACAATATCCTATGGTTTCAAGGTAATTTATAATGCTACAGAGTTGAAAGTAAAGTTAACTGGATATATCGCTTTGCTGAGTTTAATGACATATTATACCCATGCGGTGTTGAATAATTATAGTCAATATGATAAAGTGGCAGTACCATTGTGGGCATTTACTGCCATCATAGCTGCACTTGATTTGTATCATAAAAATGGCATAAATCATGTTAAGAAAACTATTTAAACAATCTTTATTTGTTACTGGATTTTCGGTATGTGCCTTCTTTTTTGTATTGGGTATTTTGGGATATTCAATTACTCCTGACTCTTCAGTAGATGCGAATCAAATTATGCCAGAGTGGGCGAGTTTGGCTCCAGGAACCCAGGTTAAATACGTTGAAAAAAACAGGAATGCTCCAAGGTCTTTCTTTTATTGGTTAACCGGAGATGATGGTTTGGGCGAGTTGATTTCAGTTTCAGACGGAGATAAAACATCCCTCAAAAACAATTCAATTACCTTTTTTAATGACAAAACTGGGTTGGTAAAAACTGTTCTTTTAGATTCTATTGAGGGACGAAAAATACAGTCAAGAAAATTCATACTTGGTACTGACAGATTTGGCAGAGATATTTATAGCCGCTTGGTAATTGGTACCCGTGTTTCGCTGAGTATTGGCTTTTTATCAATGATGATCTCATTGATTATTGGTGTATTTATTGGATTGGTTTCAGGTTATTTTGGAGGGAAAATAGATTTGGTTTTGACCTGGTTGATAACTGTTTTTTGGTCGGTGCCTACACTTTTGATTGCGCTTGGTTTGAGTTTCTTCCTGGGAAAAGGGTATTTTCAAGTTTTGCTTGCAACAGGTTTAAGTAGCTGGGTAGAAGTTGCTAGGGTTGTAAGAGGTCAAACCATGCAGATGAAAAATAGAGAGTTTATTTTATCGGCAAAGATTACAGGATTTTCTTCATTTTATATCATGTTCAAGCATATTTTACCGAATTTGAAAGGTTCACTTTCGGTGCTGGCAACTACAAACTTTGCTGCTGCAATACTATTGGAAGCAGGATTGGGATTTTTGGGATTGGGAGTTGCTCCACCAACTCCAAGCTGGGGAATTATGGTGAAAGAAAACCTAGGATATTTGGTATTGGATCAGGCTTATTTGGCAATCATACCTGGCTTGGCAATTATGATCCTTGTAATGGCATTTAATTTAATGTCAATGGGATTCAAAGATGTTGAATCGTAAACGTATACAATGAAAAAGGACGCATTTTATTGCGTCCTTTTTTCTATTTAGTTTTGCTCTAAATTTATTGTATTTGAATCGTTGCTTTAAATACTTGGTCTTTGTTTCTGCCTTGTATAAAATACAATCCTTGGCTTAATTTTGATGGAATAATTGTATTGTTTTCAATTACTTTTTCTGTAGCAATTTCTCTTCCACTGATATCAAACCATTTGATTTCTGCAACGTTTATTCCCGAAATGGTTAGTATATTTCCAATTTGTGCAGGATTAGGATAAATTTTAACCGCTGGGTTTGAAATATTTGCTGTACTCAAATGACTCACTGAAACCGGAATATCTGCTGTGTCTGTGCAACCATTGGTTGTACTCGTTGTAACCAATTTGATAACATAATCTCCCTCATCTGTATATTGATGTTTTGCGTTAACACCTAAACCTGTTGTATTTGCACCATCACCCCAATACCATTTGAATGTCATACCAGTGGTTGTAATAGGAACACAAGATACTTTTCTAGGCCAAGCCAATGTCCATGTGAATCCTGCGGTTGGTCGAGGCAATGCGTTTATTGTTAAAGGCGTTTTCGGGCTGTAACAGCCATTCGCTTCTGTTTGGTAGTACAAAGTGATGTTAGACCACATTTGACCCAAAGAAACAGTTTTGCCGGTAGCAAAAACGGTTACTGTTTGGTCGTCTTCATACCAATATACATTTCCAGATGGAATTTCAACACCCAATTCACCCAATGATTTCTGACAAACATCTTGGTATATTTCTTTGGTTACTTTAGGGAAGGTATTTACGGTTACTAATACGCTATCAAAATTTGGATTTACGCAAACTGTATCTTTGGTTTTGAAATAAATGTAATTTTTCGGATTAGTTAATCCTCCCAAAGTCAAGAATTTTTCACTAGAAAAAGAAGTTGTTGTTTTTTTGTCCATGTACCAATCAATGTTACCCCACATGGTTGAAGCAGAAATTTTTGCTGAATCACCAGAACAAATGGTAGCATTCTTCTTAGCAAATGTCGGTGGATATTTTGCTGCTAAAATATTAACAGGTGTTCTACCGCTTCCGCAGTTTCCATTCCATGATTCAACGTAATAAGTTGAAGTACCTCGGCTATTTAAACTTATAGAATATGTATTTCCTGTACTTATTGGTTTGCCACCCAATGCAACATCATACCAACGACAAGTATTGCTACCAGTGGTAGTTGCGTTCAAAGTATAATTTTTTGTAGATGTAAAGCATACTGTTGTATCGGTTACAACCGTTGGTAATGGCGGTGCAAATGAACTTCCAACAAATGCCTTTACCAAAATACGTGAACCTTTATATGCACAACCGTTGTTGTTGGCGGTTACATAAAATGAGGTGTCATTATATAATTTAGTTGTTGTTAATGTATTTCCAGTATATACTTTGGTACCACCTGTTGAAGAATTATACCAATCAATTTGGCCATTATCAGCGTTTGCAATTAAATTGGCAGTTGCACTTGAGCATAATGAATCATTGCGGGTTGTAATTTTAGTAGGATATTTATTCGCAGCCAGATTAATGGTTAAGAAACCAGATGTGCAACTTCCGTTGGTTGCTAGAACTACAAATGTATCAGCTTTTTGCAAATTATTTACAACGTATGAATTGCCTAAATTAAATGGTTTTGTATCGGTCACTTTACGATACCAGTTTAATGTAGAACCTGCATCGCCTGAAATTCCAATTTTTAATGTATCACCAATACAACCATTTGCAGGTTTTAATAAAGATGGTGTAATAGGTCTAAACTCTACAGTTTTGATTGTAGTATCCCAGCAAACTCCGCTTGTATAACTTACAACCATAGAACGCAGTTCGATGTTTAAATTAGTTTTAACTGCTGGCTTGTATTTTAAATCTACTGTGTTATAAAAGTAGTTTGAATTATTGATTACCCAATTATGGCAATATCTATCATAACCATAGCCCAATTCTTCATAATAGTGATAGTAGTTATAAAATACACTTCCGTTTACGCTTCCTTTAAAAAGGTTTGTCAAACGAATGGTATCTGTAGCATTGTAGCAATTCAAATTTGGAGTAAAATCTGTTCCGAATTTATATTTTACAAAAGGATATAATTGCATGTGTGCATTAAATGTTGTTCCGGCAATATTCAATTGCAAGCAACGGTACCATTTTCCACTTACTGAACCAACAGCTAAATTACGGTAATCACCATCACCGTATGTCCATGAATTTGAAACAATGCCTGGTCTAGAATTTGTACTATCTGATTCAACAGTAATAATATATGGAAAATTACAAACTATTGGCGAAGAGAAAACAACGTTTCTTGTCATTCTGCTTAAATATAATACCCCTTGAATAGTGTCAATTTGAATCACAGTTGTTGCCAATGGCGAACCAGTAGGCAAAGAATCGGCACCCGCTTTATATATTCTACATTTGATTGAAGTCTTTGTTACTTTTTTAGCAGTATCATATTGAAAGAATCCATAAAATCTAAAACCAGAAACTGTTATTTCTGTTGGCGCTCCATAAAACTGACCTAATCCTTGACCTGTTCCAATAGATAAAGTTTGGTATTGTGTAGAACCGATATTTGGGAAATAGCTTGTATCTCCTTTGCAACTTTTTGGATTTGTAGCAGATCTACTGTTGATTTTGCTATAGGTATTTTTTACTGGTAAATCATTCACAATTGGTTGATTTATTTGAACCAATTGACCAAATAGATTTACACTTATGAATAGTGTGAGACAAATAGTTAGTATATGTTTCTTCATATTGATTTTAAATTATATGTAAATAAAAGACTTAATTTTCATATTTTCAAACTAGATGACCTCAAATAAGTGAAATCTAATTAATAATGACATTTTTTTGAACTTTCATTGTTTGAATTAGTGCTAAGATTTTGATAAATAATGGATAAACATTGACTTTGAAAACACATTCCTAAGAAATAGCAATTGAAATAGTTTGAAATGTCAAATTTCTAAATTACACCTAAAAGACAATATATTAATATAATGCATAATTACAACAAGCCGTTTTCTGTCTATTTTCCAAAACCGATTAAATCATTTTCATTTTCATATAAATAGGAGTATTTTTGTAGACATCATCTTATTATGTCAAATCAAATTTTAAAAGGTAAAAATGGAATTATTTTTGGAGCGCTAAACGAAGCTTCTATTGCATGGAAAGTTGCTGAACAATGTCATGCAGAAGGCGCGAATATTGTTTTAACAAACGCTCCTGTGGCTGCTAAAATTGGGCAAACTGAAGAGTTGGCAACCAAATTAAATGCTCCTTTGATTTATGCTGACGTTACCAAAATGGACGATATGCAAAATCTTGTTGATGGCGCTTTGAAAGCTTTCAATGGCAAAATCGATTTTGTTTTACATAGTGTGGGTATGAGTTTGAATGTTCGTAAGAAAAACCCTTACACCGATTCTAATTATGATTACATGCACACCACTTTAGATATTTCATCAATGTCATTTCATCGTTTGATGCAAACATTAATGAAATCAGATGCCATGAACGATTGGGGCAGTATTGTTGCATTGAGTTACATTGCAGCACAACGTACATTCCCAGATTATGGTGAAATGGCAGATGCCAAAGCTCTGTTAGAAAGCTACGCGCGTAGTTTTGGTTACCATTATGGTAAAGCTAAAAAAGTGCGTGTGAATACAATTTCTCAAAGTCCAACCAAAACAACTGCCGGTAGTGGAGTAGGTGGATTTGATGCATTTTACAATTACGCAGATCAAATGAGTCCTTTAGGAAATGCTTCAGCGGATCAATGCGCGCAATATTGCGTAAGTTTGTTCAGCGATTACACCAGAATGGTTACCATGCAAAACCTATTCCACGACGGTGGCTTTAGTTTTACGGGTATCTCAACTGATTTAATGCAGGGCTTTTCAGATAAGGCTCAAGGAAAATAAAAATTTAAATTAACAATATATAAAAGAAACTAACATGGGAAAAGGCGACAAAAAAACGAAAAAAGGAAAAATTTTTATGGGTTCATATGGAAAAACACGTCCATATCGCGAAACTAAAAAAGTTGAAGTAAAAGCAAAAGCTAAAAAGAAATAACTTTTGGTTCATCCAAGTTTAAGGCTACTTCACGGTAGCCTTTTTTTATGCCTTTTTATGAATGATATAACGGTATCAGCAGATTATGGTGATAACCTATTTTTTGTCCAAACGTCATTCTCCAAATTATAGGATATTCGGTCATGTACGCGACTGGCTCTTCCATGCCAAAATTCAAAGTAGTTTGGTTTTAAAATATATCCTCCCCAATTTTCCGGCCGCTTGATTTCGCCGTTACTCTCTAAAATACGTTCAATTTCAGCTTCTAAATTTAAATCGCTGTCAATAATTGAACTTTGATTACTCACAATGGCACCAACTTGAGAAGTTTTAGGTCTTGAATAAAAGTATGTGTCACTTTCTTCTGATGAAATTTTTGAAGCAATACATTGCACCCTGATTTGACGCTCTAATGCCGGCCAAAAAAAGTTTAATGCAATGTTAGGATTGTTTTCTATTTCTTGTCCTTTTCTACTGTTGTAGTTCGTATAAAATACAAGTCCCTCCGATTGAATTTCCTTCAATAAAACTTGTCTCGACGATGGAATATTATCTTTAGAAACAGTACAGATACTCATGGCTGTTGGTTCTTCCACCTTTGCCTCTATGGCTTGGGCAACCCAAGTTTTCAAGGCTTCTAATGGGTTTTCAGGCATCATTTCTACCGAAATATGTCCCTTTAAATATTCCTTGCGAATATCTGCTAAGTGGTTTTCCATTTGCTATTAACGCATCAAACCCTTCATTTTGCCTTTATTGTTATTCATAGACTTCATCATTTGGCGCATTTGGGTAAATTGAGTGAGCAATTTATTGAGTTCTTGCACCGATCGACCGCTGCCTTTAGAAATTCTTTGTTTGCGGCTAGCATTTAATAATTCTGGTTTTTCTCTTTCCTGTGGAGTCATTGATTGAATTAGCGCTTCAATTCCCTTGAAGGCATTGTCGTCAATATCTAAATCTTTGATTTTACTTCCCACACCTGGCAACATGCCCAACAAATCTTTCATGTTACCCATTTTCTTGATTTGTTGAAGTTGGCTCAAGAAATCTTCAAAATCGAATTTGTTTTTGGCAATTTTCTTAGATAAACGCTGTGCTTCATCCTCATCGAAAGTAGCCTGCGCTCTTTCAACCAAAGAAATAACGTCACCCATACCCAAAATACGACCAGCCATACGATCTGGATGGAAGACATCGAGAGCATCCATTTTTTCGCCGTTAGAAATGAATTTAATTGGTTTGTTTACAACAGATTTAATAGAAAGGGCAGCACCACCGCGGGTATCACCATCTAATTTTGTTAAAACCACACCGGTAAAATCAAGAACATCGTTAAAATTCTTTGCAGTATTTACAGCGTCTTGACCCGTCATTGAGTCAACAACAAATAATATTTCAGTAGGATTTAATGCTTTTTTGAGGGATGCAATTTCGTCCATCATTTGTTTGTCAATTGCAATACGACCTGCGGTATCAACAATTACAACGTTATGATTATTTGTTTTTGCATATTTTATTGCATTTTCAGCAATAGAAATAGGATTGTTACTATCATTTTCAGTGTAGTAACCCACTTCGGTTTGGCTTGCCAACACGCGTAATTGTTCACGTGCAGCAGGTCGGTATACGTCGCCGGCAACTACCAATGGGTTTTTGCCTTGCGCTTTTAGATATTTACTTAGTTTTCCTGTAAATGTTGTTTTACCTGAACCTTGTAAACCGGCAATTAAAATAATTGCTGGAGAACCTTTTGTAGATAATTCTTGGGTTGTACCACCGAGTAATTTAACCAGTTCGTCGTTTACAATTTTCGTTAATAATTGACCTGGAGAAATTGATTTTATCACATTCTCACCACGTGCCTTTTCTAAAACATCGTCGGTAAAAGTTTTTGCAACCTTAAAGTTAACGTCGGCCGCAATTAAGGCTCTTCGGATTTCTTTAACAGTTTCAGCTACGTTTAATTCATTGATATTGCTTTGGCCTTTCAATGATTTGAACGCTTTTTCTAACCGGGATTGCAGGTTTTCAAACATAGATACAAAGATACCAAAAATTCAATAACAAACTAATAAAATGAGCCATTCACAAAGGCGCTGTTAAAAATTACTTTTAAGATTGTATATTTGTGAAAATATAAAAAAATGCCGTATTTTTTCACTTCCGAATCGGTGTCTGAAGGGCACCCAGATAAAGTTGCAGATCAGATATCTGACGCGCTTATCGATAATTTTTTAGCCTACGATCCAAGCAGTAAAGTTGCTTGTGAAACTTTGGTAACTACAGGTCAAGTTGTTTTAGCCGGAGAGGTTAAATCTGAGGCCTATTTAGATGTTCAAAGTATTGCCCGTGGTGTTATTGCCAAAATAGGGTATACCAAGAGCGAATATATGTTCGATTCGAATAGTTGCGGTATTTTATCTGCTATTCACGAACAAAGTGCTGATATCAACCAAGGCGTAGAGCGCAAGAATCCAGAAGAGCAAGGTGCAGGTGATCAAGGTATGATGTTTGGTTATGCTACCAACGAAACCGAGAATTATATGCCATTGCCTTTGATGTTGGCTCACATGCTTTTGCAAGAGTTGGCTGATATGAGAAGAGAAAATTCAGAAATCAATTATTTACGTCCTGATGCAAAAAGCCAAGTGACTATTCAGTATTCTGATGATCACAAGCCTTTGCGCATCGATACCATTGTAATTTCTACCCAACATGACGATTTCGTTAAGCCTAGTTCTAACAACGAGTCAGATGTTTTGAAAGCTGATAATGAAATGTTGGCTAAAATATCTAGTGATATTATTCACTTGTTAATCCCTAGAATCAAATCAAAATTAGATGCATCATTGCAGTTTTTGTTTGATGAGAATATTACCTACCACATTAACCCTACTGGTAAATTTGTTATTGGTGGTCCTCATGGAGATACTGGTTTAACAGGTCGCAAGATTATTGTTGATACTTATGGTGGCCGTGGTGCTCATGGTGGAGGTGCTTTTTCAGGTAAAGATCCAAGTAAAGTAGATAGAAGTGCTGCTTATGCAACGCGTCATATCGCTAAGAATTTGGTTGCTGCAGGTATTTGCGAACAAATTTTGGTTCAGGTGAGTTATGCAATTGGTGTTGCTGAACCAGTTGGTATTTATGTAGATACATATGGTACTGCGAAAGTGAACAAAACAGACGGAGAAATTGCTGAAATAGTAAAGAATATGCCTGAGTTTAGTTTGAAGCCTTATCATATTGAACAACGTTTCAACTTAAGAACTCCAATTTATTTAGAAACTGCTGCTTACGGACACATGGGTCGCAAATGCGAAACAGTTACAAAAACGTATAACAAAGGTAAAAAACACGAATTGTCTGTTACCGTGAAATTATTCCCTTGGGAAGAAACAAATGCAGTTGATGCTTCTAAAAAAGCATTCGGATTGGCTTAAAATATTATAAACTATGTGTGGAATCGTTGCCTATATCGGAAATAAACAAGCATTTCCAATTGTTGTTAAAGGACTAAAGCGTTTAGAATATCGTGGATACGATAGCGCTGGAGTTGCGTTGTTAGATGGGCAAATGCGCATTTACAAGCAAAAAGGGAAAGTAGCTGACCTTGAAGCGATTACTGAAGGGCAAGATACATCTGGCACAATCGGTATGGGCCACACACGTTGGGCAACACATGGTGAGCCAAACAATGAAAATGCACATCCTCATGTAAGCCAAAGTGGTGATTTAAGTATCATTCACAATGGAATTATTGAAAATTATGCAACGTTAAAAGAAGGATTAAAATTAAGAGGCCACACCTTCAACAGTGATACCGATACTGAAGTATTGGCTCATTTGATTGAAGATGTTATGGAGCACACAGGTTTGCCTTTGGCAGATGCTGTGCGTTCATCGCTTAAACAAGTGGTTGGCGCCTATGCAATTGTTATATTGAGTAAGCATCATCCAGAACATCTGATTGCTGCCAGAAAAGGAAGTCCCTTAGTTGTAGGTGTTGGTGATCAGCGTGGTGAGTTTTTCTTTGCCTCTGATGCCACTCCAATTGTTGAATATACCAATAAAGTGATTTACCTGAAAGATGGTGAAATTGCCATAGTTGAAAAGAATGAATTAACCATTAAGTCTATTGACAATGTTGTTCAAGTTCCTTATGTTCAAGAATTAGAATTGAATCTAGAGCAGATTGAAAAAGGAGGTTATCCTCATTTCATGCTAAAGGAAATATACGAACAACCCCGTTCTATATACGATAGTTTTAGAGGTCGTTTTGATGCCCAATCAGGAGAAATCATGATGCGCAGCATGGAAGATTATGCGAGTAGATTGAAAGAAATCAAACGTTTAATTTTAATTGGCTGCGGAACAAGTTGGCATGCAGGCTTGGTAGGAGAGTACTTATTTGAAGATTTGGCTCGCGTTCCTGTAGAAGTTGAATATGCTTCAGAATTTAGATACAGAAATCCTGTTATTTACCCAGACGATTTAATCATTGCCGTTTCGCAAAGTGGTGAAACTGCTGATTCATTGGCAGCAATGGAATTGGCTAAGCGCAAAGGTTCATCGGTTTTTGGTGTTTGTAATGTGGTTGGTAGTAGCATTCCTCGTTTGAGTGATGCAGGGGCCTATACCCATGCCGGTCCAGAAATTGGTGTTGCAAGTACCAAAGCATTTACTGCTCAAGTAACCGTTTTGGCATTGATGGCTGTTGCTATGGCTAAATTACGTGGCACAATGACAATCAAAGAAATTACAGTTTTCATGAAAGAATTGGAAGCAATTCCTGCGAAAATTGAAAAAGCGTTGTTGTTGAATGACATGATTGTTGAATTGGCTGATAAATATAAAGATGCAAAAAACTTCTTGTATTTGGGTCGTGGCTACAATTTCCCTGTTGCTTTAGAAGGTGCGTTGAAATTAAAAGAGATCAGTTATATTCATGCTGAGGGATATCCTGCCGCCGAAATGAAGCATGGTCCTATTGCTTTGATAGATGAAGAAATGCCTGTAGTAGTAATTGCAACAGCAAGTGAGCATTACGAAAAAGTTGTTTCAAATATTCAAGAGGTTAAGGCTAGAAAAGGCAAAGTTATCGCAGTTGTTTCTGAAGGCAATCATGGATTAGATGGTTTGGTAGATCACGTTATTGAAGTACCTGAAACCATAGAAAGTTTGAGTCCATTGATCAACACCATCCCATTGCAATTATTGAGTTACCATATTGCGGTAATGAGAGGCTGTAATGTAGATCAACCAAGAAACCTTGCAAAATCGGTAACCGTAGAATAAAACGTGCCTTTGCTAGATATGCGGGCTGATTTTATTGGTGTTTCAGTTGATTGAAAATATTTTAAACTTCTTTCGAATTTCCATTTTTCATAGTTTGTGATTCATAGCTTTGACGAGGTGTGGCTTATAATTCTCGACTTTTTTTCAAAATTATATTCAATTCATTTCAAGTGAATGATTGATCCAATACGGAATATTGTGATATAAAATTTGATTTCTGAAAGAAGTTTTTTTGTCTTTCTTCATTTGGTAGATCCTAAGTGTGACGTCGAAATGACTGAATTATTTTATTACATTGTATATTTATTCACTTAAATTTACATTATGAATAATTGGATTGAAAACAACAACGAACTAAGTAAAACCTTTGAGTTTAACTCTTTTCTAGATGCTATTACATGGATGGTAAAAGCAAGTGCTGAAATTGAAAAGTTAAATCATCATCCTAAATGGACAAATGTATATAACAAAGTCCATGTGTGGTTAACCACCCATGATGAAGGAAATACAATTACTCAGAAAGACAGGGAATTGGCAATGACTTTGGACAGTTTGTAAATTAATATTTTTTGCAGATTACATTTCCATTTAATGATAAAATTTGGATGAAACTGTTGAATTAGCGTTACTTGCAGGTGCGGTATTGGTTGAATCTTCCAAAACCAAACCATGGGGTTAAGTTGTGGTATACATACGAGATCCAGATGGGTTTCTAATTGAAATTTGCACTCCTGTAATTTAAAATCTAATATTTTATTTTTTACTTATTTACAACTGAAAGTGGCTTAAATACAACCAATAATTAAGTTGTTGTGTAAATAGTTTTCAAATATGTAATATATTTGTATTGAAATTAATTTATGGTAACTGCAAAATTTATTGGAAATAAGATTACAAGTGCAAGGAAAAAAGTGGACCTTTCGCAATCTGCATTGGCTCAAAAAATTGCCATTAGTCCACAGGCGGTTGGTAAATGGGAGCGAGGTGAATCGATGCCAGACATCATTGTTTTAAACCGTCTTGCAGAAATTTTGGAGGTAGATTTAAATTATTTCTCAGAGAAATTTACTTCAATTGAAACGAGTACTTTCAGCGTGGAAAATACGGAAACTGATATCCACGAAAATGATGTCCCTACAAAAAATAAAAAGAATAATTGGAACATGTCTGAAAGCAACTGGAAGCATGTAGATTTTTCTGGTATCAAAAATATTCATGAGAATTTTAGTTCTGCAAATATTGAAAGTTGCATGTTTCAAAGTTCAGAATTAACAAATTTGCAATTGAGAAATAATAATTTCCAAAGCTGTGACTTTTCAAACTCAAAATTTAATGGCTCAATATTTAGAAAAAGTAATTTGCTAAAATCTATATTCAATGATTGTTCATTTAAAGAGGCTGAATTTTATCATGTGAATTTTTCTGCTTGCGATTTCTCTAATGCGGATTTCTCAAAAGTGAGTTTTGAAAACACAGCAATTGAAAAATGTTTCATGAATGATGCTGTTTTAAATAGGACGTCTTTTGTTAACACAGAATTAAACGGAATTTTATTTGAGGGTTTGATGGACAGATGTTCTTTTGAAAAATGCAGTTTTTCGAAAGTCACTTTTCAAAATGTAAAACTCATAAATACCTTCTTCAAATATTCCGATTTGAAACGAATAAAATTCATTAATTGCGAGGCAGATAGGCTTACGTATGAGCTAATGCGTCATGGAAAAGCTGACTTGTCTCAGATTAAAATACTTAAGGATTAATGTGTTTTTTCCATCAAGGTTTCTTATAATTTTCAACTACATAGAACTTTCATAGATTAAAATCTATAATTGATTTCACGTTTTTTTTTATAATATTTGTCTATATAAAAATTTATCGTTTACTTTACCGCTAAAATATTAACTAAAATATGAATAAAAATTTACTTTCTATTTGCATTGCTTTATTAATTGGTGCAAACTTGTACGGGCAACTCATAAGCGATAATAGGATTATTGCTGTGAAAGCACCGTCTAAATCAGCAGTTAAAAAAATAACGAGCAGATCAGCGTCTAATCCTAAATCATGTGACGTTGATACAAGTTATTTCCCTGATTATTCCACTTCAGTTTCAGGTGGGGCCTCTCAATACAAATCTATTACTATTTCTAAAGGACGTGGTGTAGGTCAGTTTTTTGGAGCACCCTCTCAAATTACGGTTTCAGGATTTAGATTTTTAGGTTACTTTCTCTATGACACATTAACAGGTGTTACAAGCACCACAGTTAATTGTAACATTTACAGAGCGGGACCAGATTCATTAAAAACAGGGGGTCCATTGGCTTCAGTTGATTTTAAATTGGACACTGTAGGTGGTACTTTAACTATGGCTAAAATACAGCATGACATTGCGTTTAGCAGTCCAGTTGTTTGTAATTTTCCTTATGTAATTACTGTAGAATCTGATAGCATGAATTCTAACCCTAACATTATTTCTAACGCATGGCAAAATGCTGATGGTGAAGGTAGAAATTTGGCGTCTGCTCAGGTAAGTGGAATTTGGTATCGTTGTTTAGATTTGAACGTGGCTGGAACTACTTTCGATGCGCACATGCAGCTTTATCCTTTTGTGAAATACAAATTCGGAACTGATTTTACATCAAATATGGATTGTTTTGTTGCGAAAGATACTTTGAGATTCACAAATTCTTTCAAATCAAATTTGTTGGGAAGCATTTTCTACAACCAATATCAATATTATGAGGAATTGGGAATGGGATTCCAAGACAATTGTCATGAATGGTTAATTGATGGCAATGTATCTTATAAAGATCAAACGGATGCAAAATTCAAATCTGCCACTAAGAAAAATATTTCTGTTGAATTACGTTCTAAATTAGTTCCTTACAAATCAGACTTTTGTCTTGACACAACTGTTAAAGTAATAAGTTTTAACCCTGCTAATCCAAGTTTGGTAAAAACTCCAAATGGTTGTATTGGTGATTCCTTGAGAATATCTGTAACTGGTGATGCTGGTTCAACTTTTAATTGGTATAAAAACATTACAGACACAAAACCATTTTTTGTTGGTAAAAATTACACAATTGCGACTGTAACTAAATCAGATACATTTGTGGTTCAGGCAGTGAATGGTAATTGCAGTTCTGGTTATTTATCTGTTATCAGCAAAGCAAGTGCATATCCAACCAAATTATCATTCGTTAATGATTCAATATGTTCTGGTGCTGTAGCAAACTTAGTTGGTACATCTGACAATGGTCAAGTTGAATGGTACAATGCCAAAACTGGCGGAACAAGAGTATTTGTTGGTGGAACTTATGTTACAAATGCGTTAACAGCTGACACTGCTTTTTACATTACTGCCAATAATTTTGGTTGTATCTATAAAGGTGCGCGTTTAAGACCGCGTGTTTTGGTAGGGAAAACTTTCGCTCCAGCATTGCCTAAAAATGTAAAGGATACTACAATTTGTTTAGGAACTAGTGCTTCTATAGTTTTAAGAGCTACACCTGCTACAAGTACTTCATGCCGTTGGTTCAACGATGCCTTAACCAATACTGTATTGGCTACAGGAAATTCTTATACTGCTTCAGTGAACGCGCGTGGAACTCAAACATATTTTGTGGAATCATGGAATGGCAATTGTGGTAGTGGTAGACTTGCCGTAAACATTATTGCTGAAAAAGCTCCTGCTACTTTCACAAAAGCGGGTGCAATTGTTTGTTTGGGAGATTCAGCTTCTGTATTTGCACTTGCAACCTATGGAAACGTTCAATGGTATACAAGCAAAACAACTGCTTCTGTTTCATCTAACAAACGCTATACATCTTATGGCTTACCAGCGGGCAATAAAACATTGTATTTCAAGACAGTTGACAATACTTGTGTAAATACAACTTGGGATAGTGTTACGGTTACAGTGAATGCTGCTCCTGCAGTTACATCTGTAACAAACAATGCTGTTTGTTATAAAGGAATTGGTCAAATTACTGTTCAAGTTCCTTCAGGTAAAGTAAATTGGTATACTAGTGATGTCGCTACTTCTGTTTATGCAACTGGAACTTCAGTTTCTTTGGGTAAAATGTATTCTAACATTACATTGTATTATTCTACACAATCTGGTACTTGTAACGGAACTAGAATTCCGGTAACTGTAAAAGCATTGCCGCGTCCAACTGCAGGTTTTTATTATTCAATAACTCCTGGTTTGACACTTAATTGTGATCCAATCAAAACTACAGGTATGACATATGCATGGAATTGGGGAGATACAAAAACATCAACTGGATTGCCAGCTACACACCAATATGCTACAACTGGAAACTACGACGTAACTTTGGTTACTACAAGTACAACAAATGTTTGTACTGATACAGTTGTAATTCCTTTGTTTGTAAATTCTGTTGCAAGTGTGAAAACAATCAACAATCCTATGGTTTCAATCTATCCAAACCCAGCAATTGGTGGAAATATTTTGAATATTAAAGGTATCATGATTTCTGAACTTCATTGGTTTGATGTAAGTGGTCGTGAAGTAGCTGTTGAAAAAGTAAATAACAATATGACTATTGTGCCTTCTAAATTGAGTACTGGTGTTTACTTCATTAAAGGTGGAAATGCTAAGTCATCATTTAGTGGTTCAATCAATATCAATAACTAATATTTATCGTTCTTTTAGAACATTCATAATTTTGAAAAAGCCCTTGAGTAATCAAGGGCTTTTTTTATTTCATTTTTTTAACCTTTTTTCAATTTTGTGTGAATGTTGTTAAAACTTCGCAAAATTGACATAACAAATTGAAATAGTTTCACTTGGAAAGCATCTATCCGATTATATTCGACCTGAAATTAGTTGATGGGCAATAAATTTTGAAAATAAATTGCATTTTCTGCAAATCAAACTTTGTTTTTTCAATTATCTACCTATCTTCGTAGTACTTAATTTAAAATTTAACTAATGAAAACTGGAACTGTCAAATTCTTTAACAACACTAAAGGATTTGGATTTATCACCGAGGACGGATCAGGTACTGAGCACTTTGTGCACGTATCAGGTCTAATTGATCAGATCAACGAAAACGACAACGTATCTTACGATCTAAAAGAAGGCAAAAGAGGATTAAATGCGGTAGACGTAAGAAAACTACCTTAATAGACATTTTTTTGAATTTCTTGGAGGCCATCAATTTGATGGCCTTTTTTTATGCTTATGCTTTTTTACCAGCTATTGCTGCTTCTATTATAACTTTCAAAATTTATCTTGAAAGCGGCTCTTGGCCCATTCCATAAATTTGAATAACCAACGCAATAGTAAATTCCAATCTTGTATTTTTCCCTCCAAATACGAATGAGTTTATCAATACCCACATACATTTCGTAATACAGCATATTTCTTCTTTCTGGCGCATATAAGGCACTAATGCCTGCTGACTCATATAGACTCAGCTTTTTTATCAATGGAACCTTATTTACTAGCGCTCCATTGAAACTGTGCCTATATCGAACCTCGTAATAGCGCTTAAACGTTTTAAAAGTGCTGTCGAGCATCTGGTAAGCAAACATTGGAGGAGTAAACAGCGTCTGATCTCCGCGGCGCTGATACTTGTAATCAATTACATTTACAGTTTTATGTGAAATAAAACTTCCACTAATTACTTTTAATTCGCTTTTACCGAGCAAACCCCATGGAAAAATATGATCGGCTCTAAATTCTAGATAATCATAATCAATCGTGCTTTTCAAGATGCCTGGTATTGCCTTTCTATAATTCACCGAAAAGGTTGGCCACGTAGATCCTAAAATTACTTTTTGCTTAGGTTCACTTAAATATCGTTGAAAAGGAGTATAAGATAAAGTTAGATCGGCAAATACAGCCATATGGGGAATAAAGTTTAGAGGTCGGTTATTTACAAATAAACTATCTCCAGTTTTTGAGAATTTGAAATTTGCAATGTCTTTTCGATCGCTCAATTCGCCTTGAACCCTAAAAAATAATCCATTCACAATTTCTTGTCTATGGTACAGCGTTAAATGGTCGTGTTGGTAGAAATTATCCCTCCGAAATAAATCAATGTATGCCGCGTAGGGATTTACAAAGCCAAAATCCCTACCAACAGCCGCGTAAATAAGTTTTCGTTTATAAGGGTTGTATAAATGTGAAACTATTGCAGTTCCCCGAATGTCTTGGTTGTTGATGCCGTAAGATATATTTTCAACGAAACGAATGTTCTTTTTATTGGCGGTAGTTTTATTAATGGTATTCCAAACCACTATTCGGCTTCCGCCTGGCCACCAAGGTTGCCAAGTAAATAGTAGGGGTTGGAAATCTAAGTCAATTCCCTTTTTTCTATTCACATAACTTTGACCAAACAAGAAAAGATTTTTCAAGTTTACTTTATTCGTAATACGCTCAATACTATCCAAATATTCATCAGAGTTTAAAACACGTTTTAAACTGTCAATGGCTTTGACATAGGTTCTTTCCGTTACAGATAAAGGGATTTTCCGTTGTGTATTCCAAAACGAAGTGTCTTTTTCATATGCATCTTTTTCAACTTTACTCAGTTCAAGTCCAAAGTGATTTTTAGGGAAATTCGGATTAACCAAAATGTTGTTATACTGCACATTTGTTGTGCCCAAATATTTGATATCTCCCGTTTTTGAATAGTACTTGAATTGTTGTGAATCTATGAGAATGTTAGAGTCCTTATCAATTCGGTAGCTCTGATTAACCGTCATTTCGTCGTATTCGGCCATTAGGTGCCTAGGTACATTCAAAATAATTTTGGCAACGTAAAAACTGGTATCCACCAAATGAATTTCGCCTGAAAATGTTGCATTGGAAGTTTGACGGCCCTCAATTTTAATTCTTAAAACACGGCCATAAACTGGGTGCTTATAGCTTTCAATAAATTTAAACCTATAGGCTAGGATAGCGCTGTTTGAAAGTGGTGACATTACCGGAAGTGGGCAGAGGCCTGGCAAATACATGAGATTTTGGTAAATATTAAAATCTCCCTCAACAGTTGTCAAATAAAATAACCCTGATTTTTCACCCCGAACGGAAACGCCTTGTTTGACTTCTTTGATCTTATTAGGTGGCGACCAATCTCTTTTCATGGTTATTTCTACCATGTTGGCTTTCGGAATTACCGGTGCTTCGGGTTTGGTATCTTCTGACTCGTCACTTTTAGATTCTGTGGAAATCGTATTTTTCCTCGTAGATTTTATTTCTTCAAATGCCCTGATATAAACATCGGCAGATTGTGCTGGAATCTTTTTGGACCAATAATCTCTTTTCTTGATTGCCTTTTTCATATAGTCAGGCCCTGGATCTTTCCATTTGGCACTGATATACACAGTATTGATATTGGTAATTTTTCGTTTGAGAATCAGCGTTAATGTGTCTTTATACTTTTCGGTATAAACCACAGCCAATTCCATGTTGTGAAATTCGGGATGGGAGAATATTAATTGATAATTACCAGGTTTTAAATCAAGTTTAAAATAACCATCCATTTTTCCTTGACCAACTTTCCCAATTGTTTTATCATAAATTTCAATTCCGGGAATAGGTGAATTGCTGGTGTCAATACACAATCCGATGATTTGCGCATTGGATTGTATAAAAATCCATCCAAAAAGAAAGATGATAAAACGTTTCATTTTTTGTCCTTCTTATTCTTTTTGCTTTTTTTAACTGGAATTTGAGTTTTACGGATATTTAAATTGTATATCGATTTTGGTATAAGCGGAGTGAATTGGGTACTAAAATAATTTCGAGAAGGTTTGTTTTCTATATCCCAAATAAAACCCGGTAATTTTTCTTTTTCAATTGGAAACAATTCTAACGGATATATTTTTCCTTCAGGCTCTTGATAAAAAAAAACTTGGTTGATTTTGTTATTCAAAAATTGGAATTTGATATTGGTGCATTTGATTTCAAATACAGATGAAATTGTATCTTTTTCTCGGGTATAATAAATGCTTTTGCCATTTTTATGTACCAAAGTTTGGGTAATTTTTTGGTTTGAATCCAACCAATGTGTCATTGAATCTCCTGAAATTTGGCTAAATCTCAATTCATCTTCCTTGAGGCTAATAAATCCATGTTTATACATGGTGCTATGGCTAAGTTTTTTGCGTTTCAAAAACAAATTAATGGAATCTCCGCTCATTCTGGTAAGAGAATCCCACAAAACCGGATTTCCTCTTAATTTGAAAGTGCTGTCTAATGAATTATATGCCAAAAAGTTTGCCGTTCCAGAAACATTGTTTCGTTTGAATTTAACATTTTTCCAAGACTTTATTTTTTGTTGCTTCAAAGAATCTTTGCTATAAAAAAGGGTATCTCCTTTTATAAAGAAACTATCTTTTCTATCGGTTTGCAGGGCCATTGGATTTCCAACAACAGTCATTTCGCTTGAATTTTTGGTGTAAAAAGCTTTTTGTCCCCATACTTGCCAATTTTCAGCTGAGTCAATTATCCAAACGTTTCCATATGCTTTACCGACTTGACTTTTCTTATTAATTGAAACAGAATCCGCCACCAAAGTTTTTTCGTTGTCGAACAAACCAAATTTTTGATAAAACTCACCTTGTCCTGTTTCGGTATTGTAAGTACCTCTTTCAAAAAGAATGGTTTGATTGCCATATTCAATTTGGGTGAAAGAAAAGAACTTTGCAACCTTACTTTGGGTTTGATACTGCAGTGTGTCTGTTTTTATAGTGTAATCAGGAGTTTGTAGAATTACATTTTTCTTGAAATACAATACTTTATTGGCTGGATTATAGCTCCCTGAAACACTGGTTAGTTTGGTCTCTTTATCAACTATAACTCCGCCACTTCCATACCAACCTACCTTTGAAATTGTATTATACTGCAACCAAGGTGTTGTTAGAGTCATAGTATTGTCTACCAATTTTACATTGCCCTCTACTTTTGCTGTGTGCAATAAATTATCAAACAAAAGCGTATTTCCTGTAACTACAGTGCCATCTAAATTT
>Ga0209597_1000442_pt1 | contig 27418 bp, 17 predicted proteins | sample M_140625_MF_Meta_FD_187316 | JGI IMG/M metagenome (GOLD analysis project Ga0209597, IMG submission 187316) | Freshwater microbial communities from Lake Montjoie, Canada to study carbon cycling - M_140625_MF_MetaG (SPAdes) (version 2) | ecosystem: Environmental > Aquatic > Freshwater > Lake... | reverse complement strand
CGTCTTTTTGTTTGTCGTCTCTCTCAATAAAACCGTAGCCTTTGCTACCGTTAAACCACTTTACTTTACCTTTTATGCTACTCATCTTACGTTTATTTACTTTCGTTATTATGTTGTTCAATTTGAACACTATTATTCAAAGTGAGACTCGTCTTTAATAGGTATAATGGTCCATTGTCAAGATTGCTAACGTATCGCTTGTAATTTTATTGTTTTTAGTGGCTAATTATTTAGTTTTAAATGTTTATTTAAAAATAACTATAAATTACAAATTTCAAATTCAAAATGCCCACATAGCTTAGTTGGTAGAGCACTTCCATGGTAAGGAAGAGGTGGCCAGTTCGATTCCGGCTGTGGGCACCAAAATTTTAAACCTCACAATGTTGCTTTAATCTAATATTTAAGCCAAACTTTTGATGGTTTTATAAAAAGCATTTAAATATAATAGACTCTATGAATTTAGAAATTAAGGTTCCTGATATAGGGGATTTTAAGAATGTTGAAATTATAGAAGTATTAATAAAAGAAGGTGATCAAATTAAAAAAAACGATCCAATTCTTACATTAGAAAGTGATAAATCAAGTGTAGAGGTCCCATCTCCTTTCGATGGTAAAATTTCAAGTATAAAAGTTAAGGTTGGAGATAAAGTCTCAAAAGGATCATTAATAGCCACATTAAGTAATGGAGTTTCTTCAAATGTAACAGATAACAAATCTATACTTCCGGAAACAGAAAAAATTATTCAAGAAGCTGAAAAAAATTTAAAAAAAACAGACCCTGAAAAAAAAATTATAAAAGAAGAACTTAAAAAAAATTTTGAAACTAAAGTTGAATATAAGAAATTTACAAACTATTCTTCTGAACAAAATAGTATCGGTGATGTAGACCCTCAAGAGACTAGTGAATGGATTGATTCATTAAATAGTGTTGTTGAAAGAGATGGTCCAAAAAGAGCTAATTATCTTTTAGGTAAATTAATTAATCAAGCTTATATCTCTGGTTCGAATTTACCTTACAATCAAAAAACACCTTATATTAATACAATCCCTAGGGAGATGGAAACCAAATCTCCAGGGGATCAAGTCTTAGAGAATAAAATAAGATCTTTAATTAGGTGGAATGCCGCATGTATGGTTGTGCGTGCTAATAAAAAACTTCCAGAGCTTGGTGGGCATATTGCAACTTTTGCCTCTGCTGCAACTTTATACGATGTTGGTTTTAACCATTTTTGGAAAGCGCAAAATGAAAAAAATCTTGGAGATTTAATTTATTTTCAAGGTCACTGTGCTCCTGGTATTTATGCAAGATCCTTTCTTGAAGGAAGAATAACTGCAAAACAATTAGAAAATTTTAGACAAGAAGTTGATGGTGGAGGACTTTCTTCATATCCTCACCCCTGGTTAATGCCAAGCTACTGGCAATTTCCAACGGTATCGATGGGTCTTGGTCCTATTATGGCAATTTATCAGGCAAGATTTATGAAGTATTTACAAAACAGATCTTTAATAGAAGATCAAAATAGAAAAGTTTGGGTTTTTTTAGGTGATGGGGAAATGGACGAGCCTGAATCAACAGGCGCCATTAGTTTAGCAGCAAGAGAAAAATTAGATAACTTAGTATTTGTAATCAATTGCAATCTTCAAAGATTAGATGGGCCCGTAAGAGGTAATGGAAAAATAATACAAGAAATGGAAGGTTTGTTTAGAGGGGCGGGCTGGAATGTAATTAAAGTAATTTGGGGATCTTACTGGGATACACTTCTTGAAAAAGATAAAACAGGTCTTTTAATGAAAAGAATGGAAGAATGTGTTGATGGAGAATATCAAGCATTTAAAGCAAAGGGTGGCGCTTATGTTAGAAGTCATTTTTTTGGAAAATATCCAGAATTAAGGGATTTAGTTTCAAATATGACTGACGATGATATTTGGAAATTAAATAGAGGTGGTCACGATCCTCATAAAGTATATGCCGCATATCATGCTGCTCAAAATCACAAAGGATCTCCTACGGTAATTTTAGCAAAAACTATTAAAGGTTATGGGATGGGCAAAAGTGGAGAAAGTATTAATACAACTCATCAACAAAAAAAATTAGACCTTAATGATATGTATTATTTTAGAGATCGGTTCAATATTCCAATCACAGATAAACAAGTTGAAAATTTAGATTTTTATAAACCTGATGATAAATCAGAAGAAATTCAATACATCAAAGAAAGAAGAAAACAACTTGGCGGGTTTATTCCAACAAGAAGAATAAAAACAAAAGCTCTAAAAACACCAGCTGCTGAAATTTTTGAATCTTCTTATTTAGATTCTGGTGATAGAGAACTGTCAACGACTATGGCTCTTGTTAGTATGTTTACTAAGATTTTAAGAGACAAAGAATATTCTTCAAGATTAGTTCCTATAATTCCAGATGAAGCAAGAACTTTTGGAATGGAAGGATTTTTCCAAAAAATTGGAATTTATGCTAGCGAAGGTCAAAAATACGAACCTGTAGACTCAGAGCAGTTAAGTTCTTATCGGGAAGATAAAAGTGGACAGGTATTAGAAGAGGGCATTACAGAGGCTGGCGCTATGTCTTCTTGGATAGCTGCTGGAACATCATACTCAAATCATAATATTGAAATGATTCCTATCTATCTTTTTTATTCAATGTTTGGCTTTCAAAGAATTGGCGACTTTGCTTGGGCGGCTGGTGATGCTCAATGTAGAGGTTTTTTAATTGGAGCAACATCAGGCAGAACCACTCTTGCAGGTGAAGGGTTACAACACCAAGATGGTCACAGTTTAGTAATGGCATCTACTATTCCAAATTGCGTAAGTTATGACCCAACTTTTTCTTATGAATTAGCAGTAATATTCGAAGATGGATTGAAAAGAATGCATGAAAAACAAGAAAATGTTTTTTATTACATAACAACTTTAAATGAAAATTATAAACATCCTGCAATGCCTAAAGGTGTAAAAAAGGAAGACATCTTAAGGGGTATGTATTTATTTAAAGAGATCAATAATAAAGGAAAAACTAAAGTTCAATTGCTTGGATCTGGAGCAATATTAAATGAAGTAATAAAAGCAGCAGAAATATTAAGTTCTGACTTTGGAATTGATACTGATATCTGGAGCGTAACAAGCTTTAATGAATTAAGAAAAGATGCAATAGAAATTGAAAGAAAAAATTTATTAAACCCAGATAAAAAGCCAGAAAAAAATTATATAGAAAAATGCTTTGAAAAAAGAACAGGTCCTTTTATAGCGGCAACAGATTATATTAGAACATTATCTGAAGGGATTAGAAACTATGTTCCCGGAACCTATGTAGCTTTAGGAACAGATGGATTTGGAAGAAGTGATACTCGAAAAAATTTAAGAAAATTCTTTGAAGTTAATAAAGAGTTTATTGTTTATTCTACATTAAGCACTTTGGTAAAAGAGCAAAAAATTGCATCAAAAGTAGCTACTGATGCGATGAAAAAATATAATATTGATCCAAAAAAACCTATTCCAACAAAACTGTAGTTTAAAATGGCTAAAATTGTTGATTTAGTAGTTCCCAATATTGGTGATTTTAAAAATGTAGAAATCATAGAAGTTCTTATAAAAGAAAATCAAAATATAAAAAAAAACGATGGAATCATTTCTTTAGAAAGCGACAAATCAAGTGTTGAAGTTCCTTCTCAATTTTCAGGAAAAGTAAAAATTATTAGAATTAAAGTTGGAGATAAAATTTCGGAAGGAGATAAAATAGGTGAAATAGAAATTGCTTCTGATGAACCAATCCAAGAACAAAAATCTGAAAATAAAAAAATTGAATTAGCAAACGAAAATAGAGTTCCTAAAAATACAACTTTACTAAAAATTCCAACCCTTGAAACAGCTAAAAAATTAATTATTTCAGAAATCCTTTTAAAAAAAGATCAACTTATTAAAGTTGATGACATAGCATTGTTAATTGAGGATGAAGAAAGTGCTTATGAGATTCCATCCCCAATATCAGGAATTGTTAAAAATATAATACTAAAAAAAGGTCAGCAAGTTAAAGCTGGGGATTCAATTGCAGAAATTCTTAATCTAAATTTAGAAACAAAAATAAAAGAGCAAGTAATTGTAGAAAATCTTGCTGAAGACAATAATCAATATCAAAATATTAAAAGCGCAAGTCCAAAAATAAGAAAATTTGCTAGAGAACTAGGTGTTAATATTCAGTTGGTTGAGGGAAGCGCGAGAAAAGGAAGAATTCTTGAAGAAGATATTAAACAATTTATTAAAAGTACTTTAAATAATAAAATTAACAAAAAAGAAACTATACAAAAAATAGAAGTAAAAGAAGAAAAGCTTCCCTATGAACATGGAGAATTTGGTGAGATTGACACACAAAAAATACCAAGAATTAAAAGGCTATCTGGTCCTCATTTAGTTAAGGCCTGGAATGAAATTCCCCATGTAACTCAATTTGATGAAATTGATGTTACAGATATGGAACACTTCAGAAAAAATTTAATAGATCTAAATACAAAAGAAAAAATTACTATCACCCCTCTTGCTTTCATAATGAAAGCATTAGTTAATGGCATGAAAAAATACCCAAACTTTAATTCATCACTTGAGCCTACTGGTGAAAATATTATTTATAAAAAATATTTTCATGTTGGTGTTGCTGTAGATACACCACACGGTTTGATGGTTCCGAAAATTAGAAATGTTGATCAAAAAGATCTTCTGACTTTAAGTAATGAACTTAGAAAAATTAGCAAACTTAGTAAGGAACTTAAAATAGATAAAAAAGAATTTTTTGGAGGGTCAATGACGATCTCTAGTTTGGGAGGAATTGGTGGGAGTTTTTTTACTCCAATTATTAACAATCCAGAGGTAGCAATAATTGGAATAGGAAAAACAGAAACAAAACAGGTATTTATTGATGGACAATTTATAGCAAGAGCAATGATGCCAGTATCTCTCTCTTATGATCACAGAATAATTGATGGAGCAGAAGCGGCTAGATTTTGTCAAGATCTCAAACTTAGTCTTGGAAAAAACTTTGCTTTCAATTTATCATTTTAAAAATGATAAATGGTTATTGTGAGGAAAAATATATTCCTGTAAAAAAAATATTTGAAAGTTACTTTTTAAAAGAAGAAGAAATTGGAGCTTCTTTTGCAATTTACAAAGAAGGAAAGCCATTAATAGATCTATATGGTGGTTTTAAAAATAAAAATAATAAGAATTGGGAAGAAAAAACAATCGTAAATGTATTTTCGGCGACAAAAGGTATTTATGAAATTATTGTTTCTATTCTAATTGATCAAAACATTTTAGATTTAGAAAAATCTGTTTCTTATTATTGGGATGCTTTCAAACAAAGTAACAAGAGAGAAATAAAAATAAAACATATTCTCTCTCATCAATCTGGGCTCTATAGATTTAAAGAAAAGATTACGCATCAAGATCTCTTGGATTGGAATAAAATAATAACAATTTTAGAAAATCAGGAACCAGATCACCTGTGTGGTGAAAAAACCTATTATCACGCAAAAACACATGGATTTTTAATCGGCGAAATTATAAAAAGGATAACAAAAAAAAGTTTGGGAGAACTGACTTCTGAATTGTTATCGAAGAAACTAAATTTAGATTTTTTTATTGGTACTCCAAAAAATAATCTTTCTAATATTGCTTTTCTTTATGAGGATAAAAAAGAAAGTAAAATTTCAGCTGAATTTAACGCATTTAATAATCCTGAACATGAAATAAATTTTTATAATAAAGAAAATTGGCAGACTACTGAGATTCCTTCAATGAATGGTCATGGGAATGCAAGATCTATTGCTAAAATTTACGATATTTTTGTAAATGATCTAATATTAGAAAAAAATATTTTACTATCAAAATCATCAATTAATAAATGTCTAACTGAAAACGTTAGTAGAATTGATGAAAGTTTAATGTTGCCAATTAGATGGTCTCAGGTTGGTTTAATCCTTCGTGGGGGATGGTTATTTGGAAAGAATAAGGAATCTTTTGGTCACAATGGTTGGGGTGGATCCTTGGGTTTTGCTGATCCAATATTAGGAATAGGAGTTGCTTATACTACAAATAAAATTAATCCTACTATGGAGTCAGATCAAAGAATTATAAATTTGTTAAAAAAATTTTACGAGATTATTTAAAATTATTTTTGGCGGAGAGAAAGGGATTCGAACCCTTGATACCTTTAACAGTATACACGCTTTCCAAGCGGGCGCCTTCAACCACTCGGCCATCTCTCCTATTCGTTTTTATTTATCTTGAGAACTTCAATAAAAGCTTCTTGAGGAATGTCAACGCTTCCAAATTGTCTCATTCTTGCTTTTCCTTTTTTTTGCTTTTCTAAAAGTTTTTTCTTTCTATCCCTCGCACCACCACCATGAATTCTACTGATAACATCTTTTCTATAACCAGATATTGTTTCTCTTGCTATAACTTTTCCACCAATAGCTGCTTGGATTGGTATTTGAAATTGATGTCTTGGGATTAAATCTTTTAACCTTTCGCACATCAACCTTCCTTGTCTTACAGCAAAATCCTTGTGAATAACCATAGATAATGCATCAACCATCTCCTCGTTTACTAATATGGACAATTTAATTAAATCACCTTCTCTATAATCGCTCAGTTCATAATCAAAACTTGCATAACCGCTAGAAATAGATTTTATCTTGTCGTAAAAATCAAAAACAACTTCATTTAATGGTAATTCATAAGATAGAACTGCACGATTTCCTGAATAACTTAAACTCTTTTGTTTTCCTCTTTTTTCTTCACATAACTTCATAATGGAACCTAAGTATTCATCTGGAAGAATTATTGTAGCGTTAATCCAGGGTTCATTGATAGATTTAATAAAATTTGGTTCTGGCATATTAGCAGGGTTTTGAAGATCCATAACTGTGCCATCATGTTTATTGATTTTATAAACAACGCCTGGTGTTGTAGTAATTAAGTTTAAATTATATTCGCGGTCTAATCTTTGAACGATAATTTCAAGATGAAGAAGTCCTAAAAAACCACATCTAAAACCTAATCCTAAAGCGGCGGAATTCTCAGGCTCATAAACGAAACTAGAGTCGTTCAATTTTAATTTAGCAAGACTATCTCTTAATAAATTATATTCTGTGCTATCAACTGGGAATAATCCACAAAATACAACTGGCTTACTGGGTTTAAATCCTGGTAACGGATTTTTTATAGGATTAGAATAATTTGTTATCGTATCTCCAATTTTAGTATCTGAGAGATCTTTAATGCCTGTAACAATAAAACCAATTTCTCCTGGACCTAAATATTCTTTATTTTCTGCTTTAGGAGTGAACACACCAACTCTTTCAACTGGATGCCTAGTTTTTGTCGACATCAATAAAATTTCCATTCCTTTTTTAATTTCTCCGTCTAGTATTCTAACCAATATAACCACTCCTAAATAACTGTCGTACCAACTATCAACTAGCAATGCTTTTAAAGGTAAATCTTCATTTCCTTTTGGAGCAGGAAGTCTTTCAACGATTGCTTCTAATATTTCATCTACTCCTTCTCCTGTTTTTCCAGAGGCTGTCAAAGCATCCGATGTATCGATTCCTATAACATCCTCAATTTGTTTTTTTACTCTCTCAACGTCTGATGCTGGTAAATCTATTTTATTTAAAACTGTTATAATCTCATGGTGATTATCCATTGCCTGATAAACATTTGCTAAAGTTTGAGCTTCCACACCTTGAGTGCTATCAACAATAAGTAATGATCCTTCACATGAAGCAAGAGACCTATTTACTTCGTAACTAAAATCGACATGGCCTGGTGTATCAATAATATTAAGTACATAATCTTTCCCATTTTTTTTTGATTTATAATTCAATCTAACTGTTTGAGCTTTTATGGTAATTCCCCTTTCTTTCTCTAAATCCATTGAATCTAAAACTTGAGTTGTCATCTCGCGTTCTGTAAGACCTCCGCATTTTTGAATTAATCTATCTGCAAAAGTAGATTTACCATGGTCAATATGAGCAATAATTGCAAAATTTCTTATATTTTCTTGTGCAGACATTTAGGATCTTAATGTTGCATCAAAAGATTTTTGCATTGTTTGAATTATTTTATCACTTAATTCATCAATCTCGTTATCGTTTAATGTTTTATCTTGTGATTGGATTAATAAATTTAAAGCTATAGATTTTTTATTCTTTTCAATATTCCCTCCTTGGAAAACATCGAATATCCTAATTTTTTTTATTAATTTTTTATCTAGGTTAATCAACACATTAATAATTTTTTCTCCTTCAAATTTTTTATCGATAATAAATGAGAAATCTCTTTCAATTTTTTGAAAATTTGAAACTACATATTTAATTTTCTTTTCGGTATTTTGCTTATTTATAACTGGAATATTATTTAAGAAAATTTGAAAACCAAAGACTGGTCCGTTTTTAATATCAAGTTCGTTGATAATTTTGGGATTAATTTCTCCAAAATTAGCAATTGGTAATTGTTTATTAGATTTTAAATAAAATTTTCCTGATCTTCCTGGATGATAATACGTTTCAGTTTCTTGAATAACTGTAAGCTCCTGCTCAAGAACTCCAAGTTCAATTAGTGTTTTGTAAATACAGTCTTTAATTTCAAAAACATCAACATCTTTATCTTTTTCTAACCAATTTTTTCTATAAATTTTTCCAATTTGAATTCCTCCAATAACAGCTATTTGCTCTCCTGGTTTTGAACCAAAAAATGTTGGCCCACATTCAAATATTTTTTGATCTTCAAAATTTCTATGAATATTATTTTTAATATGAATTAATAGATTTGAAAAAATAGAAGATCTTAAAGTATCTAAATCATTTGAAATTGGATTGGTAATTAATAAATCTTTATTATGTAGGCTAAACAAAGAATCAATTTTTGAATTTGTAAAAGAATAAGTAACTGTCTCCATATAGCCTTTATTAGCTATAGATCTTTGTGCAAATCGTTGTAATTTTTGTCTTCCTGTTAAAATATCTTTTGAACTATCAACTTCTGGCTTGATAAGTCGAATTTTATCATAACCTCTAATTCTTATTAATTCCTCTACTATATCAACTTCCTCTTTAATATCTGCACGCCAAGTTGGAATAGTTATTGAGTATGTATTTTTACTTTCTTTAAATTTAAAACCTAAATTATTTAAAATTTTTTTAATTTCAGCTGATGAAATTTTACTTCCTATAATTTTTTCAAATTTTCCTGAATTGAATTTAATTTGTTTATTTTTAAAATTAGCTTCTCCAGAAATAAGCAAGTTACTAATTTTTCCTCCACATAACTTATTAATAATTTTTGCTGCAAGTTTTAATCCATATTCCATAATATTAGGATCAACTCCTCTTTCAAATCTAAATTTAGCGTCAGAATTAATTCCTAATTTCTTTGCAATTTTTGATATTTTGACTGGGTCAAATAAAGCCGATTCTATAAAAATATTTTTAGTATCTAAAGAGATTGAAGAACTTTCCCCGCCAATTACGCCTCCTAAACCAAGGATTTTTCGTTCATTAGTAATAAGACATGCGCTATCTTCCAGTGAATAATTGTTGTTATCTAAAGCTAAAAACTTTTCTCCCTTTTTTGATGATCGCACAACAACTTTTCTTTCAATTTTATCAGCATCGTATGCATGTAGAGGTCTATTCAAATCAAGCATAATATAATTTGTAACATCAACAACAGCTGATATCGGATTCATTCCAACCGAAATTAATTTATCTTTTAACCATTTTGGACTTTCTACATTTTTAATTCCCTCAATATAACAGTGAGCAAATGAGGAGCATCCGGAGTTAGACTGAATAATAACTTTAAAAGGATTTTTAATATTAGTTTTTAATTTAATTTCTTCTAAATCAATTAATTTTCCAATACCTGCTGTTGATAAATCTCTTGCAATACCTCTTACTCCTAAACAGTCAGATCTATTAGGTGTAATAGATATATCAATTGCTGGCTCGCTATTGTTTTTAAAATAACTATTTCCAACTTTAAATTTTTTTGAGTCTAGTTCGCTAATTCCTTGGCTTTCATCAGATAAGCCTAATTCAGATTCTGAACAAAGCATTCCATATGAATCAACTCCTCTAATATTAGTAACTTTTATCTTAAGTTGATTTTTTGGAATAATAGCCCCAGGTCCTGCATAAACAGTTAATAATCCATCTCTAGCGTTTGAAGCGCCACAAACAACTTTTAGTATTTTTCCAGATCCAATATCAACATCGCATAATTTTAATTTATCTGCGTTTGGGTGTTTTTCTGCTTTAATAATTTTTGCTACTAAAAAAAAATTATTCTTATCTGCTGACCCAACACTTTCAACTTCTAGTCCTATATTATTTAAAGTTGAAACAATCTTTTCAATATTTGCGCTTGTTTTTAAATGGGTCGTTAACCAAGAAGAGGTTATTTTCATCTGCTAAAACCTCTATAATTTGCAGGTATATCTAAGGGATCAAATCCATAATGTTCTAACCATCTAACGTCCGTTTCAAAAAAAGATCTAAGATCGTTTATTCCATATTTAAGCATAGCCAATCGATCAATTCCGATACCAAAAGCGTAACCTTGATAGATTGAAGTGTTTACTTTGCAATTTTTTAAAACATTAGGATGAACCATTCCGCAACCTAATATTTCGAGCCATTTATCTCCCTCTCCAATAACAATTTTTCCATCTTTCAATTCATAGCCAATATCAACTTCTGCTGATGGTTCAGTAAAAGGGAAATGACTAGGTCTAAATCTCATCTTAATTTTATCCACTTCAAAAAACTTTCTAATAAAATAATCAAGAACTCCTTTAAGGTGTCCCATATTTACATTTTTATCTATGTGTAAACCTTCAACTTGATGAAACATAGGAGTATGAGTTTGATCACTATCGCATCTATAAGTTCTTCCTGGTGCAATAATTTTAAATGGCGGCTTTCCAGATAACATAGTTCTTATTTGCACTGGCGAAGTATGAGTTCTTAATAAAATTTCTTTGTCTTCACCTAAATAAAAAGTATCGTGCATATCCCTTGCTGGATGATGAGGTGGTGTATTTAATGCTGTAAAATTATTATATTCATTTTCAACATCGGGTCCTTCTGCTACTGAAAATCCTATCTCTCCAAAAATAGCTGTAACCTCATCAATGACTTGTGTGACCGGATGAATTTTTCCAAAAGAAATGGGTCTTCCTGGTAAGGTGACATCAATTCTATCCTCTGATAATTTTTTATTAATTTCTTTTTGTTCAAAAAGACTTATTTTAGAATTAATAAGATTATTAATATTGTCTTTTAATTTATTTAGATTTGAAGCAAAATTTTTTCTATCTTCCCCTTGAAGAGTTGTAATTTTTTTAAAAAGTTCTCCTATCTTTCCGTTTTTACCAAAAGCTTCTGATTTTACTTGTTCAATTTTATGAAGATTATCGGACTGACTTATTTTAGATTTAAATTCTTTTTCTAAATTTAAAATTTCATCCATGGTGGTCTACTAGTATTTATGAAACTAGTTTTCTAATTTAGGCTAGACTGTACCTTTTTTACGATGGATTTAAAAGCCTCTGGATTTTGATAAGCTAAATCTGCTAAAATTTTTCTATCAATAGAAATCTTTGTTTTATTAAGACCGTTTATAAATTTAGAATAAGTCAAACCTTGTTCTCTAACGCCAGCATTAATTCTTTGTATCCAAAGTGACCTAAAGTTTCTTTTTTTAGCTCTGCGATCTCTATAAGAATATTGTAAAGATTTTTCTACTGATTGTTTAGCAGTTCTAATTGTATTTTTTTTTCTTCCGTAAAAACCTTTGGCAGCTTTAAAAACTTTTTTATGTTTTGCGTGACTGGTTACCCCTCGTTTAACTCGTGACATAAATTATCCTCTTAGACTATTTGGCATGTAAGATTTCACAATCTTAGCATCAGCTTTAGACATAATTGCCATTCCTCTTTGTCTTCTAATCTGAGAATTAGTTCTTTTGATCATACCGTGTCTTTTTCCAGCTTGAGGCATTTTTACTTTGCCTGTTGCTGTAATTCTAAATCTTTTTTTAGCTGAGCTTTTAGTTTTGATCTTATACATAAAATAAATACCTGCGGTTTATACTAATATTAAAGATGAAAAACAATAAGTATGAAAGTGAAGAAACTGTTATTTTAATGGCTGAATAATAAAGGTCATTTGCTTACCTTCCATTTTTGGTGCCTGTTCAACTTTGCCAGTTATTTTTAAATCGCTTACAATTCTATCTGCAAGATCTTGTGCTAGCTTTAAATGCTGCATTTCTCTTCCTTTAAACTTAATTGTAAATTTTACTTTATCTCCTTTGACTAAAAATTTCTCCGTTGCTTTCATTTTAAAATTATAATCATGAACGTCTGTTCCTGGTCTCATTTTAATTTCTTTAAGAGTTACAACTTTTTGTTTCTTTTTTGCTTGGCTGGCTTTTTTTTGTAGCTCATATTTATATTTTCCAAAATCAGTTATTTTACAAACTGGTGGTTTTGCATTTGGAGCAATTTCGATTAAATCTAAACCCTGCTCTTTTGCTGTCATCAACGCATCGTTTAAAGAAACGATTCCAATATTTTGACCATCGCTTCCGATTAACTGAACATCAGTTGCTCTAATTCTATCGTTTACTTTTGGTCCTCGACTTGAAGAACTGTTAGACCTAAAATTGCTTCTGTTGTTTTGAAAATTTTGATTAATAACTATACTCCTAGATTTTTGGTGCTAAGGATTCTTTAACTAATAAGTTTACAGCTTCTTTTAAAAGTAATGTATCTTGTTTTTCTTGTCCAAGTCTTCGAAGTGTAATTGATTGATTCTCTTGTTCTTTGGATCCACAAATCATTAAAATTGGAATCTTAGATAAAGAGTGTTCTCTAATCTTGTAGTTAATTTTTTCATTCTTAAGATCAATAATATTCCTTATTTTGTTTTTATCAAGTTCAGCTGATACTTTTTTTGCATAATCATCAAATTCTTGAGAAATTGGAAGTATTGCAACTTGTTTGGGCGCTAACCACAACGGAAGTTTACCTGCGTAATGTTCAATTAAAATACCTATAAACCTTTCAAGTGATCCAAATAATGCTCGATGCAACATAACCGGGGTTTTTTTAATTCCATCTTTATCAATGTAAGTTGCACCTAATCTACCTGGTAAATTTAAATCTACTTGTAAAGTTCCACACTGCCAATCTCGACCAATTGTATCTCTTAAAACAAATTCAATTTTAGGACCATAAAACGCTCCTTCACCTTTATTGATAGAGTAATCTAATTTTGAAGCTTTCACGGCTTCTAATAATGCAGCCTCTGCTTTATCCCATAGTTTATTATCTCCAACTCTTTTTGCTGGACGATCAGAATATTTTAAAATTACTTTCTCAAAACCAAAAGCTTTATAAATATCTAAGATCAACTTAGTAACTTTTAATGATTCTTCTGTAATTTGATTTTCAGTACAAAAAATATGAGCATCATCTTGTGTGAAGGATCTAACTCTCATTAACCCATGTAAAGATCCCGAACTTTCATAACGATGAACCTTGCCAAATTCTGATAATTTCAAAGGTAAATCTCTATAGCTTTTAAGTCCTTGATTAAAAATTTGAACACAGCCTGGACAATTCATAGGTTTAATTGCAAAGACTCTCTCATCTGGAGTTTTTGTTGTATACATATGTTCTTGAAATTTTTCCCAATGACCAGATTTTTCCCATAATGTTTTGTCTAAAATATCAGGTGTGTTTACTTCTCGATAACCAGCTTCAGTTTGCCTTTGGCGCATAAAATCAATGAGAGATTGAAATAGCTGCCAACCTGCTTCATGCCAAAATACAGCTCCTGGACTTTCTTCTTGAAAATGAAATAAATCCATAACTTTTCCAAGTTTACGATGATCTCTTTTTTCAGCTTCTTCTATTCTTTGTAAATATTCGTCTAACTCTTTTTTATTTCTCCAGCATGTTCCATAAATTCTTTGAAGCATTTCATTATTTGAATCTCCTCGCCAATAAGCTCCTGCAAGTTTTGTCAGCTTAAATGCTTTGCCTATTTTTCCAGTAGAAGTTAAGTGTGGCCCTCTACATAAATCATGCCACTTACCATGAAAATAAATTGAAAGTTCTTCTTTATTTGGAATGCTATTTATTATTTCAGCTTTATAAAGCTCTCCTTTTTTCTTAAAATGCTCTATAGCTTTGTCTCTATCCCAGACTTCTCTTGTTGTGGGTTCGTCTCGATCAATAATTTCTCTCATTTTTTCTTCAATTTTTACTAAATCTTCGTCAGTAAAAGTTTTCTTTCTAGAAAAATCATAATAAAAACCATTTTCAATAACTGGGCCAATAGTAACTTGAGTGTCTTTAAATAGTTCTTGAACTGCCATAGCAAGAACATGTGCAGTATCGTGTCTTATAACTTCTAATCCGTAATCATCTTCAAGGGTAATGATTTGTACCGTAGAATCTTTTTCAATAAATGTACTTAGATCCTTAAAAATATCATTTACTTTTATAACTAAAGCTTTTTTTGCAAGTGAAGGGCTGATAGTTTTTGCAATCTCATGTCCAGTCACTTTTCCTGGAAATTGGAGTTTTTTCCCATCTAAAAGCGTGATGTTAAGCATGTCTCTATTTAAACTAAGGACTTATAAATTTCTAGTGTTTTAGAACACATCTGATCTACTGTATAATTATTAATAACATTAGCTCTACCTTTTGCTCCCAAATCTTTTAAAAAACTTTTATCTTTTTTTGAAATTTCAATAATCATTTTTGCCAAATCTTTTTCATCATCAGATTTAAAAAGCCAACCTGTTTTTCCATCAATAATTGTTTCGTTAGAACCTCCAATATTGCTTGCAAGTATTGGCTTTTCCATTGCTTGTGCTTCAACTGCCACTCTGCCAAATGCCTCTGGCTCAATAGAAGCTGATAATACTAAATTACACGCGTTATAAGCTGATGGCATAAAAGTTTCGTGTGAAATAATCTTTACATTATCCTCTAATCGATGCTCTCTAATAAAATCTAAAAGATATTCTCTATATTCAGTTCTACCTTGATCATCGCCAAGTATAATTGCACTAATATTATTTAATAAATTTTCTTGCTTAAGAAATAATAAAGTATTTAAAAAAAGAAACTGGCCTTTCCAAAAAGTTAATCTACCAGGTAGCAATATTAAAAAATTATTGCTCGATATCCCCCAACGCGTTCTGACATTATTCAAATCTTCAATATTTGAATTTTTTGGATTGAAATAATTAATATCAATTCCTCTTGGTATAAGAAAAATTTCTTTTGGGTAATTATAATTATTTCTTATATGATCAAAAATAAACCTAGATCCAGCAATGACCAAATTACCTCTTAACATAACTGAATTATAAAATTTTTTTAAAGAGTTATTAAAATTATAAGTACCGTGGAAAGTAGAAATTAAAGACACTCCTAATAATTTACTTACAAAATAACATGACCACGCTGGTGCACGGCTTCGAACATGAATAATGTTAATTTTACAGAATAAAACAATAAATAAAATTACAAATATATTAAAAAAAATTACAAGCGGGTTTTTGCTCTGTACTGAAAATTTAAAAATTTTTACTTTTGTTCGGTCGATATTTTTAATTTGTTCTCCGCCTGAACATAATATTGCGGAGAAGTAATTTTGATTAGCAATAAATTGCCCAATATCTTTGCAACCTGTTTCTGCACCACCTACATCTAATCTTGGAATAACTTGCAATAAACGAATTTTTTTATCCATTAAATTAATATGCTATACTTTAACAATGAATAATCCAAAGCAAAATTTTTTTTTAACAAAAAATAATCAAAAAATTCATTACAAATTTATTAATAATAAAAGTCCAACCACAATTATTTTTCTTCACGGATTAATGTCAAATATTAAAAGTAAAAAAGCTAAATACTTAAAGAAATTTGTTAATATAAATAAAATAAACTTATTATTATTTGAATATAGCGGTCATGGTAGATCTTCCGGACGATTTACAGATTTTAGTATTAAAAATTGGATAGAAGATTCAAGGTCAATTATAAAAAAAATGATCAAAAAAAATAAGATAATTCTTATTGGTTCTAGTATGGGTGCTTGGATCGCAGTTGTTCTAATTAAATATTTTTATAAAAGAATTAAGGGCTTTATAGGTATTGCTCCTGCTCCTGACTTTACTGAAGAATTGATCTGGAAAAAGTTAAATACCATTGAAAAAACTAAAATAAAAAGAGGAAAAATCTATAAATTAAAAAGTAGTTATAATAATTTTTATCCTATAACAAAAAAATTTATATTTGATGGAAAAAAATTCTTAGTTCTCAATAAAGAAATTAAATGTGATTTTCCAATTGAACTATTGCATGGCATCAAAGACACTTCGGTTCCTTGGTTTTATTCAATAAGATTAATAAAAACTTTAATAAGCAAAAAATTAAATTTAACAATTATTAATGATGGCGATCACTCTTTATCAAGAGCTCAAGATTTAAAAAAACTAGATTTAGCGATCAAAAGTATTATTTGAAATACTTTTAAAGCCTTCTTTGTAAGTTGGAAAATATAATTTCACTTTTAAATCTTTTTTGATTTTTGCATTACTAACTTTTTTTGAATCTTTATAAAAATTTTTCATTTCACCTTCATTTAAAGATTGAAAAGATATCGGGGATGGAGTTCGAGTTCCCATCAAACTGCAAGCGTAAGATATAGTTTTATCATAAGAACATGGCATATTGTCTGCTACATTATAAATTTCTCCAGCTTTTGAATAAATTAAAGATTTGAATAAAACTTGCGCTATATCAGCAACATGAATTCTCGAAAAATAATGATTATTTTTTTTAACATAACGAATTTGACCATTTACTAATCGTAAAAATACATTTCTCTCCGGAGAATAAATTCCTGACAATCTAAATATTCTTGTTGGAACAAAGTGGAATCGATTTAATTTTAGCCATTCATTCTCAGCTACAATTCTATTTATTCCTGTATCGTTATTGGTTAATAATTTGCTTTTTTCATTAACCCATTTTCCATCGTGATTTCCATAAACACTCGTTGATGAAAGATATCCTAGCCATTTAATTTTTTTATTTAAAGATATTTGCTTATAAAAATTTTCAATAACGAAATCTTTTCTATCTCTTGGTGGTATTGAAACTAATATATGACTTGCATTTAAAATATATTTTATAATTTTTTTATCAAATTTATTATTATTAAAATAAAAGTTTTTATAATTAATATTTAAAAATTTTTTACTAAAACTTTTAGATCTTGAAGTTGTAATTAGATTAATTTTATATTTATTTTTTAAAAGTTCTTTTACAAAGTATTTAGCTGTTAAACCAAAACCAAAACAAACTAAACTAATTGATTTAGACCGCTTTTCCATGAACTGCCTTATTCGATAATGGTTGTTTTAACTTATCTAACATTTCTTTAGGGCAAACTTGATAAAAATTACTTTTTTCATTACTCCATTGTTGAATAATTTTTTTTGAATAAACTGATTGAGTTTCTTTTTCATGTAATTTTATTAAATTTAAAAGAAAATCATTCCAATAATCTGTTTCAATTCGTTGCCAAATAACAGAAGATGGATTTACATAATTCTCAAAACTATTTTCTGGGTCATAAACAAATGCCATTCCACCTGTCATTCCTGCTGCAAAATTATCGCCTACTTCTCCTAATATAACAACTGTACCACCCGTCATATATTCACAGCCATTTGTTCCGCATCCTTCAACAACTGCTGTAGCTCCTGAATTTCTAACTGCAAACCTTTCCCCTGCTTGTCCTGCCGCAAGCAATAATCCTGAAGTTGCTCCATATAAAACAGTATTTCCAATAATTGTATTTTTTGAGGTTTGTATTTCAATGTTCGAAGCTGGTTTTATAATTATTTTTGCACCAGACAATCCTTTTCCAACATAATCATTTGCATCACCTGTTACTTCAAGTTTAATACCTGAAACTCCAAATGCTCCTAAGGACTGTCCTGCTGAGCCTCTTAATTTTATTAAAATATGATCATCAGATAATTTCTTATTTTTAAACTGAGTTGTAATTATTGAACTCAATCTTGTTCCAACAGATCTGTGCGTATTTTTTATTGCATAACTTAATTGAAACTTTTGTCCTTTCTCAATTAAGGAAAGTGAATCTTTTATAATTTGCTTATCTAAACTATCGGGAACTTCTTTTCTTTCTCTTTTTAAACAATATCTTGGATTTTCTCCTGGATCCGCTTGAACTAAAAGAGGATTTAAATCTAAATCATCTAAATTAGAAGATCCTCTACTTACTTGTTTTAATAAATCTGTTCTTCCAACAATTTCATTTAAAGATTTGAAACCAAGACTTGCTAAAATTTCTCTTACTTCTTCAGCTATAAATGAAAATAAATTAACAACCTTTTCTGGTGTGCCTGTAAATTTTTTTCTAAGTTCTTCGTCTTGAGTGCAAATTCCAACGGGGCATGTATTAGAATGACATTGTCTAACCATTATACAACCCATGGCTATTAATGACGTTGTGGCTATTCCAAAATCATCTGCTCCCATCATTGCAGCCATGACAACATCTCTGCCTGTTTTAATTCCTCCGTCAGTTCTTAAAATAACTTCATGTCTCAAGCCGTTTAAAGTTAAAATTTGATTAGCCTCCGTTAAACCAATTTCCCAAGGAAGTCCTGCGTACTTCACGCTTGTTAATGGGGAAGCCCCTGTTCCACCTGAATGTCCACTAATTAGAATTACATCTGCTTTTGCCTTTGCAACTCCTGCAGCAATAGTTCCTATTCCTGTTGATGAAACTAATTTTACTCCAATTTTTGCTTTAGGGTTTATTTGTTTCAAATCATAGATAAGTTGGGATAAATCCTCGATTGAATAAATATCATGATGAGGAGGTGGAGATATTAAAGTAACTCCTGGTGTAGAATGTCTTAAAGTTGCAATTCCAACAGTCACTTTAAATCCTGGCAATTGACCCCCCTCTCCAGGTTTTGCTCCTTGGGATATTTTAATTTCTATTTCATCACAATTATTTAAATATTCTGCAGTTACTCCAAATCTAGCTGAGGCAATCTGTTTAACCCTTGAGTTAGCATTATCGCCATTGTCTTTTGGTATTGCTCTTCTTGCATCTTCGCCTCCTTCTCCGCTACATGATGCACCACCAATTCTATTCATCGCAATTGCTAAAGTTTCATGTGCTTCTTTTGACAGCGCACCTAAAGACATGCTCCCGCTTCCAAATCTTTTTCTAATATTTGTTATAGATTCAACTTCTTCAATTAGAATTGGTTTTTTAATTAAATTAAAATCTAAAAGATCTCTAAGATTTAAAGGTTGTTGTTCATTAATAATTTTTGAATATTTTTTGTATAAATTATAAGAGTCTGTTGTAACTGCAGTTTGCAACATATGCATAGTCATTGCCTGATTAGAATGTTGTTCTCCGCCTTTTCTAAATTTATAAAATCCACCTATTGGTAAACTTATAACATTGCCCCTAAACGCTTTTTGATGTTGAGTTCTGATCATTTGTTCAATTCCTGAAACTCCAATCCCAGAAATTTTTGAATACATTCCTGGAAAATATTCGGCAACTAAAGCTCTGCTTAATCCAAGACCGCTAAAATTTAAGCCGCCTCTATAAGAGCTAATGACAGAAATACCAAGTTTAGACATTACTTTTAATAATCCATCATTCACTGCTTTAATGTAATTATTAATACATTCGGTAAAAGTTAACTTTCCAAAAATATTTTTTTGATGTCTTTGATAAATACAATCAAACGCCAAATATGGATTAACTGTTGTAGCACCAATACCAATTAAAACCGCAAAATAATGAACATCTAAACATTCTGCTGATTTAACATTTAATGAAGTAAATTTTCTAAGTCCGTGATTAACTAAATGAGTTTGTACCGCACCTAATGCAAGAATAATTGGAATTCCAATTTTTGTTGCTGAAATTTTTTCATCAGTTAGAATAATGTGTTTAGCCCCTTCTCTTACTGCTATTTCTGCTTCAGCTTGAATTCTTTTTAATTCTTTTTTTAAGTTAACCTCCGAGTCTTCAGGATCAAATGTGCAATCTATTTCTTTATATTCATCATTTAAAACTTCAAATAATTTTTTAAATTGCGCATTAGATAAAACTGGGCTTTCTAAAAGATAATTTTTTTTATTAAACAAATCTTCACCTAAAATATTTTGTAAATTTCCAATTCTTGTATTTAAAGACATCACTCTATTTTCTCTTAAAGAGTCGATTGGAGGATTTGTTACTTGACTAAAATTTTGTCTGAAAAAGTGCGATAAAGGCTTATAAATATCTGACAAAACAGCTGCTGGTGTATCGTCGCCCATTGAGCCGACAGCCTCCTTTTGATCCTCCACCATTGGATGTAAGATCATTTCTAAATCTTCAATAGAAATGCCAGCTGCATATTGTTTTTGTCTTAACTTATCTCCTTCAAAAGAATTAAATTCTTCTAAATTGTTAAATTTTTTACTAATCTCAACTTGATTTTGAGTAAATTTTTTGTAAATAGGATTTCTAGATAAAAAATCTTTAATTTTTTTATCGTTATAATAGACACCCTCATCAAGATTAACTGCTATCATTTGTCCAGGTCCTACTCTGCCTCTATAAATAATATTTTCTTCTTTTACTGGGACCATTCCAGTTTCTGATCCTGCAAATAAAATCTTATCTTTCGTAATTGTGTATCTTAAGGGTCTTAAACCATTTCTATCTGTTGCGGCTAAAATCCAATTGCCATCTGTTGCAGCAATTGCTGCCGGGCCGTCCCAAGGTTCAATGACAGAATTTAAATAATTATACATATCTCTATAAGCTTGAGGAATAATTTTGCTTCTTTTAGACCATGCCTCTGGCATCAACATCATTTTAACAAGAGGTAGTAATCTTCCCGATCTTGTTAACAATTCAAAAATAGCATCAAGACAAGCCGTATCAGAACTTCCAGATTTTAAAATTGGTTTTAAATCTTCAATGTTTGGATATAAATCAGACTCAAGTCCCTGTTCATGAGTCTTCATCCAATTTATATTTCCTTTTAAAGTATTGATCTCACCATTATGAGCTAGAATTCTAAAAGGTTGAGCAAGTTCCCAGCTTGGGAAAGTATTTGTTGAATATCTTTGATGAAAAATTGAAAATCTAGAAATAAATCTTTTATCTAATAGATCTGGATAAAAATCTGACAAGTGTTCAGCGAGAAACATTCCTTTATAAATTATCGATCTTGAACTAATTGATGAAATATAAAAATCCTTTAACTGCGACTGAGCAATTTTTTTTTCGATTTTTTTTCTTATAATATAAATGTTTTTTTCTAACTCTTCTGAACCTGTTTTTTCTATAGGAGAAAATAATATTTGCTCAATTTCTGGTCTTGTATCATTTGCTTTAATTCCAAGAACTTTTGCTTTTACAGGAACTTGTCTCCACCCAAAAATATAAAAGTTATTAGATAATATTTCGTGCTCAACAATAGTTCTGCAAGCTTCTTGTGCTCCATAATCATTTCTTGGTAAAAAAATCATACCCACACATAGTTGATCGTTTTTATGAGTATGATGTCCTGTAATTTTTATTTGTTCTTCAAAAAAATCTTTTGATAACTCTAAATGAATTCCAGCTCCATCACCTGTTTTTCCATCCTTATCTACTGCGCCTCTGTGCCAAACAGCTTTAAGAGCTTCGATCCCATTTTCAACGACTTCTCTTCTTGATTTTCCATCAATTGAGGCAACAAAACCGACCCCGCAAGCATCATGCTCATCTTCTTTATTATAAACCCCGGCTTTAATAAGTTTTTTTAAGTTTTGATCTAAAATTTTCATAAATAATTAGGCAACCATTTTTGTTTTTGATGATTTAGAAATTTTATTTTTTAAATAAATATCCATTGCTTCTGCGGCATCTCTTCCATCTTTAATAGCCCACACAACCAAAGATGCTCCTCTGACAATATCTCCAGCGGCAAAAACTCCATCTAAATTTGTTTGCATTGTTTTAAGATCTATTTTGATAGTTCCCCATTTAGATACATCAAGTTTTGGTTCTGAAAATAAACTTGGAATATCTTCAGGATCAAATCCTAAAGCTTTAATTACCATATCTGCTTTAATTTTAATTTCAGAGCCAAAAATAATTTCTGGCGCTTGTCTACCAGTTGCATCTGCTTCTCCTAATTTCATTTTATTGAGAACAATTTCTGTTACTTGCCCATTTTTTCCAATAAATTCCTTTGGATTTGTAAGCCATTGAAAATCTACTCCTTCTTCCTCAGCATTACCAACTTCTCTTGCTGAGCCAGGCATATTTTTTTTATCTCTTCTGTATAAGCATTTAACTGATTTGGCATTTTGTCTTATAGAAGTTCTAACGCAATCCATTGCTGTGTCACCCCCTCCTATTACAACAACATCTTTTCCTTCAGCATTTAAGTATCCATCATCAAACATTTTAACTTTATCTCCTAAACCTTTTTTGTTTGAAGCTGTTAAAAATTCCATTGCTGGATAAATATTTTTAAGATTTGATCCTGAAATTTCTACCTCTCTAGCTTTGTATACTCCTGTTGCAATTAATATTGCATCATGTTTTTTTTTAAGTTGAGATAGAGTTGCATTTTTTCCTACTGTAAAATTTAATTCAAATTTAATTCCGCCTTCTTTTAAAAGTTTTGTTCTTCTTTCAACAATATTTTTTTCTAATTTAAAATTTGGAATTCCATAAATTAATAATCCACCTGGTCTATCGTATTTGTCATAAACTGTAATTTCATATCCGATTTTTCTAAGCTGCTCTGCTGCTGCAAGACCTGCTGGTCCTGCTCCTATAATACCAACACTTTGTCCTAAATCTTTTTTAATTTTAATTGGTTTTACCCAGCCCTTTTCAAAAGCAGTATCGGTAATAAATTTTTCTATCGAACCAATAGTAACTGTGCCATGCCCTGCTCTTTCAATTACGCAATTTCCTTCACAAAGTCTGTCTTGGGGACATATTCTCCCGCAAACTTCTGGCATATTGTTAGTTGCTGAAGAAATTTCATAAGCTTCTTCTAATCTGCCTTCAGCTGTTAACTTTAACCAATCAGGAATATTATTTGAAAGTGGACAGTGAATTTGGCAATAAGGAACTCCACACTGCGAACATCTGCCGGACTGCTCTTTTGCTTTTGGAGCAATATAATTTTTATAAATTTCAGAAAAGTTTTTAACCCTTTGAGATGGGCCCAATTTTTCAGGAGTTTGTCCTTTTGTATTAACAAACTTGAGCATTTTTTCTAACATAAGTAAAAATAGGTAAAATTAAGTTTTTTTTACTATTATTTGCATAAAAGTCATATTTTTAAAAGGAAAATTAGGTCAGTAATTATTAATCGATTTTCTATATTTATTAATTAATAAGTAAAATTAGGGTTTTTTATTAATATTCAAGTAATAATTGTAAACAACTATTAACTAATAATTAAATTTATAATGTCATCTGGCTAGACTAAAGCTTAAATTGTGGATGAATTAATCAAAATAATAATCCTTGGAATCGTTCAAGGTATAGCAGAATTTTTACCAATCTCATCCAATGCTCATCTTATAATGGTAGAGCAGTTGTTAGATTATCATAATCATAATGAAATTCTAAATCTTGTTTTTCATTTGGGCTCTTTGCTTGCAATCATCATTTACTTTTTTTCAGAGCTTTTGGGATTACTAAAAAAACCAAAGATGATTTTTAATATAATTGTTGCAACTATACCTGTAATTATTGTTGGATATTTTGTTCATAAGTTTCATCTGTTAAATTACGAATATTTCTCAATAAAAATAATCGCTGTTACTTTAATTATTTTTGGGATTATTTTATTTATTAGTGACAAAATAAATCATTCAAAAACATTATATGAAGATCTCAATATAAAGAGTTCATTAGTAATCGGCTTCTTTCAAATTATTTCTCTGATACCTGGTGTAAGTAGATCGGGCATTACTTTAACTGCAGGACGTTTTTTAGGATACTCAAGATTTGAGGCTGCAAAATTTTCTTTCTTCTTATCAATACCAACAACTGCTGGAGCATGTTTTCTTGGGGTTCTAGATTTAATTAAAACAAATAATTCAGATTTAAATTATATTGCAGTAGTTGCTTTTATTACTTCTTTTTTTTCGTCTTATCTTACAATAAAATTTTTTTTATCTTTTATATCTAAATTTAATTTAAATATTTTTATTTATTACAGAGTAACTCTTGGTGTATTTATATTGCTATTCCTTTAACGACTAGCCTGACTAAAAATATAATTTGGCAATACTATCTCAATAGTCCTTGTTGATATTCCAAGCTCTTTAAAACCTGGATATTCATTTGAACAAATATTATCTGATTTTAATATTTCTAACTGATCTTCTGTAAGCAAAGGATTGGGCAATAGCTGCATTATTTTTGCCTGCGCTCTGGCTACAAAGTCCGGAAGCTCTATTATAAATCTTTTCTTTTTTAATGACACAAGCAACGTCTCTATTAATTCTTTAAAAGAATAAATTTTAGGACCTCCTAATTCATAAACTTTATTAGGATTAGTCTGATCTATAATTTTAATAATAGCATCAGTAACATCCCCAACATAACATGGTTGAAATTTTGTCTTAGCACACGCGAGGGGGATGATAGGTAAAACATTTATTAATTTATTGAATAAATTAAAAAAATTATCATTTGTTCCAAATACAATACTAGGACGTACAATAATTGAATTTTTAAATTTGTTAACCGCTTCCTCACCTTGAAATTTCGACTTAATATATAAAGAGTTAGAATTTTTGTTTGCTCCTAATGCAGAGATATGAATAAATTTTTTATTAACTTTATTGTCTAAAATACCTGTTAAAAATTTTGGAAATAAATGATGTATATGATCAAATTTTTGATTTTTTTTCTCATATAAAACTCCTATACAATTAATCACAAGCTCTGAACTCTTAATAAATTCATTAAGATTTGAAAAATCAAAGGGATTAAACTTTAAAACTTCAATTTGCCCTGGTTCTCCCATTGGTTTTAGATAACCATGAAGATATGGATTTCGTGTAGGAACGATTATTTTAAAACCTTTTTTTGCAAGTTTAGCTATTAGATTTCGGCCTATAAATCCTGTGCCACCGAAGACTGTTATTGTCTTTTTTTCTGCCATTGTTTAATCATAATAATTAACGATAATACCTTTTATTTAACAATAGTATGAAAGTCAAAATCCATAAAAACGATCTCCCTGATAATTTAAAACTAGGAAAGATTATTGCAATTGATACTGAGACTATGGGTCTTGATTATAAAAGGGATCCCCTTTGCCTTGTTCAAATATGCTCTGGAAATGAAGAGGTTCATTTAATTCAAATTAATAGAAAAACATTTAAAGCTGATAATTTAAAAAAAATCCTGGAAGATAATGAGATAAAAAAAATTTTTCAATTTGCAAGGTTTGATCTTGCAGTTTTAAATTATTATTTAAAAGCAGATATTAACAATGTGTACTGCACGAAGATTGCATCAAAGATTGGCAGAACCTATACAGATAAACATGGTCTTAAAGATTTATGCAAAGAGCTTTTAAATATTGAACTATCAAAACAAATGCAAAGTTCCGATTGGGGTGCCGAAACTTTAACTGAGCAACAAGTAAATTATGCAGGATCAGATGTTTTATATTTACACAAAATAAAAGAAGAGCTTGATAAAATTTTAATTAGAGAAAACCGAATGGAACTAGCTGAACATTGCTTTAAATTTTTAAAACATCGGGTTATATTAGACCTTGCTGGTTGGAATAATCAAGATATTTTTGCACATTAGATGATACAAAATCAAAAAATAAAATTTGCTAAAGAGGTTATTTTTCAAGAAATCAACGCACTACAAAAGTTATCTAAATCTTATAATGCCAATTTTATTAAAGCGATTGACCTTATCCAGAAATGCAAAGGTAAAATAATATGTGTTGGTATTGGAAAATCAGGTCATATAATTAGAAAAATTTCCGCTACATTAAGTTCTGTAGGGGTGCCCTCTATTTTTCTACATCCGTCTGAAGCTGCACATGGAGATCTTGGTTCTTGTAATCCAAAGCAAGATTGTTTTTTGATTATGTCTTATTCTGGAAATACAGATGAATTGAAAAGTATTTTAAATTATGCGCACAAATTTAAAATGCCTATTATTGGCGTTGCCTCAAAAGAAAATTCAACTTTAATTAATGCAAGCACAATTAAAATTGTTCTTCCAAAAGTAAAGGAGGCCGGCCTTGATATTGTGCCAACCAGCTCTACTTCAATGTTGCTTGCTTGGGGCGACAGCGTTGCAATAACTCTAATGAAATTAAATAAATTTAGTAAAGAAAAGTTTGCTGTTTATCATCCCTCTGGAGCATTAGGAAAACAACTTACGCGTGTTAAAGATATTATGATTAAAAAAACAGACGTACCTTTTATCAATGAAAATGTATCTGTAAAAAACGCTGTTATTCAAATAACCAAAAAAACTTATGGCTGTGTGCTTGTTATAAATAAATCTAAAAAAGTTACAGGAATTATAACGGATGGAGATATTAGACGTTCAATTCACAAAAGAAATTTTTTAGAAAAAACTGCAAAAGAAGTGATGACTAAAAAACCAAAAATGATTTCTGAAGATACGCTTGCAGGATCTGCTCTTGATATAATGAATAAGAAAAAAATTACTTCGCTTATTGTTAAGGGTAAAAATAATAATTACGGACTAATTCACATACATTCTCTTATTAGTTTTGGAGTTTAATGAAACTCAACGAGATCAGAAAAAAACAAGTTAAAATTATAGGTATTGGTCTTATATTAATCTTTATTGTCTATTTTGTTTACCCCACTATCAATACTTTTAGATTAAAACTCACATCAAAAAATATTAAGCCCACAGAAGGCGTTGAGAGCAATATATTTGAAAATATTACTTATATCGGAGTGGATGCAAGTGGAAAACAATATAACGTAAGAGCAAAACGGGCGGTCATTGATAAAGACAATCAAGATCTTATAAGTTTAAAAGAAGTAGATAGTGATTTTTTATTAAAAGATGGCGGTGTTATAAAAATAATAAGCAAGGCAGGTTTGTTTAACAAAACAACAAATGATATTTTGTATGAACAGAATGTTAAAATAACTCAGAAAGATGGAGTAGTGACCGCAAACCGAGCTGAGTATCTTGTAAAATCAAATAATATATTTGTAAGT
>Ga0209597_1000440_pt1 | contig 27456 bp, 14 predicted proteins | sample M_140625_MF_Meta_FD_187316 | JGI IMG/M metagenome (GOLD analysis project Ga0209597, IMG submission 187316) | Freshwater microbial communities from Lake Montjoie, Canada to study carbon cycling - M_140625_MF_MetaG (SPAdes) (version 2) | ecosystem: Environmental > Aquatic > Freshwater > Lake... | reverse complement strand
GATAGCCGCGAGGGTCACGGCGACCGCCATCCAGAGAGGCAGCGTCAGCACTGGGACGGTGAGAATGCAGCCCACGAGGCTGCCCCAGGTTCCAGGTCCTGGGCGTAGTCGCCCCGAACCGAACCCTTCGGCCAGCCAGAGGATGCCACGGTCGAAGAGGCGCATGATCTAGGGACGGTATTCCTCGGGGTTGGGCCCTGTCTCGGGCAATTATCGAATCGTCGGGCCGTGGACTCTTGTGGGGACGATGGAAAGGGACTGTGGGAAAAGGGACTGCGGGAAAAGAAAAAGCGGGCGCCTTGCGACGCCCGCCTAACCCAAACAACCAAACTAATCCTCCTCTACCAGTCCGCTTTTTGAGCGTTCCAGAATGAGGGCCTCCCTCGCGCTGTTGCGGCGGTTGGAAGGTCCTCTGGAGAACCAACGCGATCTAGCATGCCATGGGTTAGGCCGCCGGCCAGAGGATTTTTCGTACCCCTCCCTCTCGTCGGAAAGAAACAATTGGCTAGTTCGAGTGACATTCCTGTTTCTCTCCGGGCTTCGGGCTTTCGTTGTCCGGGATGAACAGCTTTGATTGGGAAATGACCATGCGGTTTCTACTTCTGATGACGTTCTGGGTCTCGTTCGTCCATGCCGAGTCCGCGCCGCAGTGGATTTGGGGGCCGGCCGGGGCGGAGAACGAAGTTCGCTTTTTCCGCAAGACCTTCACCGTGCCGCCCGGTGCCATGGGTGGTGATGTCGTTTTCGCTGCCGACGATGAAGCCGAAGTGTCCGTCAATCGCCAGCGACTGGGATCCAATAAGTCCTGGAAGAAGCCGACGCGGCTCAAGATCCGATCGGTGACCCGGGGAGAGAACATTCTCGAAATTCGGGCGCGAAACCTCTCCGGAGGGGCTGGCCTCTTGGCCCGGATCGAGTTCTTGATGAGGGACTCGCCTCGCTCCGACATCGTGACCGATAGCTCTTGGGAGACCTCTTCCGACGGAGTGTCTGGTTGGACTCCGGTCCAGTTGCTGGGAGTAGTGGGGACGCCGCCCTGGGGCCCCATTGCGTTGGACCCAGTGGCCACGCCGGTGGACGGCATTTCAGTGAAGGAAGGCTTTCGACTGGAGTTGGTTCACAGTGCTCGGCCGGGCGAAGGATCATGGATTTCCATGACGCGGGACGATCAGGGGCGCCTGATTATCAGTCCCCAGGGGCCTGAGCCCTTGCTCCGCCTGACGATCGAGCAGGGCAGGTTGGCCAAGATGGAACGACTGGAGACCCAGGTAGGTGGGGCCATGGGCTGCTGCATGCCTTCGGGGCCCTGTACATGAATGGTCGAGGCCCGGACGGGTATCACCTGTACCGGATCCGCGATGCCGATGGGGATGGCCGCTACGAGTCCACTCAGTTGCTCCGGCGCTGGACGGGCAGTGGCGGTGAGCACGGACCCCACGCGCTTGTGAAGGGGCCGGATGATCGGATCTATGCCGTGGCTGGTAACTTCACTGACGTGCCGAGCGATTTGGCGCCTCACTCTCCGGTGGCCCATTATGCCGAGGATCTGGCAATGCCTCGATTGGAGGACGTCAACGGATTCGGAGCCGGGCGCAAGGCTCCTGGCGGCTTTGTGTTGAGTCTCGATCGGGACGGTCAGGACGCGCGATTGTTCTCGGCCGGCCAGCGCAACGCCTATGGCATCGCCTTCAACGCCGATGGTGAACTCTTCAGCTTCGATTCGGATATGGAACGTGACTGGGGAACCCCCTGGTACCGGCCCTCGCGAATTCAACACCTCGTCAGTGGTTCCGACCACGGTTACCGCGAAGGTTCCGGGAAGTGGCCCGACTATTATGCCGACTCGCTGCCCCCGGTGGTGGATGTGGGCATCGGATCGCCGACGAGCATCCGGTTTGGGACGGGCACGGCCTTTCCTGCCCGCTACCAGAAAGCACTCTTCGGCCTAGATTGGGTTTTTGGGCGACTCATTGTTGTGCATCTCCAAGAGCAGGGCGCCGGGTACACCGGTCGGGTGGAGACGCTTTTCCGAGGGGACGCGATGAACCTCACCGATTTGGAGGTGGGACCGGATGGAGCCCTGTACTGCATCACTGGCGGCCGTGGAGGCCAGTCGGGACTGTACCGACTGAGCTTTGTTGGCAACCCGGCCTCCGAGCCTCTGGTCGCAGGGGTGTCGGGTGCTAAAGAAGCCCGGGCGCAGCGACGGCAATTAGAAGCCGTCCATGGACAAGCCGATGCGGGTTGGTTGGCCTCGGGTTGGTCGCAGTTGGGATCAACCGATCCGCTGCTGCGCCAGGCCGCTCGGATTGCGCTGGAATCGCAACCGGTGGCCTCCTGGGCCGAGAAGGCCTTGGTCGAGGAGAATTCTAAGATCGGTCTGACCGCTCTGTTGGCCCTGGCGCGCTGCGGGGATGGAGCGCAGCAAGTGGCGCTGCTCAAGGCCCTGGGCCGGTGGCCCCTCGACGCGTTGGACGAGAACGGTTTTTTGACCCACCTCCGAGTGATCGAGGTGGCGTTTGCCCGACATGGAATCCCGGAAGCCCTCCGACCGGTGGTCATTGAAAGACTAGGTCGTGCGTTTCCAGCCTCAAGCTGGCCTCGTAACCGCGAGTTGTCGCAGTTGCTGGTTGCACTGGGCGATGGAGAGGGTGTGCCTAAGATCCTTCAGCTGCGGGATGCCTCGAGGACATGGCAGGAACGCATGCACTACACGGCAGCCTTGCACGGGATGACCCACGGGTGGACTCCGGCTTTGCGTCAGCGCTACTTCGCTGGGTTTCGTCAAATCCCCTCGGGGTGGGGCCACCTGCCGGCCGCCTATGAACAATGGTTCCTGGATGTGGACCAGAAGCCCAACCCCGGAGCTGGATTTGATCCGTTGATCAAACGCCTCGAGCAGAAGGCCTTCGCATTAATTCCCGACGCGGAAAAAGGCCCGATTGCCGAGCTGATGAAGGCCCCGCCATCCGCCGTTCCCGCTCCCACGGTTCTCGCAGCGACACCCAGCCGCTCCAACGGGAATCGAGTGTGGAAGTTTGACGACTTGGCCGATGTCTTGAGCACGCCCCTATCGGGCCGAAATTATGCGCGAGGTCAGCAAGTTTATCAGCTCTCTCAATGCGGGGTTTGCCACCGCTTTCAGGGGGCAGGAGGCGCAACGGGACCTGAGCTGACCGGGGTGTCTAGCCGGTACTCCCGGGCGGACTTGTGGCGTTCCATTGTCGATCCCAACGCGGTCATCTCCGAGCAGTACCAGTCCATGGTCCTGACACTGAAAGATGGGAAGGAGATTACAGGTCGGGTGTTGGAAGATTCTCCGACCCAGATCGTGGTTGGGGTTGATGCCCTGACCGATCGAAAGGTGACCGTGCAACCCAGTGAGGTGCGTCACCGCGTCGTCTCCAAGGTGTCGTCCATGCCGGAAGGATTGCTCTCGGCTTGGGGGCGGGAAGACATCCTCGACTTGCTGGGTTACTTGGAGTCCAACGGGCGCGAAGACTCTCCGATCTTCAAGCGGCGTTGATCGCTTTCCACAGCACATGGACGGCCCAGAGGAGGATCATCCCGCTGGCGCTGGCCACTTTGACAGCGGTCCCGGCGATGAGGCCGAGTGCCGCCCCGACGCCCGCGCTACCGGCCTCGCTCCAGGGGCGTCCTCCGATCCATTCGCCGAGAATGGCGCCCAGCAACGGACCTGCGATCCACCCCAACGGAGGCCACCACAACCCCAACAAACCGCCGATGGCTGCTCCCACCATACCGCGCCAGGTGGCTCCGAGTCGTTGGGCACCATAGCTGGCTGCCGCGAAGTCTAAGACGGCCGAGAACACTGCGACGACGATGAGTGTGAGCAGAACCCATGTGGCTGCCCCGTGATCCCCGAGGATCCATCGGTGCCCCAGGGCTGCGAGGGCAATTAACGGAGTGCCGGGGAGTCCGGGTAGGAGCGCGCCCGCCAAGCCGACGAGCATGATGAGGAGGGTTAGGGCGAAGGTGGTGATTTCGGAGGGGCTCACGGTCGTAGTTGGGATGAACGAAACGCAGCGTGTGGGATCGACAGGCGGGGAGGGCAGTTGTTTGTCTGCCGAAGCATCGCTGGAGATATTTTTGACCGAGATCTGTGATGGGGCCGAGGGCTTAGCGGTCCGCGCAGCGATCCGGCAGCGGTGGTGTTGAAGAGTCTCACGCTCACTTTCTTCTGCAAGGTTCGTAAAAAGCCTGAAAACAGAACTGCTTCTCAGCACCCATCTAAACGAATCTAATCGGACCGAAAAGCGTGTCCGTCCAGGTTGGATGTCTTTGGCTGTCGCCGAAGACGTCGGACAAGTTCTCAGAGTCTCCGACCCTCCCGCTGCCAGTTCCAGCCCTCGCTCGAATGGCTGAGAATGTTATTTTGAGCCAGTTGGCGGTTGACGCATCAAAAATCCCTGTTAGTTTGTTGTTGTTCTTTCGCAGCAGAGTTATAAAAGCGCGTTGATTCGCCTCCCTTGATTTTTCACTGGAGCGAGTTATTGTGACTTTTAATCGTAGGGCTGAAGTTTTGGTGCCTGACGTTTATCGAGGTTTTAAAGAGAGTTTTTTAGGGAGGAGTTTTGAACCGTTCAAGGTTTGTTGGTTAGATTGTTCGTTGAAGTTTTCGATTTCAGAAAACAAAGCGTTCAAATTTTTTCAACAAGGCGTTTAACAGAGCAAAATTAGTTTCAATTAAACAAGCGACTTAAACTTCGTCAGTCAGTTGCACTGTTCGTTTTCTGAGGCGTCGTTGTTCAACTCCTCAGGATCTCCACTAAGTCCTACAGAACTGATTCTGATTATTCCCCGGGGCGTACGGTCATCCTCTGACTGGCGCCCCGGTTTTTCTTTGGGCCTCCGTCGGAACGACGGGGGCCTTTTTTCTTCCATCCCACCCCCGATAACAGGTTGAAGTGCGCCCTAGATGCGCCATAGGGACAGGCTGCTCTCTAGCGACAGGCTCCAACCGGTGAGGTGCCCTAGGGACAGGCTCCACCGTGTTCTAGGGCCCTCTTCCTTAGGGACAGGCTTTTCTTCGTCAGGGATTCAGAATGATATCGTTGTTTTGCCTAAGGCCGGAAGTGTTGGCATCCTCGTCGTCGCAGATGCGTCACATTATTTACATCTGGGTGTTGGTGTGGTTGGGGGCCGGGTTCCGCGTATCAGCGGTGCCGGTTGCCGCAACCACTAGTGCGACCAATGCTTCCACTCAAACCCCAGCCAAGGCCCGGATTCATGCGATTTCGGATCCTCGGGCAACCTCCGCATTCATTCCGGATCCGGAAGTGGTTCGGAAGCTGGTGGACCGGGGGCTGTTGGCGCTGTCTGGGAAGACCAATACAGTCATCGCTTGGAAGGTGTGGGTTAAACCGACCGATGTGGTGGGTTTCAAAGTAATTTCGGCCCCAGGAACGCTGACGGGTACCCGACCTGCCGTGGTCGAGGCGTTGGTCGAGTCACTCATCCAGTCCGGGCATCCTGCTCAGCGGATAGTGATTTGGGATCGTCAGGCTCGTGATCTCAAGACGGCCGGTTTCCAGGAACTGGCTCGCCGATTGGGCGTCCGCTGTGTGGCTACCACCGATGCGGGATGGGATGGAAATCAGTTTTACGAGGCGGCAGCGCAGGGGAAACTCGTCTACGGCGATCTAGAGTTCGGGAAGGGCGACCGCTTTGCCGTTGGACGCCGCTCCCATGTCTCAAAACTCCTCACTCAGGACGTGACCCGAATCATCCCTGTGACCCCCATACTGACCCACCACTCTGGGGGGATCTACGGCCACCTGCTGTCGCTGGCCTTTGGTTCCGTGGACAATATGTACCGGTTTGAAAACGACTCCAGCCGGACCGAGGAGTCGGTGCCGGAACTCTGTGCGCTGGATGACCTCATGCCTAAGGTGGCCTTTGGAGTCACCGATGCGCTGGTGGGCCAGGTCCGTGGCGATGACAAGGCTCGGTTGCATGATACGATCGCTCTCAATGAATTGCGCTTCGGAACCGATCTGGTTGCTTTGGACGTAATTTCGATGTCCGACGTGGTGGGCGCGCGCAAGGCCTATCCCATCGAAGGGGAAAAACCTATGCGCACCGACCTCTTCTTCAATGCGGAGTTGCTGGAACTCGGAATCGCCAACACCAACCGGATCGAGCTTCTTCGGGCTCCGTGATGAATCCGCCGGCGGCCGAGGTCTGGATTGAGCCCGTGGGTGAGGCAGATTTGCCGAAAGTCCGCGACCTGGCCGAACGCATCTGGCGCTCTTCTTATGCCGGGCTGCTGTCGCCAGGACAAATCGAGTACATGCTGGACTGGATGTATAGCCTGGAACGCCTCCGGCGTGACTGGACGTCCGGGGTCGTATTCCATTGGCCCATCGTGGACCAAATCCCGGTGGGCTACATGGCCACCCAGACCGACCCGCATGCCGCGGTCTTGCACCTACACAAGCTGTACGTGTTGCCACAGTTTCAGGGAAAGGGCCTTGGTGGCCGACTTCTTGAACATGCTTTCCAAGCGGCCACTCAGGTCGGGTGTCGGACTGTCCGACTTCATGTGAACAAAGAGAACCACCGAGCCATCGCCTGCTACCACCGACATGGGTTTCTCAAGGAAGCCTCGGTGGTGAATGACATCGGCGGCGGATATTTCATGGATGACTATGTGATGGTCCGTCCATTGGACCCGAACAAAGCTTAGTCGGGATCGAGTCCTGGTCTGTCGCGGTGAGGAACCGCAGGAAACATGGCCCAGACTTGGATGCTGTTCGATCCGGCCCGAGCCACCGACGACGACACCAGACAAAACGCGATGGGATTCCACAGAATCTGACCAGGCCTAACTGGCCAAGTGTCCCAGACGCTCTTGCAGTTGCGAGGTCCAGCGACTGACGTAGCTCATGGCACGGGCCGCGTCCTCCAGGGATTCTAGCGGCAGGTGAGTCTTTCGATCAGGCGCTGAGGGCGAGGGAGCCGATTCCCAAGCCGCATTGAGGCTTCTTAAGGTGGTTTCCAACGCTTCCCGCCGCACGTTCACTTGACGCTGAAGGACCATTAATCGGTCACTCCATTCGAGCGCTTGTCGCATTCGCTGGAGTTTGAGCATGGGAGACTCCGAGTTCGGGTTCGACGCCAAGAAGGTGTCGGCATCGCGGCAGCACTGACCAATCTCGACGAAAAGATCCATCGTCCCGGCGGGAATGCGCTGAATGTCCCGGGATGGAGCCCCTCGTTCTAGCTCCAGCAAGTGGAAGAGCCGGTCGCGGGTCTCCCGCAATGTGTTGTAGGCAGCGTTGAGTTCGGCGGAGCGGTCATTGGCTTGTGCCCGCTCGGATTCCGTACCGCTATGGAAACGGTCCGGGTGTGCGGCCGCGGATAATTTTAGAAAACGGGCCTTCAGGGCGTCGGCATCGAGCCAGGGGCGACGCGGTTCTTGCAGCAACTCGAAACAATCGGTCATGAACGGGGAGACCGTGGCCCCGGAAGGCTCCGGCTTCAAATGCTACGTCAAACCATCGCCCGGATTGTTCCGAGGAAGGGTTGGGCAAGAGAATGGGTGAGAACGGTGTCAGGGGTTGAGATGCGAGCCATGGAATTTCACTGGATGAGCCGTTCAGTTTTTTTCCGGCATAGGAGGGTTTCTGTCGCATTGGAAGGGCTTTAGCCTTCTCCCCGGCGGCGCGCTGGTGCATCGCTGACATTCCAGCGTGCCATCTGCGCATAGCGCTCCTCGCAGGATCCGATACCGTGTGCGTCACAGCGCTTCGATGGACTGCCCGGGTTCTCCCTTGCCGTCGTGCGTTCCGGGAGGGTCAATCCTTACCTGAATGCGCGCGTCGGCGACGGCGTCCGCGATTTGCGTTGTTTGACTCAAGCCATGAAACAGTTCCTTAGATCCTTCCTGCCGATGTGGGCCTTGTTGGCGCTCACCGTCGGACTTCACGCCGCTCCGCTCCGCGTCTTCATCCGCGGCGGCGTCAAAACCCACGGCCCCAACCAGCACGATCATCCGCGATTCCTGGGTGAATGGGCCAAGCTCCTCACCGAGCGGGGAATCACCGCCAGTGGCGCTATGGAATTTCCGACGGACGCCCAGTTGGAGGCGACCGATGTGCTGGTGATTTACGCGGCCGACGGCATGAAAATCATCGGCGACGAGCGTGGGCGCTTCGAGCACTTCCTGTCCCGCGGTGGTGGCGTGGTGGTGCTTCATGACGGCGTGGTCAGCGGTGATCAGCACGAGTGGTGCAAGAAGATCATCGGCGGCGCCTGGCGTTGGGATGGCGAGAAAAAGACGCAGTGGCACGAGGGGAATGTCGGGGTCTATTTCGTCAATCCCGAGCATCCGATCGTGAAGGGCGTGTCCAACTTCGACTGGAAGGACGAGGTCTACAACCGCCTCGATATGGCCGAGGACGTCAACGTGTTGGCTCAGAGTTTTGTCGATGTCTTTAACATTTGGCCCCAGCTGTGGACTTATGAGAAGACCTTGCCCGAGGCCAAGGCACCTTACCGGGCTTTTGTCAGCATCCCCGGCCACGAGTACGACTCGTTCAATACCCCCCATTACCGGGCTATTTTGCTGCGCGGCATCGCCTGGGCCGGCCAGCGCGCCAACGCCGACGAGTTCTGTAAGCCCGAGGAATTGGCTTCGCTCAAGTACCCGGCCGGGGGCCCGAAGCCCGCTGCCGAGGCGCTCAAGACCTTCCAGACTCATCCGGAGTTCAATGTGTCCCTGACGGCCGACGAGAACGTGGCCGAGAAGATCATGTCCATGGACTGGGACGAGAAGGGTCGCCTCTGGGTGGTGGAGACGCCCGAGTACCCGGGAGGTCGCGACGTGAACAAGAATGACTTCAAGGCCTATTGGAACCGAGCCCAAGACCCAAAGACCTTCCCTGTTGGCGGCAAGCAAGTTCGCAAGCCGCTCGATCGCATCTCCATTCTGGAAGACACCAACGGCGATGGAGTGGCCGACAAGCGCACCCTTTTTGCCGACGGCTTGGAACTGCCCACCTCGCTGGTGTTCTGGAAAGACGGCGTGATCGTGGCTCAGGCCCCGGACATCTTGTGGATTCGGGACACCAATGGAGACGGTCGGGCGGACAAGGTTGAAACCCTTTACACCGGCTGGGGCACCTTCGACACCCATGCGGTCATTAGCAATTTTCGCTGGGGCATGGATGGCTGGATTTACGGATCGGTGGGCTACACCCGCGGACGCGTGAAGTCTGGCGACGGATCCAAGGACTTCGGCGACATCGCCGCGGGTATTTACCGCTTCAAACCCGATGGCTCCGCGGTCGAGCAAATCGCCGCCGGGGGTTGCAATACTTGGGGCTGTGAGATCGCACCCGACAACGAAATCCTCTTCACGACGGCCACCTGCGGCGAACCCATCTGCCACGTGGTGATCCCTGAGAAGATCTTGGCTCGCGGACAGGTGGGCGGCATGAAGTCGTTCTTCAATGTCATTGAGGAGAACAAGATTTATCCGGCCTTCGATGAGAAGCGCCAGCCCTACGTACAAATCGACTGGGTGGGGGCTTGGACTGCGGCTGCAGGTGCAACGATTTATGACGGCGGCGCCTGGCCAGCCAAGTGGTCAGCCACCGAGCGGTATTCGTTCTTCATGGGTGAGGCCACACGCCAGCTCTTCCACCACGAGTTCCTGGACCCGAAGGGCGCGACTTATCAGGGCCGCAAAGAAGACGGCCGCAAGCAGACCGAGTTCCTCGCCAGCACCGACTACTGGTTCCGTCCCATTCACAGCCGAGTGGGCCCAGACGGGGCCATCTATCTGGTCGATCTCTACAATCAAATCGCCGTCCACAATGACACCCGGGGTCCGGGTCACGGCGCCCGCAATGCGGCTTCTCGCCCGGATCGGGATCACCACTTCACCCGCATTTGGCGCATCCAGCACAAGGACGCCAAGACGCTGCCGACCGCGAAGTTCGACCGCAACGACGTGGGGACCCTGGTTGCTGCCCTGAATCATCCGAATGGTTGGGTTCGTTCGACGGCCAACCGCCTCCTGGTTGAGCAGCCCGCCGTGTTGGAATCGGCATTGCCCGGTTTGGGACAGCTCATTGGCGACACTGCCGCCCCGGCTGAATCCCGTATCCAAGCCTTGTGGCTTTACCGCGTGGCGGCCTCCAACGGGCCCGTGCCTTGGAACGATGCGGCCGCCGCCTCGGTCATGAACGATTCGTCCCCCTGGGTTCGCAAGAATGCCATTCGGGTTGCTACCGAGTTGGTGGCTAACCCAGCCAATCTCCGCTCCAAGGATTCCGATCCGCTGAAGACGACGGAGAAAGCGGTTATCGAACGCCTGAGCGACCCCGATGGCCGCGTACGCATTAACGCCCTGATGGCGGCGGGTTCTCTGCCGGCGTCGCGTGCCTTGGCCGATGCCGTGGTGGCCGCCTGGCCCAACCTCAAGGACCGTTGGCTGGAGTCCGCCGCCGTCGGTGCCGCCGACAAGGATCCGCTGCTCTTCCTCGAGGCGGTCTTCGCTGCCCAAGATCCGGCCTTCGTCGTTGGATATGTGCCGCACCTGGCCCGGATGGTTGCCAATCGTCGGGATGCCGCGCTGGCCGGACGCATGGTCCAATTGCTCGCACGCCAACCGGCCGCCACCGATGGCCTTAAGGCGGCCGCCCTCGAAGCGTTGTCGGCCGCGCTCGACGCCCGCCTACAACCCGAACTCGATGCGGCCAATTTGGGAGCCTTGAAGGCATTGCTGGCCTCGGGTCGCACCGCTGGTTCGGTGTTGCCCTTGGTGGCCCGCTGGAAGGCGGCTTCGGCCTTGGCTGCCGAACTCAAGCCCGCCATCCAGGCCGCCTCGGCCCAGATCGGGGACGCCGCGTTGTCGGACGCCTCCCGCGGCCAGATCGCCGCCAATTTAATTGGTGTCCGCAATATTGATCCGTCGGTGATCTCGGCCGTGGCCGGCTTGGTCACCCCGAGCATCAGCCCAGCGCTCCAGAAGTCTCTCATCGAGGCCCTAGGCTCTGCCCCCGAAGGTGGAATGGCTTTGGTCGAACGGTTCGCCCAGTTGCCCACCGGTCAGTTGGAGACGGCCTTTGCTCAGGTACTCAAGCGGGCCGACTCCTCGGCCGCCTTCATCGAGGCGCTCGCCGCTCACAAGATCGACGTGGTGCTGCTCGGACCTGCACGCTTGCACCGTCTCCGTACCCACGGTGACGCCAAAATTGCGGCCCGCGCCACCCAGGTCATCGACGACCTGAAGGGGCCGGAGGCCAAGGAGAAGGACGCTCTCATCGCCAAGTTGCAGCCGGAAGTGGAGAAGCCGGGCGATGTGGCCAACGGTAAGAAGGTCTACACCGCCAACTGCGCCGGCTGCCACATTTACAAGGGTGAGGGCCGTAACTTGGCTCCCAACCTCAACGGCATGGGAGCCCACGGTGCGGCCGACTTGCTCATTCACATCGTGGATCCGAATCGCGTGGTTGAACCGAATTTCATCAGCGTCAGCGTGGAGACCAAGTCGGGGGATCAGTTCGACGGCATCATCGAGCGTGAGAATGCCTCGGAAGTGGTCCTGCGCGACGCGACGTCCGACCACACCTTGCGTGTTTCCGACATTGCCAACCGCAAGTCTACGGGGCGCTCGCTCATGCCCGAGGGCTTCGATGCCTTGGGTGCAGCCGCTCTGCGGGATTTGCTGGCCTATATGACCGTGGATGACAATCGCTTCCGCATCATTGATTTGGGCGGGGCCTTCACGGCCAACAGCGGTCGTGGCCTCTACATTACCCCGGAGCAGGAGGACGACACCGTCACCTTCCGCAGCTACGGCCTCAAGCGCGTCGAAGACATTCCTTTCGACGTGATTAGCCCTGAGAAAGCCGTCGCCAACGTGGTCGTTCTCAAGGGGGGAGCGTCGGACTCCTGGTCGCGCAAGAGTCTGCCTAAGCGGGTTGAGGTGAAGGTGGGCGTGGCGGCCTCCAAGCTGCACATCCTGGGCGGCGTGGCCGGCTGGGGCTATCCCGCGGTGGGCGAGAAGATCATCGCCCTGAAAATGACGGCCGTCTTTGAAGGCGGCGCGACGCAGGAGATCCTCCTGAAGAATGGCGTGGAAATTGCCGATTACCGCGGTCGTGCGGATGTGACGGGTTCCAAGGGGTTGCCAAGCTGGACCAAGGGGCCCGGCCAGATTCGTTGGCTGACCAAGAACATTACCAAGCCCGGTGTGATCCAGAAATTGGTGCTGGAGAGCTACGACAATGAAGTGGCGCCGACCCTCTTCGCCATCACGGCCGAGTTGGGTGCGCCGGCGGGACCTGAGCAGGCGCAGGCCAATCCGGTGGCGGCACCGCTGAAGTGGGGCAATGGGCTCAAGACACTGCTCATTGGCGGTGGTTCTTCGCACGACTACAACCGCTGGTTCAACCTGGCGGACGTGGCGATGCTCAATGACTCCGGGCACATTTCGGCCAACTACCGCGAGCCACAGGACGTGAGTGTCGAGGCTGTGACGTCCGCGGACATCCTGCTTATCAGCGCCAACAAGGCCTTTCCCGATGCGGCGGTGCGCGAGGCCATCGCTGCCCATGCTGCGGCCGGCAAGGGACTGGTGCTGTTGCACCCGGGCCTGTGGTACAACTGGGCGAACTGGACGGCGTACAACCGGGAATTGGCCGGCGGCGGATCCCGCGGCCATGACGCTTACGGGGAGTTCGAAGTCACCGTCACCGGCGTGAAGCATCCCTTGCTTCAGGGTGTTCCGGAGCACTTTAAGCTCAGCGACGAGCTCTACTACTACGAGGCCGACCCGGCTGGAACGCCCATTCAGGTGCTGGCCACCGCCCACTCTAAGTCCAAGAACAAGGACTTCCCGCAGGTCTTTGTGGTGAACCATCCCAAGGCCCGCATCGCCGGCATCACGTTGGGTCACGACGCCATCGCTCACGGGCATATCGCCTATCAGCAGTTGCTCAAGAACGCGGTGCTGTGGACGGCTCACAAGGAGGCCTGGATCACGGCCAACGCGAAGTAAGCTTCAGGCTAGATTCGATGCAGCGCGGCGGGTGTGCCAATCACCCCGCCGCGCTGTTTGTTTTTCGGCGACCGGTTGAAAGAGTCCGCGCGTCGGCTCACAGTGTGCAGACAACGGTGGGTGCCGTTGATGGGTCCCTCGATGAACCACCGCATTCTTGCACCGAACGGTTGGAGAACCTTTTGGACCATGGTCCTGATCGGGTGGGCCATGGCTCTCCGAGCGGGGGCTGTCACTCTGGATTTGGACTTTCGGCCCACCTGGGATGCCAAACCGCTGGAGCTCGAGGCGCTGCGCCATGAGAGCGGTGCCGGTGAGTTGTTGTCGGTGACCCGCCTGAGCGCTCTGTTATCGGGAGCCGCGCTGGAGACCGTCGACGGGAAGTGGGTGGAAGTGACTCCGGCCCATGCGTGGATCGATCTGGCCTCGGGTCGTTTGCGTTGGACCTTGAATCCGGTTCCGCCGGGATACTACCGAGCGCTGCGTTTTTGGATTGGGCCGGACTCGGTCGAGAACCACGCCGATCCGGCCAAGCGGTTGCCCGACGATCCGTTGTCACCTGGGCTCAATGGCCTGCATTGGGATTGGCAGGGTGGGTACATCTTCATGGCGCTGGAGGGGCGCTACCGTTCGGTAACCGGCCCCATCGCCGGCTATTCGCTGCACTTCGCCCGGGATCCCCGACGCACCCGGATATCGCTCGCGGTACCGTTGGATCTAACGCGGAACGGGGTCCTCCGGTTGGACTGGGATCTGGCATCGCTCTTCCGCTTGCCTCGGCCAATTTCACTGGCGCGGGATGGGCAATCCACTCATTCGCGCGAACAGGATTCATTGGCCGATGCGTTGGGCCGAAACCTACCCTTGTCGTTTCGCGCAGGAGAATTGCTCGATAGCCCAGGGGTCGCCGAGAAGGCGACGGTTCCTCCCGTCGTTCCCAAAGACCTGCCTCCAAAATACACGCCCCATCGATTCGCAATGGCGGGAACCTTTCCCATGCCGGCGCTTCCGAGGGACAACCCGTTGATCGAGGAACGGATCGCGTTGGGACGCCGGTTGTTTCAAGAGACGGCCTTGTCGGCCGATCGATCGATCTCGTGCGCCTCTTGCCACGCGGCGGCGACAGGCTTTTCAGACTCGCGTCGTTTCAGCTCGGGCGTGCGCGGCCAGTTGGGAACCCGGCAGTCCATGGCCTTGATTAATTTAGCCTGGAAGCGGGAGTTCTTTTGGGACGGTCGGGCCCGGTCGTTGCGAGATCAGGTATTAATACCCATCCAGGATCCGACGGAGATGGCTGAGACCTTGGAGTCGGTGGTTAGCAAACTGTCGGGAGTGCCCGAGTATCCGGCCCTGTTCGAAAAAGCGTTTGGGACTCCGCGCATCGACGCCGAACGCATCGCGTTGGCGTTGGAACAATTTGTCCTGACCCTCACCGGGTTCCGGTCCCGGTTTGATGGGTCGATTCAAGGAACGGCCAGCCTCAGCGATCTGGAACGCCGGGGGTTGGAACTCTTCATGACCGAGAACGAACCGCGTATGGGGCAGCGTGGGGCCGACTGCTTCCACTGCCACGGCGGGATGCTCTTCACCGATCACCAATTTCACGACAATGGATTAGACCTCGAACCCAGCGATCCCGGTCGGGCCGGCGTCACCCGTCGTAATTCCGATCGAGGCAAGTTCGTGACGCCGACCTTGCGCAACATCGCGCGGACTGCTCCCTACATGCATGACGGCCGGTTCCAGACGCTGGAGGAGGTGGTGCGCCATTACTCGGAAGGCGTTCAGGCGAGCCCTAATCTCGACCCCAACTTGGCCAAACACACCGCCGGTGGTCTTCACCTCAGCCCCGACGATCAATCTGCCCTGGTAGCTTTCCTGAAAACCTTGAGTGAACCGGTTCCGGAGTCTTCCATGCCCCTATCGGGTCGACCCAATCCCTGATCAATTCTTGATTGACCCAAGATTGCGCCCGAATTGCTCTGTGTAACCCCGACGAGTCCCCGACGTCTTTTTTTCGAAGCCATGACCAACCGTCCTTTCAAAATCACGACCCTGTCCCTCTGCCTTTGGATCGCTTGGGCTCCGCTTCAGGCAGCCGCGCCGGCGAATTGGCCTGGCTGGCGGGGCCCACAAGCCAACGGAGTGGCTACCGACGCCCACCCACCGATCCAATGGAGCGAGACCAATCATGTGCAATGGAAGGTGGCTATCCCGGGCCGGGGGAGCTCCACACCGATCCTATGGGACGATCAGGTCTTCATTCTCACGGCCATCCCCACCGGGCCTGAAGCCGCTGCGGAGACTGCCGACGCGAGCGGTCAACCACCCGATCGGTCCGAGCGCCCGCGGAGAGGCGGCGCAGGAGGCGGAGGCGGAGGCGGAGGCATGGTCGATCGTCCGACCCGGGCCCAGCAGTTCACGGTGCTGAGCTTCGATCGCAAGACCGGCAAGCAGCGTTGGACCCAATCCCCGCGCACCCAATTGCCGCACGAAGGCCATCACAAGGACCACGGGTTTGCTTCGGCCTCTCCGGTCACCGATGGCAAGCACCTGATTGTCTCGTTCGGATCGTTTGGCCTCTACGGGTACGACCTTAAGGGCAAGCTCCTCTGGGAAAAGGACCTCGGCGACATGCGCACCCGCAACAGCTTCGGCGAGGGCAGTTCGCCGGCCCTCGACGGCAACACGGTGATCGTGCTCTGGGATCATGAGGGAGACGACTTCATCGTGGCCCTCGACAAGCGTGACGGTCGGGAACTGTGGCGGCAGACGCGCGATGAGCCCACCGGTTGGTGCACCCCGTTGATCGTCAGCCACGGCGGTCGCAAACAGGTGATCGTCAACGGCACCAACAAGATCCGCAGCTACGACCTCAAGGACGGCAAATTGCTCTGGGAGTGTGCCGGGCAGACAGTCAATGCCATTCCCTCGGCGGTCGCCTCCCAGGATCGAGTTTTTGTGATGAGTGGTTATCGGGGCAATGCCCTTCAGGCCCTTCGCCTAGATCGTTCCGGCGATCTCACCGGTACTGACGGCATTGTCTGGTCGCACGCCAAGAGCACCCCGTACGTCCCGTCGCCCTTGCTGGTGAGTGACACACTTTACTTTATTTCAAACAACAGCGCCCTGCTCTCGGCCTTTGATGCCGTCTCCGGCAAGGCCCATTTCGAAGCGGAGCGTTTGGACGGGCTCAATGGTGTTTACGCCTCCCCGGTGGCCGCCGATGGGCGAATTTACGTGGTCGGGCGAGATGGCAACACGGCGGTCTTGAGGCAAGGCCCCCGATTGGAAATTTTGGCCAAGAACCACCTCGATGACGGATTCGATGCCTCGCCGGCGATCGTGGGTCGGCAGATTTTCTTGCGCGGCCGGCAGAGCCTTTACTGCATCAGCGAAAGGTGATGCGGCAGGCGGTAGCTCTGCTTGGCCTTCGGTTTGCCGCCAAGGGCTCATCAACCGAGCACCGCCGACAGCACCGTCCCATGGACATCGGTCAGGCGGTAGTTGCGGCCTTGATGGCGGAAGGTCAGTCGTTCGTGATCGATGCCTAGGCAATGCAGCAGGGTCGCGTTCATGTCATGGATGTGCACCGGATCGCGGACCACATTGTAAGCGAAGTCATCGGTCTCGCCGTAAGCCAGTCCTCCTCGGATACCGCCGCCTGCCATCCAGACGCTGTAGCAACGAGGGTGGTGGTCGCGGCCAAAGTTGGTGGCCGTCAGCGTTCCCTGGCTGAAGACGGTGCGTCCGAACTCACCGGCCCAGACAACGAGCGTGTCTTCCAGTAAGCCGCGTTGGCGCAGGTCGGTGATCAGGGCCGCGGACGGTTGGTCGGTGTCGTAGGCTTGGTGCCGGATTCCGGACGGCAGGTTGTCATGTTGGTCCCAGCCCCGGTGGTAGAGTTGGACGAAGCGGACACCGCGTTCGGAGAGTCGCCGTGCCAAGACGCAGTTGGCGGCGAAGCTTCCTGGTTTGCGTGACTCAGGACCATAAAGCTCGAAGGTCGAGGCGGGTTCACTGGAAAGGTCGGTCAGTTCGGGTACCGAGGCCTGCATTCGAAAGGCCAATTCGTAGTGGTTGATCCGGGTCTGGATCTCCGGGTCTTGATACTCTTCGAAGTTCAGTCGGTTCAGTTGACCGATATCGTCCAGCATTCCCCGGCGCATTCCCCGATTCACTCCGGCGGGATCGCTGAGGAAGAGCACCGGGTCTTTGCCTGGGCTAAATCGAACCCCCTGGTGATGGGACGGAAGGAAGCCTGCGCCCCACATCCGCTCGTGCAGCGGTTGGGCGTTGGTCGGGCCGCTGGGGCGGGAGATCATCACCACGAAGGTGGGAAGGTCCCGATTTTCACTTCCCAGTCCGTAGGAGAGCCACGATCCCATCGACGGCCGTCCGGCCTGCTGGTGCCCCGTCTGGAGGAGGGTCATGGCCGGATCGTGGTTGATGGCCTCGGTGTGCATCGAGCGGATGAGACACAACTCGTCGGCCACACGGGCGGTGTGTGGCAGCAGTTCGCTGAGCAGGAGGCCTGATTGACCGGCGGGCCTAAAAGCGAACGGACTCGGGGCGATAGGAAAGGACTTTTGCCCCGAGGTCATCCCGGTGAGCCGCTGGGAACCGCGGATGGAATCGGGCAATTCTTCCCTGAACCGAGCCTTCAGGCCGGGCTTCGGATCGAAGAGGTCGAGGTGCGAGGGGGCTCCGGCTTGAGTTAGATAGATGATCCGACGGGCGCGGGGAATGAGGCTCCCCTTCGCGACCGGAGCTCCAGAAGTCGCCCCGGCCGCCGGGTTCAGCAGCGAGGCTAAAGCGGCCGCCCCGAGCGTGGCGCCCGCCTGCCCGAGGAATTGCCGACGCGAGGCTTGAAGTGGGGGAGTGTTCGGGAACATGGGCTATTGTCGGGTCAGGGTCTCCTCGAGATTGAGAATGGAGCCCGCTGTGAGGGTCCATGAGGCCAGTTCGATCGGATCCAGCGTGGCGTCTGCCTTGGACTCTCCCACGGTCAGCAGTTGGGAGGCCGCCGAGGGGTTTTGTGTAAAGTGTTCCTGCGTTCGTTTTAGACCTTGGCTAAGGATGCGATGTTCGCGATCTGAAGGATGGCGACCCAGGATGCTTAGAAAGGCTGAGCGGATCCGGCTGTCAGCATCGGGACTCTCGCGTATCAGTCGTTGAGCCAGGAATCGGGCGGCTTCGACATAGGTGGGGTCGTTGAGCAGGTTCAACGCCTGCAGCGGTGTGCTGGTCCGCGAGCGCCGGGTTACGCAAGTTTCCCGGAACGGGCGGTCGAAGAGCAGCAGGGCCGGATTGGGGACAGACCGCTTCCAGTAGGTGTACAGGGTCCTCCGGTAGAGAGCCGTTCCGTGATCCTGCTCGTAGGTGTTGGCCGAGGAGCCGGCCACGACTTGTTCGTACAAACCGGGAGGGTGGTACGGTTTAACCGAGGCTCCCCCTTGGGTCTCGATCAGGAGCCCCGATGAGGCCAGAGCACTGTCACGAATGATCTCTGCGGACCATCGGAAACGGGGTCCGCGCGACAGGAGGCGGTTGTCTGGGTCCTTGGTGAGGGTCTCGGGTCGAACGTGGGAAGCCTGACGGTAGGTGGCGCTGGTGACCAGGAGTCGGACCATGTGTTTCTGGTCCCAGCCCGAATCCACGAACTCACGGGCTAGCCAGTCCAACAGTTCGGGATGACTGGGGGGTTCCCCCTGCGATCCGAAATCCTCGGTTGTTCGCACGAGTCCCGTGCCCAGAAGCGTTAGCCACCAGCGGTTCATGATCACCCGCGCCGGCAATGGGTTCTCAGGGCTCACCAGCCATCGGGCTAGGGCAAGTCGATCAGTCCGGCCGCTCTTGGGCATCGGTGGCAGAAGGCGGGGCGACGCGGGTTCCACACGTTCTCCCTTCTGATCATAGGCTCCCCGGAGCAACACGTGAGTGGGTCGAGGCTCCTTGGTTTCCTCCATCACCAGAGTTACGGGAATTGATAGGTCCAAGGCATCTAGATCGCGCTGGCGTTGCTGGACACTCTTCTGGAGCTGCCGAAACCCGGCCTCGGAATCGAGGCGAAAATCCTCGATTTGCCGGCGATGATCGGGTGTCCAGTTGGTGCTCGGTTTAAAGAGGAGGTCGGCAATGGGCGGGGTGGGAATCCGATCGACCGGTTCCCGTGTGGTGTCGACGCGCAGCTCGATGTCCGAGGATCCGGCCACGTCTCGGTAAATAATCTCTAGTTCCAAGGGGGACGCCTTGGGCTCTTTGGCTCCCCCCTGAGGAATGGATTCAGGCATCAACACGATGCGGACTTCAGATTGGGCAGTCCAATCCAGGGAGAAGGCGGTATCGAGTTTATCGTCGAGCGCAGGCGCCACGGACTCGGCGGCGCGGGAGTCCAGCGTGCTGCGGGCTCGAAGCGTGATGGCGCGATCCTGACCAACCTTGCGGAGGCGAAGTTCGCCGAGGGCGATTCGGCGGGGTTCTGGTGAACTTCCGACCCCCGTTGGCCTGAAGGTTAATCGGAGCGCGGTCGCCGGTGAATCCCACGTCAGGCGGATCGAGCGGTTCGTGCCGGACTGGACCGGAAGGAGCGTGGTTCCGGAGGTTTCCCAGGCCACCGGATGCGCCCGGAGGTTCGATGACCAGGATTCAGGATCGGCCACAATTTCCGGGCGGCGCTGGGCCAGCAACGACTCCTCGGATCGCAGCGAGCCGCGTTCACGATCCAATCGAGTCTGTTGTTCAGGGGAGGGGATTTGAAGCATCGGAGGAGTGCTACGCCGGATCGGGGCCCCATAATCGCCGACCCCCTTTTCGGTGATGTTGTGGAAGAAAGCGTACAGTCCGTAGTAGTCGCGCTGGCTGATGGGGTCGAACTTGTGGTCGTGGCAGCGAGCGCAGGTGAAGGTCAGGCCGAGCCAAGCAGTGGCGGTGGTCTCAACTCGGTCGAAGCAGTATTCGGCGAGGAACTCCTCGGGAATGATGCCGCCTTCTTCGTTGATCATGTGGTTCCTGTGGAACCCGGTGGCAATCCGCTGATCGAGAGTGGGCGAGGGCAGGAGATCTCCGGCCAGTTGTTCGATGGTGAACTGGTCGAAGGGTTGATTGCGGTTCAGCGCCCGAACCACCCAATCGCGCCAGGCCCAGAGTTCCCGATCGCGGTCTACTTGGTAGCCGTTGCTGTCGGCGAAGCGGGCCACATCCAGCCAATCCTGGGCCATGCGTTCCCCCCAGCGGGGTGAGGCCAGACGCCGGTCCACCCACCGCTCATAAGCCTCAGAGGACGGGTCGCGGAGGAAGTCCTTCACCTCCTCAGGGGTCGGTGGAAGCCCGGTCAGGTCGAGAGATAACCGACGGAAGAGAATTTCGGGCGCAGCTTCCGGCGCCGGAGAAAGACCTTCATGATCCAGGCGTTTTAAAATGAACCGATCGATCGCGTTCCGTGTCCGGAACGAAGGTCTCACTTCAGGAGGAGGCTGGCGCACGGGCGGCACGAACGCCCAGTGGGGTTCGTAGTTCGCACCGGCTAGTATCCACTGCCGAAGGATCTCGCGCTGAGCCGCTGTCAACGGCGCATGATCCGGCGCCGGCGGCATCTGCGCGTCAGGATCAGCAGACGTGATACGGCGGAATAGTTCACTTGCCTCGGGTTTTCCCGGGACCAGGGGAATGGCTCCGGATTTGGCCGGTTTTAGTGCCTCCTCTCTGAGATCCAGCCTGAGGCTTGATTTTCGGGTGTTGGCGTCGAATCCATGGCACTGGAAACAGTGTTCCGAGAGCAGTGGGCGAACATCTCGGTTGAAGCGGATTTCCTCGGCTGCCTCTGTCTCGATCAGAGATGTCGCCATGCAGCACGCTATCCAAAGCCAGAGGGAAATCTTCCCTCTGAAGTTGGAGTCCAATAATGCAATGGCAGCGGACGGCAGGATCATGACAAGTGAACCGGTGGATTAATCGTCTTTCAGGTTGAGGTGGATCCACCAGAAGGACAAGCCGAGGCGTTGAGTCCTTCAATACCGTTGCTCGCGCCAGTCCTCGACCGTCATGGCTCGGCCGTTTTTCCATCCGGCGTGGCCGTCGAAGAAAAGTAAGTTGGCGCCCTCGCCATGGCGTTTGGCAGCAACCCGGCGCTCGCCGCTCAGGGTTCGCCCGGTGGCGCCGTAGGGCAGGTGGGCAGGGGTCCACACATCATTGAGATCCACGCTGCCGATGACGTTGGTCACCGTGAAGACCGGACGCCATGGCGCACTCTCATTGTCAGCGAAGTAGACCGTGTCGGAAGGACTTTGCACCCGCTGGAGGTTTACCGCTCCGGTTACTTCGCTGCCGACGGTGTCGCGTGGGCTACTGAACTGCCAGGCGTTCACCACATAGCAGACCACCTGCTTTTTGTTGGGATAGCTCGGGCACGTGTACACCTTGATTCGTCCGTATTGGTCGCGTGCGGCAGCGGTTCCGCCGAGGCTGGGGATGTACATTTGCCACCAGTAGGGTTCATTGCCCCGAGGGACTTTGCCTGCGTGGTCATCGGCGTATAGGAGCATCGCCAATCCCATTTGACGCAGGTTGTTGTAGCAGGCGGTTTTGCGGCCCTTTTCCTTCGCCTTGGACAAGGCTGGTAGGAGCATGCCCGCCAAGATGGCGATGATGGCGATGACCACCAGTAGCTCGATGAGCGTGAAGGCCCGATGAGGTTTGATGGCACCGCGGGGGATCATGATCCCGATGAAAGCCGATCAGCCCCGGGAATCAATCGGCCAATTTGATGGGCATCCATTTCCCATGGGTGAGCAACCCTGAGCAGCTTGGAGCTTTTCAAGCATCCGGGTGTGGAACAGCTTATATGGACGACCACGTCCGTGGGCGAATCGCGCAACTTTGTGTCAGTGGATCAGCTCTGGGCGGCGTAGATGGGGGAGAACTGAAGGGGAGATGAGGATGAAAGACCAATTTTCCAGCCAGGTTCGATGGGCACGATTCGATGCCTGTATCGTTCTGCCCTTGGTGCTGCTAGCGCTGCTGCCATTTCTCGGAAGCCAAGGGCTGAGTGCCGGTGAACCGGTCGCACCTCGCAAGGGTTTGGTTGCAACCGTGAATCCGGTGGCCACCGAGGCGGGCTTGCAGGCCTTGCGCGATGGGGGCAATGCGGTCGATGCGGCCATTGCCTGTGCCCTGACCTTGGGTGTGGTCGATGGTCATAATTCGGGCCTTGGCGGCGGATGCTTCATGACATTGCGCCTAGCCGACGGGCGGTTGATCACCCTCGATGGACGCGAGATGGCCCCGGCCGCAGCGACGCGGGACCTGTTCTTGCGCGACGGCAAGGCCGATCCCCGTCTCAGCCAAGACGGCGCCTTGTCGGTGGGCATTCCCGGCGAGTTCGCCACGCTGGCCTACGCCAGCACCAACTACGGCCGCCTGCCGTTGGGCCGTCTTTTGGAGGCCGCCGCTCGAGTCGCCGAGAAGGGATTCCGGCTCGACCGCCACTACGTTGGCCGCCTGAAGGAGACGCGCTCTCAGTTGGCGTTATTCCCCGAGAGCGAAGCCATCTTTCTGAAGGGTCTGCCGGCGGTTCCGGCGGCGGGCGATCGCTTGCGCCAACGTGACCTTGCTCGGTCGTACCGGCAGATGGCCGCGGGCGGCGTGGCTTGGTTTTACCGCGGCGACTTTGCCCGCCGAACGGCCGAGTGGATGCAAGCCCATGGCGGCATGGTCACGGCTTCCGACTTCGCCCGCTACGAGGTGGTGCCGCGCGAACCGGTCCGAGGCACCTATCGAGGCCACGAAATCGTGAGCTTCCCGCCGCCCAGCTCAGGCGGTGTTCATGTCGTCGAGATCCTTAACATTCTCGAGCACTTCGATCTCGCAGCCATGGGTGATGGTTCTGCCGAATTGGCCCATGTCGTCGCCGAGGCGATGAAGCTGGCCTTCGCCGATCGCGCCCGCTGGCTGGGCGATCCCGACTTCGCGCGCGTGCCCCGGGGATTGGTGTCCAAGGAATACGCGACTGACCTGGCGCGACGGATCCGTCTCGACCGGGCTTCGGTCGTTGCGGCAGCCGGTATTCCGCCCGAGGCCGATCGCGACTGGTTCACCCGGGAGCGGAACCGGCACACCACGCACTTTTCCACCGCCGACACCGAAGGTAATTGGGTGGCTTGCACCGCCTCTCTCAATACGAGCTTTGGCAGCAAGGTCGTCGTGCCGGGCACGGGCCTCTTGCTCAATAACCACATGGATGATTTTTCGGCGCAGCCGGGTGTGCCCAATTATTTCGGCTTGGTGGGTGCCGAAGCCAATGCCATCGAAGCACGCAAGCGGCCGCTCTCGAGCATGAGCCCGACGCTGGTGCTCCGAGATGGTCAACCGATCCTCAGCGTGGGCGCAGCCGGCGGGCCGACCATTATTTCGCAAACCCTCCTGGCCATCCTGCGGACCATCGACTTCAAGAAATCGCCCCGAGAGGCCTTGGCTGCCCCGCGCCTTCATCATCAGTGGAAGCCTGATGAGCTCCATGTGGAGCGGTCCTGGGGTGAGGCGGTCATCGCCGAGTTGCGTCGCCGTGGACACACGGTGGTAGTCGATGCCTCGCTCGGTGCCGCTCAGGCGGTAGGCCGTGATGCCCAAGGGCATTGGTCCGCCGCGGCCGATCCCCGGGGCGAGGGGGCTGCCGGGGTCTGGTAGGCGGGTGGGGTCTGGCGGGGTGTTGATGTTGAGAGGCGAGAGGCGGGATGCCCCAGCAGTCTTTCAGTCAAACGGACGAGTAGGTCGGGTTGATCGACCCGGCCTCGGGAAGCTGACGATTGTCGGCCTTAGGCCTTATCGATCCATCGCTCTGCGGATGGCCCGAGCCAGCGCGACGGCACCGGGCGTGTCGCCATGCAGGCAGAGCGTCTGGGCGGGCACGGCGACCCAAGTTCCATCGAGGCTCTTCCATCCGCCGGTTTGCCGCCATTCGCGCAGGCGCTCGGTGATTTCTTGGGTGCGGGTCAACAGCGCCCCGTCTTGATTCCGCGGCACGAGTTGGCCATCCGCGCGGTAGGCCCGGTCGATGAACCCCTCGGCCCACGCTGTGATCCCGGCTTTGTGAGCCAGCGTCAGTACGAGGCCTCCGGCGCGCGAGTAAATCGTCACCTGAGGAAACCACCGCGCCACTGTCTCGACATAGGCCCGGCCGAGAGCGTTGTCGTTCTCCACGGCATGATACAGCGCGCCGTGCAGCTTGATGTGGTGCAACCGGCTGCCATGCCGTCGGGCCAGGTGAGATAGCCCGCCGGCCTGTTGGAGCACCAGGGTCTGGAGCTCTCCGGGTGACAGGGTCACCTCGCCCCGTCCGAAGGCGCCGGCCACTCCAGGGTGGGCTCCTAGTCGCACCCCCAGAGCCTTCGCCTCGACCACTACCCGCTCCATCGTGAGCGCATCCCCGGCATGCCCGCCGCAGGCCACATTCGCCGAGGTCACTTGCCGCAACAGCGCCCGCGTCCGCGTCCAAGGATCCCCCTCGCCCAGATCGCAATTCAGATCCCAGCTGGCCGTCGATCGCATGGCCCGATGAAATCAGAGAAAGGAACCGCGAGCGACTCCGGGGCTCGAGACGTCACGGACGGCAAGGACGGCAATCCGGGGTTAGTGCTTTTGGCGATCCGGGAAAACGCACGAAGTCGCCCTCGTTCGTGAACAGCATCGCCCGATGCTCGATGGTGTAGACGGCCAACGGTTGTGGGTACCGGTGCGGGTGAAGAAATAGGAGAGCAGGACCTCACGGCGGCGTGGGCGCCACACGGGGCTGAGGAGTGGTAAACGGGTTTGCGTTTTTTGGGTCCTTGAAAAAGGCGACCAGATCCGCCCGGCCCGCCTCCTCCGCCAGGGCAAGCGGTGTCCGGCCCTGGGCATCCCGCACCAGGGGATCCGCCCCCGCTTCGACCAGTTCCACGGCCACATAGGTCTGATGAAACGGGGCGACGGCATAGTGGAGGGGAGTCCGTCCCTGGGCATCCTGCGCCTTGGGATCAACTCCCTGCTTCACGAGATGCCCCACCACCGGCCCGAGGAACCGTGGCATATCGGCGAACTCAGCCGAATTTGTGCCAGGGCGCGGCAGGCAGATTAGGTGGAGTGCATTCATGCCCGCGTGATTGGTCGTCCGGGTGTTTGCGCCGGCTCGGACGAACTGCTCCGCGACCTCCGTCCGGGCGTGGCGCCACGCGACCAGCCAAGGCGTGTTCCCCTCCAGATCTCGGGATTCCAGAGAGAGACCGGACTGCACGAGATTCTGAATGCGGGCCGTCTGGGCATTGGTTCGGTCCCCCCGAGGCAGCAGCTGGCTGCCGAAGCCGAACGTCTCGGTGATCTCGTCTATAGAGGCTTTCTTGCTTCGACGGCTGAGCACATGAAGGGCGTTCTGCCCGGCGGTATTGGTGGCGGTTATCTGTGCTCCGAGCCGGGTCAGGAATCCAAGCACTGCTTCGGGGCGAATCATCGGGGCTATTGGTTGGAGGTTCTTCTTTTCGAGACCCGCACCTACCGGCGAAGGCTCCTGAGGAGTCACTCCAAATTTCCAACCCGGATGCTCCACGTAGACACTCTCGGCAGATTTCTGAAGCGTGTGGAACCAGACCGGATCTCCGTTGGCATCCCGGAATTGGAGGTTCCCTCCCGCCCGGACCAAGACTTCAATGAGGTTCAGGAGCAAGGAATCGCACGCGACCTCCAACGGTGTGCTGGCATCCCGCCCAGCTGCCATCGGGTTGGCCCCAGCCGCCAGAAGTCTCAAGACACACTCCATCTCGAGGGGAACCTGATTCGGTGGCATATGACGGATGACCCCGCCCAGGGAACCGAGGGAAACCGGGGAGCCTCCCGGCCTGAACCCACTCGATCTGACGTAGGCTAACTGGAACATCGCCTTCGCCGCCTTGTGGACAGCGCCCAACAGCGGGGGCTCGGCTCCGTCCGGATTTGGGCGGGCTCCAGCCTCAAGAAGTTTGAGCACCGCCTCGGGGTTGTAGGTGGCCCACCCCAAGGGCGCGTCCCCATTCTTATTTGGCCGGTCCAGAGGCGCCTTGGCGGCCAGCAATGCAACAAACCCCTTCGACGGCCAACGAAGCAGCGAGAGGTGCAGCGCGCTGTTGCCATCGGCGTCGAGCGCCGCCGAATCGGAACCGGCTCCCATGAGGAAGGCGATCGCTTTCGGCTGATTTCCGAGCGCAGCCCAGTGCAGGGCCGTGCGCCCGCGGGCATCACGTGCGGTGACGTCTCCGGGACGTTTCGCAAGCAACCTCTTGAGCACGGCGAGGTCTCCCAGACCCGCCGCGGAAAAGACATCGTGGCGGGCTCCGTATCGGATGAGTTGCGTTGAGATCTTCCTGCGGTCGGCGCCCTCTAGCAGGAATCCGGGCGACCAGGCAATCAACTCCGGCAACGCGGAGTAGGCTTGCGACCAGGAATAGGCTTGCGGCGTGCCATCGGTCGCCCAGGTGGCCGCAACAGAATGCAGCGGCGTCCAGCCGAGGCGGTTGGTCACCCGGACATCTCCGCCCCGCTGCACCAGAGTGGTCAGGGATTGCGTGGAAGCCAGAAACGCCGCGGCATGCAAGAGCGTGTCTCCCACCGGACTGACCTGACGGTTTGGGATGGCATTCGTCAGGAGCAGTTCGACCAGGGCTTTGGAGTCGGGAGGTAATCCGTGGAAAACCGAGGAAATCAAGTTCGAGTCTTGCGATGCGCGGGGGGCCAAGAGATTCACTCCGGCCTTTAAGAGCAACCGGACGGATTCCTCCCGTTCCGCGCGGGAAGCCTGTTTTTGCTCCATGGGGTCCCCGATCGCGAACTGTTGGTTCCAAGTCTCGATCGATTGATCGATGGCGCTCCCCTGAAAATCTGTGGAACCCATCGGGTCCGCGCCACCGTCCAGGAGCATGCGGACACAGCGCGCCCAACCGCCCGCTGCGGCATCCCCCAGACCTGGCCCATGGAACGAACTGTCTGATTTCTGCTTGAGGGCTCCATTCCGGATCAAATCCGCCAACAAATTGGTTGCCCCGATGCGCGCAGCCCAACCGATGATTGAAGTGAAGGGCAGTTTAAATACCTCGGCCAACTCTGGATTCTTCGCCCGCAGTGAGATCACCGCCGCCTCATCGTACTTCTCAAAGGCCTTCTCCATCTCGTCCCACTCCGGCGTCCGGCGCCAGCGCCACTCCTTGTCGTAATCTTGTGAGGTGCGTGAGACCGCAGCGGTTAAAAGAGGGCAGACGAGCCAGGCGAATAGAAGCAGCAGAACCGCTCGAAAGCCCATGCCGGGACCGGACGAACAGCGAAGGAGGCAGCGAGCGAGTTTCGGCTGGGGAGAGAGTTGATGTTTCACAAACTTAGGTAATTAATTACCGGTGGTTTAATAATTAATCAATTAAAAATAAGTTGCT
>Ga0209597_1000439_pt1 | contig 27466 bp, 17 predicted proteins | sample M_140625_MF_Meta_FD_187316 | JGI IMG/M metagenome (GOLD analysis project Ga0209597, IMG submission 187316) | Freshwater microbial communities from Lake Montjoie, Canada to study carbon cycling - M_140625_MF_MetaG (SPAdes) (version 2) | ecosystem: Environmental > Aquatic > Freshwater > Lake... | reverse complement strand
TGCCCTCAGGCCAGGCGGGCGCCTTTGATCCGACTGCGGATGCGGCGGCTGAGGCCGAAGGCGGCACCGATGCCAACAAGGGGCAGCGGTCCGGGTACGTGGTCAGTTTGACCAAAGCTATTCTGGAGACTGTTGATCGACCCGTTGGCGCCGGGCTGGACATTCCATTCATCCTGGACGTATAAGGTTTGAAGATTTAAGCTAGCCAGGGAGATTCCATCGGGAGTGGTGGGGTTGACAAGGACATCAGAAATGACCTGTGTCGTGTAATCCGAATTCCAGAATGTTTTGGTTATCGTGTATTCACCGTTGGTGATATCGCCCTGGTTGGCAAGCCTAACTTGAGCAAAGAATCTGGTCGGATCCGTGATGGCAATTTTATATCGCAGATTGCCAGTGTCATTCAAAATATTGTTGCGGTTTGGGTTGAAATCAAGAGAGAGATTATAAGGTGTATTTACGTTTGTTGGATCTAGGGTGAATTCCACCACATCGTCATTGGCGGCCACGAGGGTCGTTCGGGAGATCAGCATGACTTCTTTATCGCCCAACGTAATGGGCGTTGTAAAGCATAGGGGATCATTCAAGAGGCACTTGAAGCCGGTTGCTCCCCCGATCGGAGGTGTCGGCTCCCAGCCAACGGCTTGCGCTGTATTTGCAGTCAGGACGGTGCCACCCACCAGGAGCGTGCCCAAGAGAGCTTTGAAGAGCGTGGTGGAGCGCCCTTTGGGGTTGGTTTCGAGCATGGTGTTCAAAGTCGAATCAGTTGAAAGGGAGCAGTGGTCAAAAAAGCATCGCCACTGTTTGCCGCAGAAGGGCAGAGTCCAGAACGAGCTGCCAACGCAACTTACCGCCATTTCAATCCACTGGAAGCGGCACCACTTGGCAAGCATCAGCTTCACTGATTACCCATGAATCATCAGTGCTCCCAAATGCCGCATCATGCACTGTTGATGACCCAACGATGCGAGTGGTTCCAGCGGAACGCTGTGCGATGAACCCTATTTACCGTCTTTTTCGCTTTGCCTTCTTTCCCCCATTGATGTCGATTCGCACAACAACTCCATGACGCTGATTCGCAGCATCAGCTCCGATGGCGGCAGTCCATGGGAGCACCATCGATCGGGGAGCCTCGATCCGGGCCCTCTGGCATGCTTCAGGCAATGCCGTAGGGCCATTGGGAACGTGCAGCTGCGCCCCCGCTGGCTGCGGGGGCCGGGCCGGTGGATCAGATGCCCTGCTTGAACTCGGTGATCGTGCCCTTGCCGTTGACATTGCAATAGCCGCTGACCTTTTTGCCGCGGATTTCCCAGTTGTAGCTCATGCCACGCTTCTTGATATCGGCGGCGCTGGTCGTGCCGTCGTCGATGCTCTGCTTCTCGGTGGCGCCGATGTTCACAACCGCATCGGACATGGGCACATCGAATTGCTCAACGACCCGCATTTTACAGGCCTTCCCCCAAGTGGAGATCAGGCCTGATGCGCTCTGAGCACTGGCTTTCGGCGCGAAGCTCAGGGTGGCGATGATGCCAAAGGTCAGGAGGGCGGCAGTGGAGAGATGCCTGCGCTTGCCGTGCACCTGGCGCTGGGAGATGGCCATGGGATCTCGTGTGTCTGAGGAACCATTTTCACCCTAGGGATGCTTTGCATGTTGGCAGTGACATGGAGTACCGATGTACAGCATCGGTCCAACAGATTCGCCTCTGCGGGAGCCAAAACCAAGCAATCACCAACGCAACCGATGGGAGACGTTGGAATTGCCGCCGCAGCCATGCATAGCGGTGGAGAAGCTTGTCTGCTGGAGCAGTTTTGATTATCTACAGCTTATACGATCTGGATTGATCGTGTTTTGATTATGGGTGTGATTGGGCGGAATCGCAGCCACAGAAGGCCTGCCCACCAACCTGCGGTAAGGTGCACATTAACAAATCAGCCATCGCCATGGCTTGTCATCACCTGATCTCCATAGCCATGAAGGTCTTCTGATGATGGATCCGGCTTCGACGCGGGTCCTGCTGGTGGCCTTCGAGTCCGTGGATTGGGATCTGTTGGCCCCCCTGATTGGCAGCGGCCAACTGCCCAACCTGGCGGCTCTGATTGAAAACGGCGTGATCGCTGATCTCGCCAGCCTTCAACCGGCCGTTCCTGCCCTTCTCTGGACATCGCTGGCCACCGGGGTGAGGGGCGATCGCCATGGCGTGCTCGATCACCTCCAAATCGATCCCCTTTCGGGTGAGTTATTACCGGTCACACCGGCCCAGCGCAAGGTGAAAACGCTTTGGCAGCTGCTGGCTGATGCTGGTTTGATCTGCCATGCCATCAACTGGACCAACAGCCATCCGGCGGAGCCCCTGAGCGGCATTGCCGTATCGGATCGCTTTGCCTCGATCGCGGTGAGCAGTCCGCAGCAGTCCTGGCCCCTGGAGCCTGGCTCGGTCTCACCCCAGGCGATGGCCGACAGCCTGGCCCTGGTGCGCTGTCATCCAGCCGCTTTTGAACCCGAAGATATCGCGCCCTACATCAACGATCTCGCCGGAATTGATCTGCGCCTCGACCGCCGGCCCATCGAGATCGCGGAGATCCTTGCGCAAACGGCCTCCGTCAATGGGGCGGCCCGTTGGATTCTGGAACACCAACCCTGGAACTTTCTTGCGGTGCGCTTCCATGGAATTGGGGCGCTGATCCGTCGTTTCATGGCCTGCCAATCACCAAGACTGGATGGCGTGAATGATGCCGATGAGCACCACTATGGCGATCTGGTCGCGGCGGCCATGAGGCTCCACGATGCGATGCTCGGCCAGCTCATCGCCATTGCCGGGCCGGATTGCACCGTGATGGTGGTGTCTGAGCAAGGGTTCCGCTCAGGCCCGATGCGCCCGCCCCTGGCTGAGCCCCTGCCCCAGGGCGCCTCCCTGCCCTGGCAGCGACGCCAAGGCCTGCTGGCGATGGCCGGACCGTTGCTGCGCCGCGATGTGGTGCTTCAGGGAGCCTCCCTGCTGGATGTGGCTCCCACGGTGCTGCGGCTGTTCAATCAACCGCCATCGGCGGAGATGGCCGGTGGGCTGCTGCGGGAGGCCTTTCTTGATCCTCCCCAGCCCCTAGAGCCTCACGCGAGCGCACCAGCGATCGATCCGGATCCATCGCCGGCCGAGCCGCCAGCGCAGGGCGCTCCCCAGGGCGAATCAATGGTCAACCAGGAGGCCATCGACCAATTGTTGGCCCTGGGTTTTCCCCTGTTCAGTGAGGCGGAGGAACGCCAACACCAAGAGCACCAACTCCGCACGGACTACGCCCTGGCCCAGGTTCACATCGAGGCCGGGCGCTGGCAGGCGGCGGTTCCGGTGCTGGAGGGGTTGGTGGATCAGCCCCTGATCCATCCGGACCTGCGCCTGCTGCTGGCCTTCAGCCAGTTGCGCTGCGGGCAGTTCGAGCAGGCCAGGCGTGGGGCGGAGGCCGCCCGCAGCCAAGGGGCCTCGGCATGCCTGGCGCTGGTGATTCAGGCCTTGGTGGCGGTGACACGCCAGCGGCCGATTGATGCCCTGAAGCTGCTGGAGGAGGCCGAGCAACAACCCTCCCCCACGGCGTTTGCCCGGGGCCATATGGGTCTGGCCTGGATCCAGCTGGGGCGGCTCGGCCCCGCCGAGCGCCATCTTCGTGCCGCCCTCAGCCAGAACCCCGATGAAAGCCTGTTGCGCCTGGCCTTGGCGGCGGTGCTGCTGGATCGACGCCAGAACCCGGAGGCCCTGGCCCAGGCCCAGCGGACCCTCAGCCAGCAACCGCGGTTTGCCGGAGCCCATGGCTTGGTCGGCCTAGCGCTCTGGCGCTGCGGGGAACCGGCGGAGGCCCAAAAGGCCTTCGAGGCTGCCCTGGAGCTTCAGCCGCCGCCAACGCTGCGGCACCAGATCGAAGGGTTGCTCGCCAGCCTGAAGGCTGGGCTGCCATGACGTTGGCGCAGGCCGCCCAGATCCGCCCAGCCCTCGGCGGCGAAAAACGGGCCTGCCGGATGCTGCTCCCGGAGCTGGTCGGGGCCGCCTGGGAGGAGCCGTGGGTTGTGGCGATCGATGCCCCTTACCAGTTCCTGGCGGCGGTGGCCTGGATGCCGGTGCGCTATAGCGATGGCCGGCCGATGGTGCAACTGATCTTTCGGGTGGCGCCACCCTTTCGCGGCCAGGGGCTGGGGGATCTGATCCTGGATCACCTGCTCAACCTGGCCCGCCAACGCCAAATGGGCGGACTGCTCCACTATCTCAAGGGCCAGGACTCCGCAGAGATTCGCCCCTGGCTGGAAGCCAGGGGGTTTACGGCTCTGAGTGAGGAACTCGTCTTTGATGCCCCCTTGGCCCTCTTCCACGGCCAGGTGAAACGCCTGCTGGGCTGGTTGCGCGCGCGGAACTGCGTACCCGATGGCGCCCAGGTGGTGCCGCTCGACCAGGGGCTGCTGGATCCGGTGAGCCTGCTCCATGCCCAACTGATCGGTGGTGAACCCTGGGCCGTGCGCCGCCGGCTGGAGGCCCAGCTTTTGGGGCCCTTCGCCGATCACCAATTCGTTTTAAAGGTGGATGGCATGGTCCAGGGCCTGCTGTTGTGCCAGCCCCTCGAGGGAAAGATGGGCACCGCCGTGATCTCCGCCAAGGCGGTGGCGCCGGCCCTTCAGGCCAGCCAGAGCGGATTGGCCTGGGCCGATCTCCTACTGATGGCGGAGGGATTAGCCGTGGCCTGCCACCTGGGGCACCAGCGGCTTCGCTTCAGCTGCCTGGAGGGCAACCGGCACACCCTCGGCCTGGCCCGTCGCGCCCAGGGAGAGGAGATCGATCGGATCGTGGTGCTGGGGCGCGGCTTGGCCTGAGCCCTTAGGGCCCTTAAGGCGTGGAATCAACAGCAATGCCGGACCCGAATGGGCCGATCAGCCCCCATGGCCGCACAACCATGTAGCCGGTATACACCATGTATATACCGTGTTAGCCTTGGCGCATCAGCTCCTCCAGGGCTCCCTAATCCACTCGCCATGACACGGACCCCCCTCAGCTTCAAGCTCGGCACCGTTGCTGGCTCCACGTCGAGCGGGGCTGGGAAGAAAGGCACCGTTAGCGCCCAAGGCTTCCGAGTGGCCTGCTCGCTCCTCTCTGGCGCAGGCGCCCTGATGGCAGCCATACCATCGGAAGCTGCAATCGTTTACAGCGGGAAGAAAAACGTTTCGGTCTACCTTCCAGCAACAGATACCGGAGAGGGCTCTGAGGTCAGTGCTTTTAGCGACCTCGGGGTGGGGGATGTGCCTGTAGGATTTGGATGGATTGGATATGCAGACACTGGCAATGCTCCTTTTTTGATCACACCCCTAAGCATTGCCGTTGGCGATCCATCGATCCCGACTGAAAATGGATCCAAATCACAGCTCGCCTACTACTCGGCAGGAGAATCAATTGGGCAGACGGGCAACTACAAAACTCCAGAAGATTTAGATGCACCCTTTTCAGGCGGCACGTTCTTTCTTCACAGCTTCGATATTACAAATGAGGATAATGAGAATGAACCTAGAGATTTTTTCACAGATTGGCAACTAGGCAGCACTGGCTTCGTGGGATTTAGCAGTGATCCAACCTCGGATGAATCTATTTATGGCTGGATCAGATTCTCCATGCCCTCCAATCTAGAAGCCGGTGCGCCGATCACCTTGATTGATTGGGCCTACGAATCCGAGCCGAACACCCCAATCCTCGCCGGTGACGGCATTGTTTCAACGCCAGCCCCTCTTCCGGCCCTCGGAGCCGCTGCCGCCTTGGCAGCCTCCCGCCGTCTGAGGCGCCGGGTCCAGCAGGCTCAGGCTGCTGGTTCGGCGGTCAGCGCCATTGATCAGCAAACCGTCTGAACCCTTTCCAGTAAGTTTTGGCTTACTTCAACGATCGATAAGAGTTACCGGATTGTTTGATGCGCTTTCTCAGCCTGTTGCTGTACCCAAAAGCAGCGGCGAGCCCAAGGGCAGGCAAAGGCCCTGGGGCAGTTGGTGTGTTTTGGGCAGCGACAGCAGACGGCAGATTTACAGCAGACGATGGTTCGGCAAGAGATACTGATGGAACGGCATCCTGATTGGTTCTCACAGCCAAAGCCAATCCATTGGGGGCAATCGGCCTTATCGGGGCGTTAGCGCTTGGGCTGAGGCTTGGGCTGAGGCCTTGGGTCAGGCTTTGAATCGGACTTGGACTTTGGATTGAATTCGGACTTTGGATTGGGTTCGGACTTTGGACTGAGATCGGACTTTGGACTGAAATGGGACTGAGAGCTGGGACTGGGACGGAAGTTTGGACGGGGAGGGAACTCTGGCTCTGGCTCTGGCTTTCGGCTTGGCTCAGGCTTTGGCTAGAGCTTTGGCTCGTACACCCGGTCGTCAACCCGATGATCCCCAACGCCACAACAGCACCAAGGGTTGACCTGCCTCGCGATGCTACGCGCCAGCGGCGAACAGCCGAATCACTGCCCGTCGCTGTGCGAGACAAAGAACTCAACATCAATCTCTTCATTCCCGAATGGTGGCAGGAGCATTTCGCAATTGGCAGCATTTCAGCATATCTGAAGCGCACCACTTAGCCCTAGTACGCAGTGATTACGATGCGGTTTTGATGTGGACCCCAAAAACGTTCGCCTTGGTGCCGGAAGCCACCATGGCTCACTCCACCCCAGGGGGATCGGCAACGCTGGAACGGCGGCGGCGGCAGCGCTCCGAGCAGTAGCGCACCTCATCCCAGACGTCCTTCCATTTCTTGCGCCATTGAAACGGACGCCCGCAGACCGGGCAGACCTTGGTGGCTCGCTCTGGGGGGCGCTTCACTGGGTGGCCACCGATGAGCCATGCCCCATTGGGAGCAGCAGCGGCCGACGGCTGGGAGCCATCGCCACGACCTGGGCCGCGCCTTTGCTCACCTCGGCAGCAGCGGTAAGGTCGCCGATTTCTTCGCTCACTATCATTCAGGGCCCAACGGCATCTGCCCAGGGTGGCCGAGTTGCCGCGGATTCAGTGGAAGCGTTGGCGCCATGGCGGGTGCCTAAGGCATCGCTGGGAGTTAGCCGCACGGGTGTGAATCAACCTTAAGCCGACGATCTGCCGACTCTAATTTTGGCAGGGCCAGGGCATGCTCCAGCAGGAACGCGGCCAGATTGCTGGTGCTGCGCCCTTCGAGGTCGGCGCGTTCACGCAAGGCGATGAACACCCGGGGGGAGAGCGTGACCGTGATCCGGTCGGAAATGGACTGCCTGGACATAACCCTGCACGCTTGACTGGATCGGATCTACACCTAATGTATGCAATCGCCACATCGGCAGCTGTGACAACGGTCACCAATTGGCTGTGGTGCCGGCGCAGCTTCCAAGAACAAAGCTGTTCCCCCAACGCCTGCGGGCAGGGGGGTATGGCTGATACCCGCCACAGTGCGGCGCTTGGGCAGCTGCACGCGGTAGCCGGGAGCAATGGATTGGACGGCTGACTGGATGCTGGGCTCATCCAACAGGTCGATCGGCACGACGAGAAGGTCGTGGTCCAGCAGGAGGTTTTCGTGGTCCAGCAGGACGGTGTTGTCGTTTAGGGCCACCAGGCTGCCGGGATTGGCGATGCGCTGGTACCGTTCCGATCGCCCAGCGAGGCGGGCGATGCCGCGGATGGGCCAGAACACCGCATCGGGATGGAGCATGGGGTTGGGTCCCATCTCCCCTTGCCCCAAAATCCGTCCCCGCTCCCGACGCCATGAACACCCAGAGACGCGGCCAGTGGGCGGGCCTTGGGGCCGCCGTGCTGTTCGGCTGCAGTGCCCCGCTGATCAGCACCGTCACCGGATCGGGGTCGGCCCTGAGCATCGCCGGCCTGCTCTATGGCGGTGCAACGCTGGCCCTGCTGGCGCTGCGCCTGTTGCGCGGGGCCCGGGCCGAAACTCCGGTGAGCCGCCAAGACTGGCCGGCGCTTGGGGCACTCACCTTGCTCGGTGGCATGGTGGGCCCGGTGGCCCTGGTGATGGGCCTGGCCCGCCTGCCGGCCGCCCCCAGTTCGCTGCTGCTCAACCTCGAGGCGGTCTTCACCCTGGCGATCGCCGTGTTGGTTGGCCGTGAACACCTCGGCCGGCGGGGACTGCTCGCAGCCCTGCTCACGATGGCCGGGGCAGTGGTGCTTTCGGAGGGTTCCCTCAGGGGCGCCAACGGACTGGGCAGCGCCTTCATCGCCCTGGCGACCCTGGCCTGGGGCATCGACAACAACCTCAGCCAGCGGCTGAGCCTGCGCGATCCAATCCAGATCGCCACCTTCAAGGCGGCTGGGGCCTCGCTGCCGATGCTCGCCCTCGCCCTGCTGCTGGGCCATCGCTTTCCTTCCCTCCCGGTGACCCTCGGATTGCTGGCGATCGGTGCCCTGGGCTATGGCATCTCGATCTGGCTGGACCTGCTGGCCCTGCGCGATCTAGGGGCCGCCCGTGAGGCGGTGCTGTTCTCCACTGCACCGTTCGTCGGGGCCCTGTTCGCCTTGGCGGTTCTGCGGGAGCCGATCACGCTGCCGCTGCTGTTGGCCGCTGGGCTGATGGCCGCCGGGGTGGTGCTGCTACTCCACGAAAAGCACAGTCATTGGCATCGCCATCAGGTGCTGCTGCATGCCCATCGCCACCGCCACGACCCCTGCGTTGGCGATCCCCATCACCACCACCCTCACGCGGCTGAGCAGGTGGCCGGCCAACCCGACGATGAGCCGTTCTGGCATGCCCATGAGCATCTCCACGCGAACCTGGAGCATGCCCACCCCCATGTGAGTGATGCCCATCACCGCCACCGCCACTGAACAGGTGATCAGGGCTGGTTCAGCTGGGGGGCGCCGGAGGCGAGTGCTTCTGGGCCGTGGTCGGCTTCCAGCCTTGCTGGCCCCAGCGTTGGACGCTTCCGTGCCTTGAAGAGGGCCTTTAGCTCCTCGTAGCTGATGCTTTCCCCGAAGGCTCGAATCAGCGGTTGGAGGCGAATCGATTTGCGTTCGCCATTCAGCTTGCCGGTGGGCACCACCCAGAACCGCCACTGGCTGAGGTCCTGCGGATCCACCATCGCTGGGTGCTGCTCAGCCAGCAGGCACCGCCGTGCGCACCGCAGCGCCATAGGACTTGGTGAACAGGGCGCCAACCCCGACCAAACCAAGGGCTCCCGCGGCGGCCAGAAACAGCAACGTCTGGAGTGCCAGCAAGAACAGGCCCAGCGCCGAGGCCAGCTTGATCTGGATCCTGGCTTTGATCAGCAGGGTGATCAGCAACAGAACGGTGGCCTTCAACCCCAACAGCCGGGCTGCGGTGAGGGGGCAAAGGGGCGTGAGAAGCAGCACAGCTCTAATTCGGTGCGCCCATGCTGGCGAGGTTCTGCAGCCAATGGCGGTTCAACCGCAGGTTGGTCTTCAGCTATGGGCCTGATCGGGACCTTTGCAGAGCTCCCCAGCTAGGCCACAGCGGCCTCGATGATCGCCGTGGTGGAGGCCTCCACCGCTCGGGCCACCTCGCGCAGGGAGGGATCGTTGGAAAGGCTGGCGAGCATGGCCGCTGGGCGGATCATGCCGATGCGAGTCCTGCCGGCTTCGGTGTAGACGGAGATCCGGCAGGGCAGGGCCATATTGAGCGCCATCATGCTGCTGAGCACCGCGGCGGCCTGCTGGGGGTTGCACACCTCGAAGATGCGGCACTGCTCCGGGAAGGGCAGACCCTTGCTGCGCAGGGTTTGGCCCAGATCATGCACGGCCAGCACGCCGAAACCCTGGCCCACCACGGCCTCCTGCAGGGAGGCACTGGCCTCCTCAAAGGATTTCGGCGTGTCGAGGATGAAGAACGGATCCATGGGTAGTTTCAGGGTGTGCCATACCAGCTTCGGTACCACTGGGTCAGTTGCTTGATCTCCCGGCTCTGGGCTTTCACCGATCACCGCACGCAAGATGTCCATCTCAACCATGGCCCGCGGTGCGAGCCTCAACGGCCCAGGCACTCCCACCGTGGGCGAACCGCTGCTTTGAACCCCTCTGAACCCGATAGGGCCATGACCAGTGAACCGATCCGCTTCAACGATGGGGCCGGCTACGACCGCTTCATGGGGGTCTGGAGTCGCCTTGCCGGCCAGGACTTTCTCGACTGGATCGGCCCAAGCCAAGGCCAGCGTTGGCTGGATGTGGGTTGTGGCAATGGTGCCTTCACGCAATTGATCGCTGAGCAATGCGAACTGAGGGCCTGGGGCGGCGGATCCCCTTGTGCCCTCCGCCGGCGGCGGTACAACGCTTCCATAGAAGGGGGTTGGCATGGCGCGCATAGGCATGACACGGCGAGAAATAAAGACGCGGCAAAGAATTTCGCGCGTTGGCGCCTCCAGTGCCTTTTTGCTTCTGCACGGACGCTGCCGCCTCCTCCGCTTGATCGGTGTGGGGAGTGGGTTGGGGCTGGCATGGCTGACGCTGTCAGCGGCTCGAGCGAACGGAGCCGACCAGGGCTACCCGGTTCGCCCCGCTCCTCCTGCCACCTCGGTGGTGGCCAACCTGGCCCCTGCCAGCCTCCGTGATTTCGAGGAGCCGGGCCGTTGCCCGACGGCGACGATGGCCCAGGGGCGGCGCACCGTGGCAGGGGCCAGGTTGCGTTATCCCTTGACCCAATGGGCCGGGGAAATCTCTCCCTTTGGCTGGCGTTATTCCAATGCCCGCAGCGCCTGGAGCATGCATAGCGGCATCGATCTGATCAGCCCGCCGGGAACGCCGGTGTTGGCGGTGATGGGGGGCCAGGTTGCCCGGGTTGACACGATCGGCGGCTACGGACTGGCGGTGATTGTGGACCACGGCAACGGCTGGCAAAGCCTGTACGCCCACCTGCAGGCGGTGGCGGTGCGTCCCTGCACGCTGCTCCAGGCGGGGGGCCAACTGGGCTGGGTGGGTCGGAGCGGCAGCGCCAGCACGGACCATCTCCACTTTGAACTGAGACGTGGCACGGGGCCCTCCCAGGTGGCGTTGGACCCGGCGAAATACTTACCCCGGCCTTAGCGCGATCGGCGTTCGCCGGCACCGCATCAGCGAGGAACTGCTCCTGGTGCTGCAAAGAACGCAACCTATCCCCGATCACTGCTCAGATCATGTAGAGCGGCGGGATGGAGGGGGGGTTGAAGGTCTGGTAGGTCCAGGTGCCATCGGACTGGAAGGTCTGGTTGCCGAACAGATCGGAGTAGATGGCACTCCAGTTGGAGATGCCGCCATCCCCCATGCCGAAGGCGGACACAGCCACATTGCCGGGATCGGAGTTGGCCGCGGTGGCATTGATGGCGGTGTTGAGCTGCAGCTGGTTCACCCCCCAGATGTCCACCCCAGCGGCATCGGGCACCTTGATCGGCGTACCGGCACTGGTGTAGCGCAGGCCCGAGCTGGTGATCGGATCGCCGGCCAGCTCAGCATCCGTGGGCAGGGCCACGTTCACGCCGCTCCAGCCCTGGCCGTACTCCGGCCGGTTGTCCCACCAGGGACGGCGCTCCGGCCGGCCGTCGGTGATCAGGTCCACGTAGGTGAGCGTGTCGGGGGTCAAGCTGACCAGCTCTTGGGTCAGCAGATCCTTGAGAGCGGTGAGGGCCCCGAGCATCTCCGTGCCGCTGTAGCGGTTGCCGGGGGTGCCGGGCGCTGTGTACGCATCAAAAGAATTCGGAGCGGGCAGACCGCGGCTGATCCAGTCGGCGCTGGTGGATGCGCCGTACAGCTGATCAGGGGTCTTGGTGGCCAACACCTTGCTGGCCAGGGTTACACCGGCATCGGGTGATGGGGTCGTGGGATCCAGGTCAAAGGTGGTCTTGGTGTGGATAACGAGGTAGCTGAAGTCGATGGTATGAACGGTAACCTTCTGGGCCATTACATTGTCGAAGGGATTGTCAATCAGGTTCCAAGTCTTGATCTCCTCCGATAGGAATTGGCTGGGGGTGAGTTGGATATCACCGTTGAAGCCGTAGACGCCGTTCTTTTCGAAGATGTAGCCGGCGTTCTGGAAGGCCGGCATGAGGGAATAATAGAAGGCCAGCCGATTCTGGGCCTCCAAACGGGTCACCCCCGAGGGATCAGAGCCCAGCATGGAGGTGGAATTGTCGAGCAGGAGGTAAATGTTGACCGGGTGAGCGTCAGTGGGAGGGATCTGCTGCTCCGGTCCAATCGGCGGGGGGTCGTAGGCCATGGTGACGCTGGCCGGGTTGCTGGTGGCCCCCTGCTCGTCCTGGACGGTGTATTGGATCGGGGAGGGATTGGTGACGAAGCCCGCCTCGGGCGTGAAGGTGATGTCGCCGCTGCTGGGATTCACGCTCCAGGTGCCCTGTCCCGGAATCACCAAGGGATCGCCGGGGGCGGCGGTGCCCACAATCTGGATGGTGGCGGGCACCAGCTGGGAATCGATGTCGCTGTCATTGGCGATCACCCGGATCGTGCCGGGTTGGCCCGATGTGAGGCGACCGATGAAGTCGTCGCTGGCGAGGGGATTGTCGTTGGTGCCCTCGATGGTGATCGTCAGCACCGCGATATCGGTGAGGCCGCCGAGGTGATCCAGCACGGTGTAGTTAAACGATTCCGCCAGCTGATCGCCAAGGTTCAACCGCTCCACCGTGAGGTTGCTGTTGTCCACCGCATAGGTGTAGGTGCCATCGGCATTGATCACGAGGTCTCCGTAGAGCCCCTTCAAGGATGTGCCCACCGTGCCGGCCGTGCCAATCCCCTCCACCCCGCCGGTGCGGAAGGCCGTGACCTTGCCGTTGACTGAGGGAGTGTCCTTGCTGTCCACGTCGGTGTCATTGGCCAGCACGTTGCCGGTGGCGTTGAAGCCACCGGTGCTGTTCTTGATCCCACCGGCCTCCTTGGCGATGCCGCTGTCGTCCGTGGCGACGGGGGCGTCATTGGTCCCCAGAATCGTGATGGTGAGAACGGCGATGTCGCTGAGGTTGCCGCTGTCGCTCACGGTGTAATTGAACGACTCGATCAGGCTGTCACCCTCATTCAGGGCCTCCACCGTGGGATTGGCGTTATCGATCGAGTAGCGATAATTGCCGTTGGCGTCGATCGAAAGGGAGCCATAGAGCCCCTGGAGGGGACTGCCAACGACTCCGGCGCTCCCCGTACCTTCCGTGGCGCCCAGCCGGATGGCCGTGATCGTTCCGTTCACCGAGGGGGTGTCGGAGCCATCCACATCGGTGTCGTTGGACAGCACATTGCCGCTGGCATCGGCGCCAGGTGTGGTGTTGAACGTGCCTCCAGCCTCAACGGCGGTGCCGCTGTCGTTGTTGGCGACAGGAGCATCGTTGGCCCCCTTGATGGTGATCGTCAGCAGGGCGATGTCGCTCAGTCCGCCTGGGTGATCCAGCACGGTGTAGTTGAACGTGTCCGTCAGCTGGTCCCCCGCGTCCATCCCGTCCACCACCGGATTGGTGTTGTCAACGCTGTAGGTGTAACTGCCGTCGGCGTTGATGCGCAGGGTGCCGTAGGTGCCCACCAGCAGGAAGCCGCCGCTGCCATCGGGCGTGCCGGCCACACCGGCGCCCTCCTTGCTCCCCGTGCGAATCCCGGTGACGCTGCCCTTGGTTGGCAGGGGCGTGTCGTTGCGATCGACGTCACTGTCGTTGGTGAGCACATTGCCGCTGGGGTTGGTGCCCGGCGTGCCGTTGTTGGTGCCGCCCGCCTCGGTGGCTGTGCCCCTGTCGTTGCGTGCGATCGGGGCATCATTGGCGCCCTGGATGGTGATGCGCAGCACGCCGATGTCGGTGAGGCCGGCGGGGTGGTCGAGAACCGTGTAATTGAAGGCTTCCTGCAGGCTGTCGCCGGGGCTGAGGGCATCAACCGTTGGGTTGCTGTTGTCGACGACGTAGGTGTAGGTGCCGTTGGCGTTGATGGTGAGGGTGCCGTAGGTCCCCTTGACCACGAAGCTTCCAAGGCCATCGGCGACCCCAGCCGCACCCGTCCCTTCGCTGCTCCCTGTGCGCACGGAGGTCACGGCTCCGTTGAATGCTGGGGTGTCGTTGCTGTCCACGTCGGTGTCATTGGTCAGCACATTGCCGCTGGCGTTGCTGCCGGCCGTGCCGTTGGCCACGCCGCCCGCTTCCAGGGCAGTGCCTGAATCGTCGTTGGCGACGGGGGCATCATTGGCGCCGTGGATGGTGATGGCGAGCAGAGCTGTATCCGTCAGCCCGCCGCTGTCACGCACTGTGTAGTTGAAGTCCTCGCTCACGGTGTCGAGGGGATTAAGCGCCTCAACCGTGGCGTTGTCGTTGTCCACCACATAGGTGAAGGAACCATCGGAATTGAGGATCAGCGAGCCATAGAGCCCCTGGAGGGCTGCGCCGACGGTGCCCGCCAGGCCCGCGCCTTCCCTGTCCCCCAGCCGGATCGCTGTAACGCTGCCTTGGGTGGCCAGGGGCTTGTCCTTGTTATCCACGTCTGTGTCATTGAGAAGCACGTTGCCAATGGCGCTGCTTCCACCGGTGCCATTGCGCGTACCGCCCTTCTCGACGGCCGAGCCGGTGTCGTTCACCGCGATCGGGGCATCGTTGGCACCATGGATGGTGATCGTGAGCTTGCCAATGTCGGAGAGGCCACCTTGATCGCTCACCGTGTAATTGAACGCTTCGCTCAACGTGTCGCCAGGACTGAGGGCATCGACGACGGCGTCGGCGTTGTTCACCACATAGGTGTAGGTTCCGTTGGCGTGGATGGTGAGGGTGCCGTAGGTACCGGTGAGCAAGAAGCCGCCGGCCCCATCGGAACTTCCAGCCGCGCCCGAACCTTCAATGGCACCGGTGCGAATGGCGGTTACGGAGCCATTGGAGGAAGGGGTATCACCACGGTCGACGTCCGTGTCATTGGCCAGCACATTGCCGGTGCTGTTGCTGCCGGCCGTGTTGTTGGCGATTCCACCAGCCTCCAGGGCTGAACTGGAGTCGTCACTAGCGACGGGGGCATCATTGGCACCATTGATTCGGATGTCGAGGACGGCCGTGTCGCTCAGGCCAGCGATGTGGTCGAGCACGGTGTAGTTGAACGACTCGACCAAGAAGGCGCCAGGATCGAGAGCATCGACAACGGGGTTGTTGTTGTCGACCCCATAGGTGTAAGCACCATTGGCCTGGAGTGTCAGGGTGCCATAGATGCCCTGGAATGCTGTCCCAACGGTGCCAGCCAAGCCCGACCCTTCCTTGTCCCCCGAGCGGATGGCGGTGATTGATCCTGCTGTAACGAGCGGCGTGTCGTTGCTGTCCACATCACTGTCATTGGTCAGCACATTGCCGGTGACATCACTGCCGGCGGTGCTGTTGAGGGTCCCTCCTGCTTCGATGGCTGTGCCGGTGTCGTTGGCAGCAACGGGAGCATCGTTGGTGCCCTCGATGTTGACGGCGATCACCGCGGAGTTGGTGCCGAGGCCGTCGCTGTAGTCGTAATTGAAGAACTCAGTGCGTGTGTCGCCAGGGTTGAGGGCATCGATGTTCGGATCACTGTTATTGACGGTGTAGATCGCGTTGCCGCTGGCATCGACCGTGAGCGTGCCGTAGAGGCCTGTGATCACAAAGGTTCCGGCTCCAACGCTTGTTCCAGGCGTGCCGGCGCCAATCAAAGCACCCGTGCGGATGGCAATCACCACCGTGCCTGCTGGGAGAGTGGGGTCGTCCAGCAGGTCGCCCGCCCCTGGGAAGCCACCCGTGTTGTTGTTGACTCCACCAGCCTCCTTGGCATTCAAGGTGTTGTCGGTGAGATTTCCGTCGATCGCCCCATTGATCGTGATCGTCAGAACAGCGATGTCGGTGAGGCCGCCGAGGTGATCGAGCACGGTGTAGTTGAAAGCCTCGCTGAGGGTCTGGCCGGGGATGAGGGCCTCAACGGCAGGATTGGCGTTGTCGACCACGTAGGTGTAAGCACCGTTGGCCTCGATCGTGAGGGTGCCGAAGCTGCCCACCAGCACGAAGCCGCTGCCGCTAGGGGATCCCGCCGCACCGGAGCCTTCCACGCCCCCCAGTCGGATAGCGGTGATGGTGCCATTGACGGCCGGGGTGTCATTCGAGTCGACATCCGTGTCGTTAGGGAGCACGTTGCCGGTGGCGTCGGCTCCGCCGAGGGTGTTGTTGATTCCGCCAGCCTCCACGGCCGTGCCAACGTCATCGCTGGCTACAGGAGAATCATTGGCCCCATTGATGTTGATGGTCAGGACGGCGGTATCAGTGAGGCCGCCGGGGTGGTCAAGGAGGGTGTAATTGAACGTGTCGGTGACGACATCACCAGGGTTGAGCGCATCAACCGGGGTGTTGGCGTTGTCGACCACATAGGTGTAGGCGCCATCGACGTTGAGCGTCAGCGATCCGTAGGTACTGGGAAGGGCTGAGCCCAGGGTGCCTGCTGTGCCGCTTCCCTCCTTATCGCCCGTGCGGAACGACACCACCGTTCCCTCAGGAGGAGCAGCCTTGTTGTTGCCATCTCGGTTGTCGACGTCGCGATCGTTGGCGATCACTGCTCCTGTTGCGTCGGCGCCGGCGGTGCCATTGGCAACTCCCCCGGCCTCAAGGGCCGTCCCGATGTCGTTGTTGGCGACGGGGGCATCGTTGGTGCCATGGATGGTGATGGTCAGCACCCCGATGTCGGTGAGTCCGTTTTTGTCCCGCACGGTGTAGTTGAAGGCTTCGCTCAGGCTTGCGCCTGGATCGAGGGCGTCGACCAATGGGTTGCTGTTGTCGACGACATAGGAGTAGCTGCCGTTGGCATTGATCGTGAGCGTGCCGAAGAGGCCAGTCAGGCCCATACCCACCGAGCCGGCCGTTCCGGCCCCCTCGATGGCGCCGGTGCGGATGGCGCTCACGGAACCATTCAGGGCCGGAGTATCGCCATCATCCACATCGGTGTCGTTTTGCAGCACGTTGCCGCTGGCAGGGCTGCCGGCCGTGGTGTTCAAGCTGCCACCTGCCTCCAGGGCGGTTCCGGTGTCATTCACCGCCACGGGGGCGTCGTTGGCCCCGTTGAGGATGACGGTTAAAACGGCGGTGTCGGTGAGACCGCTGGGATGGTCAAGCAGGGTGTAGTTGAAGAGATCCCGCAGGGTGGCACCGGCATCGAGGGCATCCACCACGGGGTTGGTGTTGTCGACGACATAGGTGTAGGAGCCGTTGGCGTTGAGGGTCAAGGAGCCATACAGACCCCGGAGGGCAACACCCACACTCCCAGCTGCGCCGGAGCCTTCCTTGCCTCCTGTGCGAATCGCTGTGATCGTGCCCAAAGGTGGTCCAACGAGGTTGTTGCCGTCCGCCTTGTCCACATCGCGATCATTGGTGATCACGTTGCCGACGGCGTTGCTGCCGGGGGTTCCGTTGAAGCTGCCACCGGCCTCGAGGGCGTTGCCGATGTCATCGGCGGCCACGGGGGCATCGTTGGCGCCGGTGATGGTGATCGTCAGGATGCCGATATCGGTGAGGGCGCCATCGGAGACGGTGTAGTTGAAGGACTCGGTGAGGAAAGCGCCCGGATCGAGGGAATCGACTGCCGGATTGGCGTTGTCAACCACATAGCTGTAGGTGCCGTTCGCCTGGAAGGTGATCGATCCATACAGGCCCTGCAAGGCCACACCGATGGTGCCGGCGGTGCCGGATCCCTTGATGGAACCGGTGCGGAAGGAGGCCACGATGCCATTCAGCGATGGCGTGTCGTTGGAATCGACGTCGGTGTCGTTGGTGAGGACGTTGCCGCTGGCGTTGGCTCCCGGTGTGCCATTGGAGGTGCCACCGGCCTCCAGAGCGGAGCCGGCATCATCGATGGCGACTGGGGCATCATTCCGTCCCAGAATCGTGAGCATCAGGACGGCGCTATCGGTGAGGCCGCTTGGATGATCGAGCAGGGTGTAATTGAAGGCCTCGCTGAGGGTGTCGCCTGGGTTAAGCGCCTCCACCGCGGGGTTGGCGTTATCAACCACATAGGTGTAGGAGCCGTTGGCACTCAGGGTGAGCGAGCCGTAGAGCCCCTTGAGGGCCGTGCCCACGGTGCCGGCGGTGCCTGCTCCCTCCTTGTCCCCCGTGCGGACGGCCACCACGGTGCCCTCAGGAGGTGCCGTCAGGTTGTTGCCATCTCGGGTGTCAACGTCGCGATCGTTGCTGATCACGTTGCCGGTGGCGTTGCTGCCGGGGGTGGTGTTGAGGGTGCCACCGGCCTCAACCGCCGTGCCGGTGTCGTTGGTTGCCACGGGGGCGTCGTTGGCCCCCTTGATGGTGATGGTGATGACACCAACGTCGCTCAGGGCCCCATCGGTGACGGTGTAGTTGAAGGCCTCGCTGAGGCTGGCGCCTGGATCGAGGGCATCCACGAGCGCGTTGCCGTTGTCCACCACATAGGTGTATGACCCGTTGGCGTTGACGGTCAGCTGGCCATAGGTGCCCCGCAGAGGGGAACCGAGGCTGCCCGCCGTTCCCGAACCCTCCGTGGCTCCGGTGCGGAAGGCCGTCACCTGCCCCTTGGCGGTGAGCGGGTTGTCGCCGGGATCGGGATCCGTGTCGTTGGTCAGCACATTGCCGCTGGCGTTGCTGCCGGGGGTGGTGTTGAACATGCCGCCGGCTTCGATCGCCGCTCCCACGTCGTCCACCGCCACGGGGGGCCGGTTGGCCACCAGGATCAGGGTTTTGCTGCTGAGGTAGTCGTTGACGCCGCCATCACCATTTCTTTCGCCGTTGGTGGCGCCCGAGCCGCCAGGGGTGGTGCTGCCGGTGCTGTTGCCGCCACTGCCATGGGGCGTGCCGAGGCCAGGGAGGCTGGTGTAGGTGACCTGGGCGGTGTTGGTGAGGGCCGTTCCTGGTGGCAGGCTGGCTGAGAGCACACCTCGGTAGTTGAGGGTGACGCTCTGGTTGATGTCGAGTTCAGGGATCAGAACGGAGATCTGATCGACCAGGCCATTGCTGCCGCTGATGATCGAGTTGTCGGTGGCCGCCGGAGCCCCCAGCTGGCTTTGAACGATCGTGGGAGAGCCGCTGAGGTCGAAGTTGAGCCCCAGGGCATCGAGGTTGTCGTCGATGAGGAGGTTGAACGCCTTGGCCGTTCCCGTGTTGCGGATGACGACGGTGTAGACGAGGGTGTCCCCTGGGGTGGCGTTGGGGTTGCCGGTGATGCCGGTCTTCTCAATGGCTACCGTTTTATCGGTTTGCAGGGTTGGTTCCAGCACCGACAGCGGTGGGGCACTGGAGGTTTTCTGAACGGCACTCCCTGAGAGGCCCGCACTAGCGGTAAAGCTGTTGGTGAGAGTGAAGCCGGCTTGGTTGCTGGCCACATTGGCCACGATGGCGTTGAATTCGACGACCAGCGATTCGATCTGGTTGGGGTCAGCATTGAGGTTGACGATCTGTCCCAGGTTCCAGGTCAGCGTTGGCCCCGACACCGTGGGGGCGAAGGGAGCGGTGGGGATCACCGTGTTGTTGTTGTCAACGCTTGAGGAGTAATAGGGGCTAACTGGCCCCAGGCTCCAGGTCAGGTCAGCTGAATTGACGCTGACGAAGGCCAGGGTGGCGGTGTTGTCGTTGAGGAAGGTGAGGCCGGTCGGCAGTCTGTCGATGATCGACGAATTGCTGAGCGTTCCCTGGGGAAGAGTTTCCTGGAGCCGAAAGCGGACAATCTCTCCGATGGCTACGCCGTTGCCGCTGGTATGGGCCTCGGAGGTGAGTCGGGTCGTTTTAATGGCACCCAGTGACTGACTCACCACCGACTGGCTGGCGCTCTTGCTGTAGTTGTTGACGCCGCCGCTGCCGTTCCGCTCTCCGTTCTCAGCGCCAGAGCCCCCAGGGGTGGTGCTGCCGGTGGTGTTGCCGCCGGTCCCATTGGGCGTGCCGGTGCCCGGCAAACCGGTGTAGGTGACGTTGGCGGTGTTGGTGAGGGTGGTGCCGGGTTGAATCGCGGTCAGCACAGCGCCCGTGTAGGTAAAGCTGAAGCTCTGGCCACCATTGAGCCGATCGATCTTGAGTTGGATCCGATCCCCCGTGGCTGCGCTGGAGCCGCTGGTGACGGAGTTGTTGATCACCGAACTGGTGCCTGGCGGCAGACTGCCGGGCAGGGTGACGCTCCGCAGATCAAAGTTGCTACCCAGGTTGCCGAGGGCATCGTTGAGATCCAGGTCAAAGGCATCGGCGCGACCCGCCGCATTGCTCACCGTGACCGTGTAGGTCAGGGCATCGCCGGCCTGCACGTTGCTGGTAGGGCTCACCGCCTTGGTGATGGTGATATTGGGTTCGGTGATCTTCACCGTCGCGGTGCCGCTGGCGGTGCCGCCCGTGTAGCTCGCCTTGGCGGTGTTCTTGAGGCTGAGCCCGTCGGTGTTGCCGCTGGTGTTGCTGACTAGGGCATTGAACTCAACGGCGACCGTGTCGTCGACGGCGTTATTGCGGTCGCTGTTGGTGAGGGTGCCGAAATCCCAGGTGACCTTCGAGCCACTGATGATTGGCGTGCTGGCGCTCAGCGATGAGGAGACACCGCTGGAGAAGAGCGGCGTGGAGGCGGTGCCGTCATTGAGGAACGAGAGTCCCGCAGGCAGGCTGTCCTCCAGCTTGAAGTTGGTCAGGTTTCCTTCCGGCACCGTGACCTGCATCCGGTAGCGAACGATCTCACCGATGGCGAGATTGGTGCCGGTGGTGGAGGCCTCGGATGTGGAGACGATCGTCTTGCTGACCGTGGCGCTGCGCAGCGTCACGGTGGAGCTGTCAATCAGCGTTGAGGAGCCGGGTAAGTAACTCGTGCCTCCCGCAGGCACGTTGGTGTAATCCTCCAGCACGCCCACGTTCGTGAGTTTGCTGCCCACCAGCTGGGCGTAGGCATCCTGATCAACACTGGCGTCGAAGGTCAGCACGGCGATGTTGCGGCCGCTGCTGGCGTTGTAGCCGTCGATGGCACCGCCGCCGGCGCCGGTGAGTGGGTCGGAGGGGGTGGGACCCGGGTCGCTCAGCCGGACGCCGGTTGCGGTGAAGACGTCCGTCTCGCTGGCGGCAGAGCCATCGGGTCGGGTGTAGCCCATCACGCCGCCACTGCCGTCGACGATCCGCAGGCTGCCTGGGGTGAAGGTGAGGCCGGCGGGCATTTCATCGCGCAGCTGCACGTTGAAGGCGCCGCGGTAGCTGGTGCCGATGTTCTCGATCACCATCACGAAGCGAACGCTGTCGCCGGCATCCAGCCCCGTGACGTTGGAATCAAGGGCATTGTTCTTAACGGCACCGGTGGAGCCGTTGCCGCCCGCCACGCTGATGCCGCCACTGCTCACCGTGCCGCTGAAGGGCACGCTGCCGATCGTGGCCGGGAAGGTGACGCCTCCCGTGTTGAGGCTGGGGCTGTAGCTGACCCCTTGGGCTCCGCTGAGGCTGTCGCGGCTGGTGACGACGATGCCTTTGCGGATCTTGAGATTGGGGGCCAGCACCTCACCGGTGACCGCCGAGATCTGGACCGGACGGGAGTTGCCGTTGGAGTCGACCGTGTTGGCGGTGGCGATGTTGGTGATCGGCAGCCGGTCGTCGATCGCCGCACCGGTCACGGTGACGGTGTAGTAAATGTCGACGGTGACGGGAGTGTGGGTGGGGTCGCTGGTGTTGGCGATCGTCGCCACCAGATCATTGACCGCCGGCCCGGATTTGAGCAGGTTGTCCACCAACGGCGGAGCGGTGTGCAGGCTGCCGTAGCTGAACTGTCCCGCCGGGGGCAGGCTGCTGGGGCTGCTGGCGGTGGCGCCTGAGCCGAACAGTTCGAAGCCGGTAGAATTGGCACCCCCACTCGCTTCGCCATCCACGTTGTAAACCGGCGTGGGCAGGAAATCGCTGAGGTTGAACCCGTGGATGTCGCCAATGGGGAAGGTCACCTTGATGCGATAGGTGACCGTGTCGCCGGGGGTAAGCACCAGGGGACTGGAGCCCAGGGCCTGGCCGTTGCGCGCCACCACCGTCTTGGCCGTGCCGATGTCGGCCACGCTCATGCCTACAGCGCTGGTGTCGCTGACCTGGCGGTTGGTGTCCTGGAACAGGCCTAATGGCAGCTGTTTCTGGATGTCCCCCTGCAGCGTGACGTTGTTGGCCAGCTGGTCGCCCGGCTTGATGTTCTGGCCGGCGGCCTTGGGGGCGACGTAGAGGTCGTCGATGCTCGCTGTAAAAGTGATCGAGCCCCTCGTGGCTCCTGCGGTGGTGCTGAACACCCGCCCACCCTGGAGGATGCCGTCGTTACCGATCGACTTCAACCAGCCGCTGAGGTTGAAGCTGAGGCTGTCCTTGCCATCAACACCAGTGCCGGCGACATCCGGCAAGTAGTTGATGTAAGCCGGATCGAAGGCCACCGGCCCATTGCCGGTGAGGGAGAGGCCCTGTTCCTGGAGGTTGATCCTGGCGCTGCCAGGGGTGAAGGTGAGACCATCACCCAAAACATCGTTGATGTTGAGATCACCAAAGGCGAAGTAATCGGAGATCTGGAAATTGAGGGTGAAGCTAACGCTGCCGCCCGGCACCACCTGGCTGGTGCTCGCACTTTTCTGGACCGCCAAGGCCTTGGCGGTAATCGCATTGGTGGCGGGCGTGTTGAGATTGACGCTGCCGTTGGGGGAGTTGCCCCAAGTGGAGGATACGGAGGCGTTGTTGGCGTAAGTGATCGCCCCGCCGGTGGTGGGGTCGAGGGTTTGGGGAACGTAGAACCTGATCTGGGCGGCCGCCTCCTCATTGCTGGCGGTGCCCGTGGTGGGGCCGCCGTAATCGATCACGATCTGGTTGTTGCCTGGAGCCGTGGGGTTGCCCACCGGCTGCGCGGTGAGCTTGCCGGTCAGCTTCAAGCTGGGGTCGATCGCCACCAGGTTGAGATCGTTGGGCAGGGTGTCGCTGATCACCAGCTTGCTGAGCTGGGCCCCATCGGCGATGTCGGCCGAGAGCAGCCAGGAGCCGATGAAGTTGGGGCCGGTGGCCGTTTCCGACTCCGCCAGGTTGTTGCTCTTGCTGAAGGTGAGGGGTGTGGGCACCACCTGCCCCGTCACGTTCGGGGCGCTGATCGGTGGATCGGTGCTCGGGTTGTTGAGCGGATCGGCCCCGAGGGCGTAGCCGCCGCCGGCCCGCAGCGGCACGGGACCCAGGAGGGGGGAGGTGGCCTTCACCGTCACCGGCACGCTCACCACCAGGGCGGGGGCGGAGGGCACATAGCTGCCCACGGGCAGCTGCCAGATCAGCAGCGTGTCGGGGGTGGCACTGGTGAGGAGCTTCCCAGTGATGGGGTGGACGAGGGTGTAGTCACCGCTGGTCCCGGCACGGGTGAAGGTATGGGTTTTGGTGGTGAGGGGAAAGCCCGCCCAGCTGGCGGCACCGAAGCTGAGGTGGCTGCTGGGGGCGGTGACCTGGAGCTCGAGCCAGGGTTGGAAGCCTGTGCCGCTCGTCTCATCAAAGCTGAGCTGCAGGTTGCCGGCCCCCCCGTAGAGCAGGTCCAGCGATGAGGGAGCTAGAGCAACGATGGGGGACGGGCTCACCACGGACAATGCATTCGGCCAGAGGGTACACAACCTATCAATGCTGAATGCCCCAAGCCGCGCGATTTGGGCAGCGGTACGTTTGGCTGGCTTACAGCATTGCTGCTTGCCCCCCCGTCAGCCCAGTCGTCGGCCCGGGAGGCCTGGTGCCTGGCAGCCCTTGGTCATTCGTCGTGGTTTAGTTTGCGGAGCCGGCAACGACATCTGTCGTTGACACTGACTGGCTGGATCTGCAAGATCCGGCGAAAGAAACCTTCCCATTCCCTTCCCCCTCCCTGGCATGGCGATCTCCTTCCGTAGCACCGTCAAGTTGGGGGTCGCCGCCGCGCCGCTGCTGGCCCTCTCCCTGCCGCTTGCACCGGCCAGGGCCGCCATCTGCCCCGATGGCACCGAGGCGGAGTTCTGCTTTCCACCGCCGGCCCCGCCGGTCGTGCCTCCTGTTGTGCCGGTCCTGCCTCCCGTGGTGCCGGCCCCGCCGGTCGTGCCTCCTGTTGTGCCGGTCCTGCCTCCCGTGGTGCCGGGGGTGCCCGTAGCGCCGGTGGTGCCGGTGGTGCCGGTGGCGCCGGCTCCACCTTTGGCGGTCAACGTCTATCGCCCCGACGCTCGCCTGCAGCCCCTGGGCCTCGGCCGCAGCTGGCAGGTGTTCGGCCGGGATCTGCTGGAGATCCTTCCCCAGAAGGTGCCCTTCGATCCGAACGTGGATTACGGCGTCGGCGTCAACCGCTACACGGTGCCGGGCCCGGAAACCCCATCCGATCCCGCCTTCCGCTTCAGCACCGCACCAGGGGCTTACTACGCCGAGCGCACCGGCTGGCGCCTGCGGGTGTTCGGGGATGGTTTCGGCGGCCCCGTGGTCCGTTCCGGCGGATCGGTGGGTACCTCCTCCTTCGATGGGGCCCAGCTGGGCCTCCGACTCGATTACGCCTTAAGCCGTGATCTCGTGGCCGGCGTCTTCGGACGCTTTGGGCAAGGCTCGGCCGATGGGGGCTCCCTGGTCAGCAACGCCACCAGCTTCAGCGGCCAATCCTCCGATCTCACCTGGGGCGGCGGCGGTCTGTTCGCCCAGTGGTCCCGTCCGGGCTGGTTCATCAGTGGTGCGATTGGTGGCGATGGGTTGAGCAGCCAACAGCCCTTTGCCATCAGCAGCAGCAATGCCGCCGGTGTCCGCAGCAGCTCCCCTTCCATCGGTGGCAGTGCTTTCAACACGGCGCTGAATTTCGGTGGCCGCATCCGCCTGTCCGACAGCCAGTTGCTCGAACCCAGCGCCCTGCTCACCACCTCCAGCCTCTCCATCGGCCAGGTGAGCATCCCCGATGGCACGACCAACCAAAGCTGGGAGCTGCCCTCCACCAGCAGCACCGTGGGCACCGCGGACATCGGTGTCACCTGGCGGGCGCCGATGCAGCAGGGCAAGAACCTGATCACACCGTCGCTGCGGGTGAGCTGGCTGGGCGCCGGCTTCCTGGGCGGAGAGCCCGCCACGGTGCTCCGCAGCGGCAACGGCACCCAGGCCACCCTGGCCACCGGCTCCCTGGTGCAGAGCAGCGGCCTCGGCCTGCAGGGGCAACTGGCCTACACCCTCAGGGACAACACCACCTTCTATGTGCGGGGCGGCGCCGGGCTCTATTCCGGTGGCACCGCCTGGGACGTGGGTGGGGGCGTCAAGTTCCGATGGGGTGGTGGCACCCGGGCCGTGGCGGCCGCACCTGTTCCCCAACCAGCTCCTGCCCCTGCTCCGGTGGAGGTGCCAGCCCCCGCGCCCCAGCCGATCCGAGGCCTGTGGTGAGGCAATCCCTCGCCAAATCCTTCACTGGGCGGGCTGTGCTGCCTTGGAACGGAACTCCCTGCAGGTGAGCGGCGCCTGGATGCCGATGGCCAGAAGAAGTTCCTGATGCATCGCTCCGCCGCCCTGCACGGAAGGAACCGTATCGAGCATCGGGCGGCGACGACAGAATCTCCCAACCCCTGCTAAGGATGGGCGCCCGCGAAAGTCGCCGTGGTGCCGGTCAAGATCTCGCGGCTACAGCCCTCTCGCCGGGAGGCGATTGAGGACTGGCCCTGGCTCGATCAGGAGGTGCTCCACACCAGCCGCAGCCGCCAGGTCTGCTTGACCTGCCATTTCTTCCGCCAACACCCAGGGCCCGACGACATCCCGCTGCTGGCCTGCCACCTGCACCAGGGGCTGATCGCCCATGGTGAGCACCTCACCCGCCGCTGCAGCGGTTGGACGGAAAACCTGCGCCGGCAGCGGGGCTGGGCGCCTGGGGTGGCGTGATGAATGCTGTTGGCGTGCCAAAGTGGGGGAGGAGGTATAACCATGCTCAGCCGTGGGGGCTCCCCACTCCTACCAGTGCCAGACTTTTAAGGCTGAGGTTTCGTGCACCTACACCGCCCAGCTTCTGCTGCCCCCTTCCCTTCAGTCCCAATTTCCTTTCGTCATGAACATCAACGAAAATCTTGAGCTGAATACCATGGCGGCGCTGGCCGGTAAACGTGAGCTCAGCTCCGTTAAACAAGGCGACATTATTTTTCAAGCGGGAGAGCTTGGAGACAAGCTCTACGGTGTTGTCTCAGGAGAGGTGCAACTCAATTGGGGTGATCATGGTGTTGAGATGATCGGACCAGGAAGCTCTTTTGGTGCCGGAGCCTTGGTGGACCCAGAGCACCGCCGCTTCGGCACAGCCGTGGCCATTTGTGATAGTGAGTTGCTAGAGATGAACCGCGAGGAATTCCTGTTTGCCATGCAGGAGTTGCCCATGTTTGGCCTGGAGATGCTGCATGACCTGGAGCAGCGCCTGCAGAGGATCAAAGAGCACGTGGGTGATCGCTGATCATTGAGGTGGCACAGCACAGGGAAACTCGTCTGGCGACAATGTCAATTGCCGTTGGGATTAATTCGGTTAAAAAACAACATCAGGTCTGCTTTGGCTTGATCCTCCCAGTCAACCCAATCAACGGCGTGGGCTTTGAGATAACAGCTGACGGCCTCGCCAAGCGTGGCAAAAAATCGGTCTTCTCCAAATTGCGAGAACAGCCCAAAGCGCTTGAGTTTGTCTTTGACTGGGTCTTTCATCTCAGCAATGCAGAGCCTGATTCCTGCCTTGGCCAAGGTGTGATCCAGTTCATCCAGAGTGTCAGCAGAGGTGACATCAATGCTGGTGACAGGTTCAGCTCCCACGACGAGCCAGTTCACCTGGGTTGGGGATGACTCCACAGCCATCATCACCCGGTCCCGGAACAATTCGGCATTGGCAAAAAACAGTGGTGCATCCCACCGGAACAAAACCAGACCTGGAACTTGGCGAGACTCCGGGTACCTGCTGATGTCGTGATACCCCTTGACACCGTCAGCCCTGCCCAGGACAGCAGAGTAGAGACGCCAGCCATCCCAGAGAAACTCCATCACAGCAATGGCGATCGCCAGAGCGATACCCGGTATGGCGCCAAAGACGGTAACCCCTGCCAGGCAGAGCATCGACAACCAGAACTCCCAGCGCTGCATTTTGTAAATGCGCCGAAGGTCAGCCACTTCGATCAAGGCGATCGCTGAGGCAATCACCACAGCGGCAAGGGCGGAAATGGGCAGATTTCGCAACAGGTTCGGAGCTGCTACGAGCAGCACGGCAACCGTGAGCGCTCCGACGACACCGGTCAACTGGGTCTTGGCGCCTGCAGCCTCGGCAACCGGCGTCCGCGATGCGCTCGCACTGATCGGGAGGCCCTGAAACAAACCGGCAACCAGGTTGGCCGCGCCAAGGCCGACCATCTCCTGATTGGGATCGACCCGGTCCCCTAGCCACGCGCCGTAGGTTCTGGACAGCACGCTCGTGTCCGCAAACGACACCAGGGCGATGGCGAAGCCTCCCAGGAACTGACGTGACCCCCTTTATCGGTCCAGGCCTTATGAGAGTGGGTGGGTGTGGTCATGCTGCAGCTCGCTGTTGAGCTGCCTCCAGGGGCGTACGCCCCTGGAGGGCCGAATGCGGCCTGAAGGTGTT
>Ga0209597_1000437_pt1 | contig 27482 bp, 21 predicted proteins | sample M_140625_MF_Meta_FD_187316 | JGI IMG/M metagenome (GOLD analysis project Ga0209597, IMG submission 187316) | Freshwater microbial communities from Lake Montjoie, Canada to study carbon cycling - M_140625_MF_MetaG (SPAdes) (version 2) | ecosystem: Environmental > Aquatic > Freshwater > Lake... | reverse complement strand
GTAGCACGAAAAACGGAAGAGAATCACACAGTAAGCGCTTGGGTGTAAAAATCTATGGTGGTCAAGTTGTGAGAGCTGGTAATATTATTGTTCGTCAGCGTGGTACTAAACACCACCCAGATGTGAATGTAGGGATCGGAAAAGATCACACTTTGTTCGCTTTGTCTGATGGAATCGTAGTATTCCGCAAGAGCAGAGAAGGCAGAAGCTTTGTTTCTGTTCAAGGTCAAGCTTAAATTATTTTAAAAATAAATATCAAAAAAAGGGGAAGGCTACTTCCCCTTTTTTATTTTTGCAACACCATGACAAACCTCACCCCAAAACATCCCGCAGATTCATTTACCTTGATGAATGAGATTGTATTGCCTAACGATACCAATACTTTGGGGAATTTAATGGGAGGTCGGTTGCTACATTGGATGGATATTTGTGCGGCTATCGCCGCCCAAAAACACAGTCATAATATTGTTGTTACGGCCGCAGTTGACAGTGTTTCATTCAAGGAAAGCATTAGACTGGGTGATGTTGTTACGCTGAAAGCCTATGTGTCCAGGGCTTTTATTTCAAGCATGGAAGTTTTTATTGAAGTGTTTGCTGAGAATTTGCCTTCTGGCGGACGGGTTAGATCCAATGAAGCTTACTATACGTTTGTGGCCTTAGATGGCAGAAATAAGCCCGTAACGGTTCCAGAACTAACTCCGCAAACCGAGGAAGAAATACTAAAATTTGAAGGTGCGCTACGCCGACGTCAGGTTAGATTGATTCTCGCTGGCAAAATGAAGCCCGAGGATGCACAAGAGCTAAAAAATCTCTTCGTTTAATAGATCAGATCTTCGCGCATCGCCATTTTTTGACTTATTTAATCAAACCAATTTCCCTTAATCGTTCCAAAAGAAACTCCATCGCGGTGCAATCACTGTATTTCTTTGGATTTTCTTCAGTAATACATTGTGGCAAGGTATTTAGTGGGACATTTGGACGTGGATGTAAGAAGAATGGAATGCTATATCGGGGGTTTCCCCACTGATTTTGTGGCGGATTGACCACCCGATGGGTAGTGCTTTTTAACTGATCATTGGTTAATCTCTGCAACATATCGCCCACATTGACCACAATATGATCCTCAACTTCCGTCACCCCAATCCATTGATTGTGTTTGTTTAATACCTCCAAACCATCTGCACTGGCACCAACCAATAGGGTGATTAAGTTAATATCCTCATGTTCGCCCGCTCTAATTGCATCTTTTGGATCCTCAGTAATGGGTGGATAGTGGATAGCTCTTAAAATACTGTTACCCTTTGTTACGCGATCGTCAAAATAGAATTCATCCAATTTTAAATGCAACGCAATCGCCCTTAACATTTGAACACCGGTGTTCTCGAGCGCACGAAAAACATCTTCACCCGCCCGATTGAAATTCGATAGTTCAGCAACTTGTTTGTTTGCAGGATAGGAGTGGTCTTCCAGCGTTTCATATTGACCAAAATGCCAAAATTCCTTTAAATCACCAGTATTTCGATTTTTTGCGTGTTCTTTTCCAAAGCCAGTGTAACCTCGTTGACCTCCACCTTCCGTATCGTAGTATTTTAACTTAATGGTTTCAGGTAAATCGAAAAAATTGGCCACTTCTTGATAGAGTAGCTTTAATATGTCTGATGGAATACTATGATTGCGTATGGCAACAAATCCAATTTGTTCATAGGCATTGCCCAACTCCGCAACGAATTGACTTTTTTGTTCGGCAGAACCTTCGGTAAAATGAGATAAATCTAATTTGGGAATTGATTGCATGGTACGAAATTACCATACAAGTACAAGAATTGTATTATCCGATTGAGTGAAATAATTTTGAATCACTTTCCTCCAAAATAATGGATAGGGTAGTTGAATTTGGCGAAATCATTAAAGTGTCCAAATCAGTCGTAGCCTGGTAAATTTCACTAAAATAGATGGTCCACTCCGGATGTGCAGCAATATTGTTCTCAATATAAGCCGCAGTTTGAATATCGGCTTCACCATAATAATAAAGAAGTAGGTCTGAGTGTGATAGTGGTCTTGTCATATGCTTCGCTAAAACGACAAACATATAACGGACCTAAAATCAGATTATTTTACTTTGGCAACACTTTTTTGCATCTTTTTTCGCAGGTTCAAAATTGCGTAGTGCATTCTGCCGATACAAGTGTTGATATTGGTTTCTGTAAGTGCCGCGATTTCTTTGAAGCTAAGGTCGGCGTATTGACGTAAAATCAATACTTCACGTTGGTCTTCAGGGAGTTCCCAAATCCATTGGCGCAAAATATCAACATCATCCTTGGCTACTCTATACTCTTCCTGACTTTCAACGGTAATACCCAAACTATCGAAAATATCACGTCCTTCAGTATCTACAACCACTGGCATTCTTTTTCTTGCACGTATTGTATCGATGCTCATGTTTCGAGCGATACGTAGTACCCAAGGTAGGAATTTGTCTTCGTGATTGTATTTGCCCTTCTGTATGCTATGAATCACCTTGATGAAAGTCTCCTGAAAGATGTCTTCAGCAACGTAACGATCGCCCACAAGCAAATAAATACTCGAAAGTATCCGAGATCTATGGCGTTTCAGTAATGTTTCAAATGCTGCGTTGTTACCGTCAATGTAACGCTTAATCAGCACGCCGTCAGTTATCAATGGTGTAGTCATAATACTCCTCCCTTGCAGGTTAAAATTGGTTTTAATAAGGCAAGAATTGGTTGAGTATTTTTCTACGTATAGGCGTTTCTGATGTGTTTCGGCAGTAAATCAATGCAATAAAATTCGCAATTGCAAATTTTAATTGTAAAAAACGCAAAAAAAATATTATTTCAATCCATTAATAAATTCGACGGACGTCATTTTTGGCTTGCCAGGCAATTGCATTTGGTTGACTTTGTAGCAGCCATCGTGAAGAAAAATAACGAGTTGACGTGATTCGATGACCATGCAATTGCGTAAATCGGGTAGGGAGAGTTCTATTTTTTCCCCGCTGAGTATTTTCATATCGCCCCATTCACTCTTAATCCAAGCACCGGGAAAGGGATTTAGACCCCTCACTTTATTGTGAAAATCATTAAGTGACAACTGCAAGTCTAATTCGGCGAAGTCACGGTTCAACTTGGGCGCCGATTTTAGTTCCTCACTAAAATCCTGAGGAGTGGTTTGATAATTGCCATCAGAAATCAAGTCCAGCGTGTGTGCAATCAAGTCCGCACCCTCAACCATCATCCTGTCGTGTAATTCACCAACCGTTTCGTTTTTACCGATCGCTAACTCTGTTTTTGCGATAATATCGCCAGTGTCTATTTCGTGCTTTAAAAAAAACGTAGTTAATCCGGTTGTTGTTTCACCATTTATTATCGCATGATGTATCGGCGCAGCTCCCCTGTATTGAGGAAGTAAGGAGCCGTGTAAGTTGATTGTTCCTAGGGTGGGGAACGACCAAACCTTTTCTGGAAGCATTCTAAAGGCGATCACTACGCCTAAGTTTGGATTCAAGGATTCCAATTCATTCATGAAATCTTCTGATTTCAAATTGGCAGGTTGTAATATTTTTAATCCGAGTTCATTCGCTTTGCGCTTAACGGCGCTTTCTGCAATTTTCTGACCTCTGCCCGCTGGTTTATCTATAGCCGTAACTACGCCAACCACTTGAAACCCGCTTTTCACTATCTTTTCCAAAGAAAATGCAGCAAAATCTGGGGTCCCAAAGAAAACGATGCGTAGCTTAGACTGTGTCATTAAGTGCAAATGTACAACAGCCCAAAGCAACCAAACCAATCAACTTATTGTCAATTCCTTGCCGAAAAGTAATAATCGTACATAAAATCACCGATTTTTGTGTAACAAGTAGGCATTTCCCTGCAAGGAATGATGATAAGAAACTGCGCCCGCATGATTTTTTTCAAATTGGAACAGACCATTGTTGCTCTGCGCGCGCAAGTGTTTTTGTTTGTCTTGGTTCTTTCATCCTCTTTGTTTGCAAATGTGGGCAACCCAATCCAACCATCATCAGGAGAACCTGTTTTTATCATTAACAAAGGCCAGTGGTCTAAGAGTGTATTGTCTAAGGCCCATCTCAACATCGGAGATTTGTGGATTACACAAACCGGATTCGTTTGGAACTTAATCGATACCGGTGCATTTGAGAAACTGCATGATCGCACAACCCAAACGTTAAAATTCCCAACGCAAGCGGTATTTATGGATTTTGTTAATCCCACAGGTTTGGCAAAAGCAGAGGGGTCGGGTACCGCATCAGAAGAATATTACAATTATCACAACGTCAAAGGCAGTTTTATCGAATTGCATAAATACAGTAGCATCATCATTTCAAATGTCTGGCCTGGCGTTGACTTAGAAGTTAAATCATTTCAAAATACGATAAAATACAATTGGATCGTTCATTCAACCACTAATCCGAAAGTCATTCAATGGAAATATCGAGGTGAAAGTAACTTGGAATTAAGCGCCTCAAAGCAATATTGTACCATAAAGACCGATATCGTTGATTGGACGGAAGAAATACCAGCGGTTTATTACAATGTACCAAAGAGCGGGATTGGTGAAAGCTCAATGGAAAATTCTATACTCAGTGCAAATTATGTTCGCCTCAGCGATGGCAGCTTTCAATTCGATCTCAAAAATTTCGATTCAAAAAATACAAATGATCTAGTCATTGATCCCAAATTGGTTTTTAGCACTTACACCGGCTCTAGGGCTGACAATTTCGGTTGCACGGGAACCTATGATATTCAAGGCAATGGATACGCCGGCGGAACCGTTTTTGATATCGGACTGCCAATAACCCCTGGCGCTGCACAAACAACCTTTGGCGATGGCGTGTCAGAAGATTTGGGCTATGGGGGCTCTAGAGATGCCGCTATTTTGAAGTTCAATTCAACCGGCGACAAATTGCTTTTTTGTACTTATTTGGGTGGTTCTAACAACGAGCAACCGCATTCCATGGTAACGGATTCCTTGGATAATTTGTATGTGATGGGCTCAACCCGAAGCACGGATTTTCCCATGGGTAACAAAGGACAATACGATAACACCCACAACGGTGGGTACGATTTCTTCATTACCAAGTTTAATTCTACCGGCACATCAATAATGGCTTCTACTTTTTTTGGGGGCAGCGGAATGGATGCGGTGGGTGCGGATCGATCGGCGGCGGGCGTAAGTGTTGATGACTTTCCCCTGATTTATAATTATGCCGATGAGTTTCGCGGTGAGATTATTACCGATCAAAAGAATATTTATGTTTCTGGGATCACATATAGCATGAATTTTCCTAGGACTGGCAACGGGGTCTATGGTGGTAAGTCCGATGCCGTAGTTTTTTGCTTAAATAATTCCCTTACCATTTTAAAATGGTCCCAACAGTTTGGTGGCGTTGGGTATGATGCGCTATATGGGGTGGCGTTGGGTAAGTCAAACGACATCTATGTAAGCGGCGGAAGTTCTAGTAATAACCTAAAAACAGTGATTGGCTCCAAATGGATTAACGATTACCAAGGGGGAATTGCCGATGCGATATTAATGCGATTGGATAAATTCACTGGCGATGTTCTTCAAGGACGCTATCATGGTACATCGCTGTATGAGCAAGCCCATTTTGTGCAAACTGGACTCACGGGCAAACCTTACATTTACGGACAGACCGAAGCCAATATGCCCAATGTGAACGCCAAATTCTATCAACCAGGCGGTGGTCAATATATTTCTTGCTATTCAGTTGATCTAGCTTCGGTGGATATGCAAACCACCTTTGGTTTCAATTCCGGCAATGTAATCTATCCCAACATTAGCCCAAGTGCTTTTTTAGTTGATCGATGCGAACGGATTTTTGTTTCGGGATGGGGTGGAAGTACCAATTCCGCTTTGTATGATGTCAATACCGGTACACCCAAACAACATCGAAATAAAGGAAGGACCAACGGATTATTAACCACCGCAGATGCGGCTCAAAAAAATACCGATGGCAGTGATTTTTATCTTGCCGTATTCTCTAAAAACTTTTACTCATTGGCCTATGCTACCTATTTTGGCGGGGTAAGCACACCAGGCAAAGCAGCCGAGGAACACGTGGATGGCGGCACCTCTCGATTTGATTCAAAAGGAATTATCTATCAATCCGTTTGTGCGGGTTGCAGAAGGAATGGATTGTTTCCAACAACGCCAACCGCATACAGTCGGACAATGAATAGCAACAACTGTAATAATGCACTGTTTAAAATCGACTTTGAGAACTTGAATCTGAAACCTCGGTTGAAAGACACATTTGTTCAAGTCATTGCCACACAGCCCATTAGTTTCCAAATCAAAGGCATCGACCCTGATCCTTTCGATACGATGTATTTGCGAGTCAAATGGATTAAAAAAGGTGGAATGAAGGGCGTAGATACTGCGAAAGTGACGCCTATTCCCGGAATTGGCACGGCTACTCTTAAGTTGGATTGGAAAACCATCTGCAGCAGTTTCTCAAAGGATACAGTTGAGTTGTTTGTTACGGTTATGGATCGTGGATGCCCAAAAGCAGATACTACCTATGCTCGGATCAAAATACTGGTGACAGAACCTCCCAAAGTAATTCCGCCGGATGCCATTTGCGTGAGTTTCGATAGACAAACATCTAAAATGTCGATCTCTTGGGATAACATTGCAACGCCCGGATCATTCTTTAAATATTTTCTATTGAGAAGAACTAATCCTGATGGTTCTATCAAAATTCTAGATACCATTAGAAATGGCGCAGCAGGCGTTTATGTTGATGGCAATGTGGTGAATCCTAGGCAGAATAATTACTGTTACGAGCTCATTGGTGTGAATATTTGCGACGTTCAAGTATTTGCGAAAAACATTTTCTGTACCGTTACGGAATTGAATACGCCGATAGCGGGTGTTCCTTTGTATACTACAACCATCGTAAATGACCGATATGCTGAAATTCGATGGGGTAAGAGCAAGGAACCCGATTTTAAGGAATATGAACTTTATCGAGTTCCTAGGGGTGGTAAATTTGGCAATGTACCCTTCGTAATCACAACCGATACCTTTTATCGCGATTCTTCATTTAATGTAGACGATAAATCCTATTGCTATCAGATATTGGTTACCGACCAATGTGGACATGTGAGTTCTGGAAGTAATGAGGGGTGTAATGTTGTATTGGGTGGTACTTCGAAAGAAGCCCCAGATTACTATTTCGACCTAAATTGGATGGATTATCAAGGATGGGCCGATGGTGTGAGAGATTGGACATTGGAGCGGAAGGATGATGATCACCCATTTTCCGTAATTGCGCCTTCTATACTAGTTCAAAGCTATCATGACGATAAGTTGGACTACGATTATGGCGGATACTTGTATCGTGTGACAGCGCATCGCAATCGGCTAATGGCGCCAGAGCAATCATACAGCGAGAGCAATTGGATTTACCTCATTCAGCCCCCTGAGGTTTGGGTTCCGAGTGGAATTACGCGCAACAACGATGGATTAAACGATGTGTGGGGCACTTTCCCGTTGTTCGTTAAGGAATATGAGATGAAAGTTTACAATCGTTACGGACAGAAGATTTGGGAAAGCACCTATAAAAAGAACCAATGGGATTGTCAGTATCAATCCAATGAAATCCCAGATGGGGTATACGCATGGTACCTTGTTTTCAAAGGTTGGGATAAAAAAACGTACGAAAAGGTTGGTACGGTTACGGTAATCCACTAACTTTTAGTGCGTTCGGTCTTGCAAAAAGTCGAGAAGGTCTTTTAATCCTCGCGTCTCAACACCTGTTTCTTTCAACTCTTGAATAATTGCATTTGCCAATTTGCCATACTCGGCACTTTTGGCGAGAATCATCGCATCAAGCCCCCAACGTTTCCATCCTTCTATAACAACGTCAGCACGATTTTGACCTTCCAATTCACCGAACCATTGATTGGTAGTGTTGGCATCATGTTCCACTGATTTGATGTAAAGCCAAGTCTTTTTGCCTTCCATAATATCACCGCCGATAACCTTACCCACCTTGTTTGATGTTCCGAAGGCATCCAAATAATCATCCATCAATTGAAAACTCATCCCAACGGCAATGGCGAATTGGTATAATTTGTCAACGACATCCTTACTGGCATTGGCAGTAAGCGCGCCGGCGGCCAAACTACAACCCAACAATACAGCCGTTTTATTTTGGATCATGTGTAGATAATCCGCCTCGCTCACTTCGTTTCGCTCGGCAAAATCCATATCGTCTTGTTGACCTTCACATACCTCAGTGGCCGTTCTAGAAAACAATGACAATATCGCATCTTTATTCGGTCCGCTATAGGCCAATATGGATTCATAGGCTTTTACCAATAAATTGTCGCCCGCCAAAATAGCCGTGGGTTCGTTCCATTTCTTATGAACTGTAGCCAATCCGCGACGTTGATCCGATCGATCCATGATATCGTCGTGTACCAAACTGAAATTATGAAAAATCTCAATTGCATGAGCCACTGGCATCGCATCCACCGCAGAGCCACCACAACTTTCAGAGCCAATCAAACAAAGCACAGGCCTAACCCTTTTGCCACCCAAATTCATGATGTAATTCATGGGGTCGTACAAATTACTCGGACTTCCCTGAAAGGGATTGTTCGACAAATAATCTAAATAGGTTTCAATGTGCTTTGCAATACTCATATTAATCTAACAAATAAAAGTCGATAATTCTTTTTTGCGCGTCCGTTTTTTTCACAGAAACCGTTATCGGGTCGCCCATATGATAACTACGACGCGTTCTTTGACCAACCAATTTCTTTTCAGCCTCGTAATAGGTGAATCGGTCCGTTTTGATATCCGACATACGAATTAATCCTTCGCAATGATATTCAGTAGCCATCGCATAAATGCCCCATTCTGTTATTCCGGTAATGGTGGCGTCCATCGTCTTTCCAATGTGCTGTTCCATCATCAAAGCCAAAGTATACTTGGTACTTGCTCTTTCCGCCTCGGCCGCTTTCTGCTCCATATTGCTGCTGTGTTTGGCAATCAATTCGATTTGAGATTCACTCATGCCCGGAACTGGATTGCTCAAATATTGCTGCAATAATCTGTGAACCAATAAATCCGGATATCGACGAATGGGAGAGGTGAAGTGGGTATAATGCTCAAATGCCAAGCCGAAGTGGTCTGAGCGGTAGGCTGTATAAACCGCCTTCGACATCGTTCTGATAGCCATTTGTTGCAGTATTTCGCCATTTGGATCACCTTGGGTTCTTTCCATCAACGCGTTAAATGATTTCCGCATTTGGAGTTCATTGTCGATGTTTATTGGATACCCCATCAACTTACAAAATTTCGCAAACTCCAACAACTTGTCCTGTGGAGGTAAGTCGTGGGAACGATAAATAAATGGCAACTCTGGTTTCTTAAGCATTTTGACATGTTTAGCGACAGCTTGGTTGGCCATCAACATAAACGTTTCAATCAGCAAATGCGCATCAAACCTTGTTTTTACATAGGCTTCGATGGGTTTTTTGTTGGCATCAAAACGGAAACGAATCTCCTTCGACTCAAATTTCAACGCCCCTTTTTGAAACCTTAATACCTCAAAATGCTTGGCGATGCGATTCAATGTCGTTAATTCGGATACGTAATCACCCGCCTGATTAACGATGACATCTTGGGCCTCTTCGTAAGCAAATCTGCGCTTACTATTTATGACGGTCTTTCCAAACCATTCACCCAAAACGTTCAAATCTTTATCAATCGTAAATATCACACTAAAAGCCAAACGATCCACATGTGGCTTCAAGGAGCATAGGTCGTTGCTTAATTTTTCTGGCAACATCGGAATTGTACGATCTACTAAATATACAGAGGTACCTCTTTGTATTGCTTCGCGGTCGATGGCGCTGCCTGGGGTCACAAAATGCGAAACATCGGCGATATGCACTCCCAACAAGTAATTGCCTTCGGTATCGTATTCTAAAGAAATCGCATCATCAAAATCCTTTGCATCGGCAGGGTCAATCGTAATACAGAAAATGTCGCGTAAATCTTTTCTATCGCCCCAATCCTTTGAGGTGATTTCATTGGGAATTGCATCGCATTCTTCAAGGGTATCATCCGGAAAGCGAGTGCTGAAGCCAAACTCGGCGACAATTGCATGCATTTCTGTATCGGCTTCGCCCACGGGTCCTAGGATTTCGACGATTCTGCCGATAGGGTTCCTCGCATTGGGTGGGAAGTCGTAAACCTCGATTATTGCTTTGTGTCCGTCGTTTTTTGGATCAACTTGACCAATGATTTTGATGTCTTTTAAACCGTTCTTCTGCAACAATCCAAATGCGTTTTTCTCGAATATATCTAAAACGGCCGAGTATCGTTGAGGGACACGTTCAATCAAAGACAGCGATTTGACATAGGAGCGTTTGCCTTTGGTCTTTACTTCGCAGCGAACACGATCACCGGGTAGCATCTTGCCAACCATATCGTTGTCCATGTAAATCTGTTGCAGTTCCCCGTCCAATTCTAGGCGAACATAGTAGTCACCGCGATTGGATAATACGAGTTCTCCTTCTGATCTCAGGGTAGGTCTGATAGGGGCGAAAACTCCGGCAGATGGCTCTTTGACAAGTCCTCGATTGGCCAATTTTAGCAGTGCTTGATGCACCATGTCTTTGGTGAAATTCGCCTCAGGTGGAATTTTATTGAAAACTTGAGAAGCATTGACGGCACCTTTGCCATCGTTTTCTAATATAGCCAGAACGATACGCTCTGGGAAGGTGATTTTACTGCGGTTCGACAATTTGAATGGGATCTAGTAATTATGAAAATATCCGTAAAGTTACGAATTAATCCTTTAAGCGATGTCAATTATCGCTTGTTTGAGCTGAAACCTCGTCGTGTTCAAAGTAATCCAAGTCTTTGTGAAAGGCTTCCTCAACATTGTAAGTGCCCCAAAATGCAAGTGTTAAGCAAACTGCACCAATGATTAAGGCCGCAATGGTGAAGGTTCTACCATCGAATTGATTGTTTGAATGAAAGCTTGAAGAGAAGTACTCAAATCCCATTGTAATCAATAAGACACCACCGCGAACGAAGTTGGGAACGGTAGCGGCAACAGTACTGCGAATATTGGTTCCAAACTGCTCGGATGCATTGGTGACAAATATCGCCCAATAGCCAGTGACAGCGCCCAACAAAAAGGCAATCATTCGATAATAGTTTTGACTTCCAGCTGGGCCATAGAGATAGACCAACGTCATGATTGCGATGCCCATGAGGTTTAGATAGATCACCTTCTTTCTGCTATGGAACAGCTGACTTAATAAACCCGAAAGTAAATCACCGGTACTCAGTCCTACGTAGCTCCACATTACCATTTCTGGGGTAGGGACTGATAGTGATTTTAATATTTTGCCATCTGCGGCAGAGCTCGATAAACCCAATATTTCCGGGAAAAACTTGTGCGATAAAGCGATGAGAACCCCTACAACAAACCATACCGGTAGACCGATTACAATACAAGCCATATACTTTTTGAAATGGGCTTTGCGGAAAAGCATAAAGAAATTGCCTCTTTTAACTTGGGTCGTTATGGCATTTTCGAACAACGTACTTTCAAAAGTCCCTGCACGCATCAACAATAATAGAAGCCCTAACACGCCACCAACGATGTAAGATGTTTGCCAATTTTGTAGTTTGCTCCCAATGATATCGCTGATAATCTCAGTTATAAATGATCCGTTTTTTGCGATAAAAAAAGCGAATACAGCACCCAGAGCCCCAAATGTTACGATGATCATGGTGCCCAGTCCTCGTTTGTTCTTCGGCATTAATTCACTTACCAATGTGATGGCTGCACCCAATTCTCCCGCCAATCCAATCCCCGCCAATAATCGCCAAAATTTATAGGCCTCAACCGTTTCGACAAAGGCATTGGCGATGTTTGCAATGCTGTAGAGTAAAATTGAACCAAACAACACACTCACCCGACCTTTGATATCTCCGAGAATTCCCCAAATGAGTCCCCCTATCAACATGCCAGCCATCTGCCATCGAAACAATACAGTTTCATAGATGTTTACATCGATATTTAACGATGAAAGACTGTCTTTTTTGATGATGTTGAAAAGGATGAGGTCGTATATGTCGACAAAATAGCCCAATGATGCCACGGTGATGAGTAGGGCGAGGTTTTTTTGTTTTTTCATTTTAGAGGATGATTTCCAAAGAACGACAAAATTTCTCTAATTCTATTTGGTCCGTAGCGTCGAAATGACCCAAATGTTCGCTATCAACATCTAATACTCCCCAGATTTCGCCGGTGGATGTATGGATTGGAACTACGATTTCACTTTTACTTTCAGCGCTGCACGCGATATGGCCTGGAAATAATTCGACATCGGGAACTACAAGGGTAGTGCTTTGATACCAAGCTGAACCGCAAACGCCTTTCCCTAAATGAATGGTTGTGCAGGCAGGCGGACCTTGAAATGGAGCTAGCATCAAAATTTTGCCTTCAACCCTGTAAAATCCTACCCACCACCACTGGAAAATGGTTTTCATTAATGCGGTGGCATTGGATAAATTGGCAACAAAATCAACTTTTGGATCCAATAGGCCACTCCATTGGGAATGAAGAGCGGCATATTTTTCTTGTTTTGACATGCTTGCCCAGTCAATATGGTTGTTTTCCAGTGTCATTTGTCGCGAAACTACCATGTTTGAATTGAATTACCCTATATATACAAAGTATTTTTGTTTGGCCCTTAAATCGGTTGTAAATTGCGGGTTTATTTAGAAAAATCAATAGATGGAGGTAGTAAACACCAAGCCGTTTGAGGTCGTATTCACCTTCACAAGACATCCAAATTTGGGTGTTTTGGTAGAGGCGAATGCAGTGCAGTTGTTGGAGAATGGGAATCCATCATTGACATATCAACGAATTAGAGAAAAGACCGCGGATTACTTTGGGTTAAATCCAGAGCAAAAGCATGTGGTTGAAATTATTGAGGGTCTTGAAGATGAGGCCATCAAAAAGAGATTTTATAAGGGCACTAAAAAAATAAAAGCGGTTGATTTTTATTTAAAGAGCTTTGATGAAGAAACCAAAAAAACAGTTTTAGAATTTGTTGAAACAGAGTTATTAAAGATTCTTCGAGAGATTAAGAACTACCATATGTACTGGGCTGGAAAAACCGGTGAACCCATGGGAAGTCTTATTGAGTTTCACAATGAGCCATCAACTCCTTTATTTCATTTCAGAAGGGATGAGGAGGGGATGAACTATTTCGTGACCATCAAGCATAGGGGTGAAAAAGTTCATTTTTGTGATCCGGAAAGCGAATTGCTAACTTCTCAGCCTGCGTGGTTATTGACGCCAACCAAGTTACTTTTCTTTGGTGCCAATGTTGAGGGTAAGAAAATCAAACCTTTCCTCAAAAAGAAATTCATTCACATTGATCCGCATCAAGAAGCAGCCTACATGCAGAAGTTCGTCGGCCCATTGTTGGAGAACCACGATGTATTCGCTTTGGGTTTTGATATTGTTACGGACCAACTTGAAGTAAAGCCGGTGTTAAAATTGACATCAAGCTTGGAAAATCCACACATCATATTGTACATGCAGTACGGAGATTGGGTATTCCCGTACCATGTCAACAAGAAAGTGAATGTCAGATTGGAAACGGCCGACAATACTTATACCTTTCATCGAATAAAGAGGCTTTATTCTGTTGAAAAAGAGAAGATTGAGAGCTTGAAAGAATTGGGATTAAAGCAAACCAATGGCAGTATTTTTAGTTTGCAAGATGAAGATTCAAGTGCAGTAGATGTCATTTCGTGGATCAATGAAAACAGGGCCGTATTGGAACGCTCGGGTTTTGAAATCCAGCAAGAACAAGGTGCTACTGAATATTATTTGGGCCCAATTCAATTGTTGGTTACAGTAAAAAATGGAATAGATTGGTTCGATGTGCATGCAATAATGAAATTGGATGCCTTTGAAATTCCATTCATTAAACTCAGAAAACACATCATTGAGCGAAGAAGAGAATATATCCTTCCCAATGGTAAGATTGTCATTTTGCCCTCAGAATGGTTTGATCAATTTGCACAAATTGTTAATCTGGCCGATATTCATGATGAATCGTATCGAGTAAGGAATATACATGTATCGCTGTTACGCGATTTGGATGAATACTTAAATGAGGCACCTCCAACACCGGAATGGAGCGAAGCCTTAGCTCATGGTAAAATTCCGATGATTGAACTTGCTACTTCATTTGTTGGCGAATTGCGGAATTACCAATTGGAAGGATTTAGATGGATAAATTTCATGCATCAAAATCATTTCGGTGCATTGTTGGCCGACGATATGGGATTGGGTAAGACGATTCAAACGCTTGCTCATCTTCAAGTATTGGCTTCGGCGTATGAGATTGAGCGAACTGCGAAATTACAATTGGGATTAACCAGTAACGGTGAAACTTTAGAAGTTCCGGCTGCTGAAACTACCGCCATTGCAACTGATGGTAGAGCTTTGGCACCCGTAATTACCAAAATGGGTCCAATCCTAATCATCACACCTAAGTCATTGCTTTACAACTGGATGTCTGAATCGGCTAAGTTTTGCCCGGATTTGAAAACGGCATTGTACTCAGGATTGGCTAGGAATAAAGTATTGGGTAGCTTTGATGATCTTGATGTCGTTGTTATGTCGTATGGTACCATGCGAAACGACGTAGAATTATTGAGAGAGTACAAATTCAATTGCGTTGTTTTGGACGAAAGTCAGGCGATCAAAAACCCATCGTCCCAAACATCTAGGGCGTTATTGAAGATTCAGTCGCGCAATAAAATCGCATTGACAGGTACGCCGATTGAAAATACACTTCTCGACATTTGGAGTCAGATGAATTTCTTGAATCCAGGTTTATTGGGTAGTTATAGTTACTTTGAAAAGCAGTTTATCAGACCGATTGAAAAGGGCGCTAATCCCCAGAAGACTGAGGAGTTGCGTAAGTTGATTGACCCTTTTGTTCTTCGCCGTACCAAGAAGCAAGTCATGCAGGAATTACCACCCAAAATCGAAAAGGTGCATTTCTGTGAGATGAGTCCAGAGCAGGCGGAATTGTATGAATCGGTGAAAAATCAATATCGCAATGAAATCTTGAACCACGTGTCTGAATTGGGCATTTCTAAGTCAAGATTGAAGATATTTAACGGTTTGATGCACCTACGTCAGATTGCCTTGAATCCAACATTGAAAGATGTGAACTATGAGGGTAGCAGTGGCAAGGATGATGAAATCATGCGCATGTTGCTTCGTGCTGTCGCAAACGGACATAAAGTATTGTTCTTTTCGCAGTTTGTGGGCTATTTAAAAGTGTTTGAAGAGATCTTTGAACAGCAAGGTGTGGAATATTGCTATTTGGACGGATCAATGGATGAGAAGGAAAGGCAGGTGCAAATTGATTTATTTCAAAACAATGATGAAAAACGAGTTTTCCTTTTGAGTTTGAGGGCTGGAAACAGTGGGTTGAACCTTACTGCAGCGGATTACGTTTTCTTAGCAGATCCATGGTGGAACCCATTTACCATGAAGCAGGCCGAAGACAGGGCGCATCGCATCGGACAAGACAAACCCGTGTTTAGTTATAAATTTATCACTAAGGACACCATCGAGGAGAAGATTTTGGCATTACAAGCCAAGAAAGCCGCGTTGGCAGAAAGTGTTATACCCGATGAGGATTCAATATTGGCGAGTCTCGATATTGAAGAATTGGAAGATTTGCTGAACTAATACTTTTTCTGATGGAGGAGGGCTTCTTATTTAAGGCGTTTTCTGAACAAGCATCGGCCGATTGGATATTGGCGTTGTCAAATCAATTGTCGCCTTCGGATTTCTCGAAAATTGAAGCGCAATTGATGCGTAATGAGCGAGATGGCATTCCTTCCTATCCAGCAGTGGATGATATTTTTCATGCCTTTACACTAACACCATTGAATGATGTAAAATGCATGATTCTTGGGCAAGATCCATATCATCAACCTAATCAAGCCATGGGTTTATCGTTCTCGGTTCCTAGAGGCATGAAAATTCCGCCATCGCTTCGTAATATTTTCAAGGAACTGGAATCGGATTTACTAATTAAGGCGCCTCAACATGGCGATTTAACGAATTGGTCGAGGGAAGGCGTTTTGTTGTTGAATACTATTTTGACTGTTTCGAAGAATTCGCCGCTATCGCATCAAAAGCTAGGATGGGAGCGGTTTGTTGAGAAAACACTGACCGTTTTGTCTAGTCAAAACCCCTTCGTCGTATTTGTATTATGGGGAAAATCGGCTCAAGTATTCTCTCGTTGTGTTGATGAAAGCAAGCACTTGGTAATTGTTGGCGTCCATCCCAGTCCACTGTCGGCCCATTGCGGTTTTCTTGGTTCAAACCCATTTTCTAAGATAAATGATGCCCTTTTTGCTCATGGAAAATCTTCCATAGATTGGCGATTGAATTCTTGAGCGATTGATAAATCAAACAGTAAATTTTGCTGTGAATATGTTTGTCAACTGTAAACGCTGGAATGAAATAAATTTGATACGTGGAAAATCCAATAAGTATATCTGACGCCACCATTCACCAAGGTAGCATTGCCATATTGCAAAATGTGAGTTTACAAGTATCAGAGGGCGAATTCGTTTATCTGATTGGTAGGACTGGCTCTGGCAAATCATCGTTGCTAAAAACCTTATACGGTGAATTGAAATTATATGAGGGTAGAATTGACATCGCTGGATATGATTTGCAGTCAATTAAGCCCCAAGAGGTTCCATTTTTACGTCGAAAATTGGGCATAGTATTCCAAGATTTTCAGCTGCTAACGGATCGAAATGTATTGGACAATTTGATGTTCGTATTAAGTGCAACCGGATGGAAAAACAAGCACGAAATGTTGGATCGATGCAAGGCTGTTCTCGAAAAAGTGGGATTGCAAACCAAAGATTATAAGATACCTGCAGAATTGAGTGGGGGTGAGCAACAACGTTTGGTAATAGCTCGTGCTTTACTGAATGACCCCAAAGTATTGCTTGCTGATGAACCTACGGGTAATTTAGATCCAGAAGTCAGCGATGAAATTATGATGCTCCTTAAAAATATCGCCCGCGAGGGGACGGCTATCTTAATGGCGACGCATGATTATCGTTTGATACAAAAGTTTGGTGGAACCGTTTGTAAGCTGGAGGATCGTACGCTTAAATTGGTCGATTCGTTTCAAATTACATAGTATGTAACATTGATAATCAATGGCTTATGCACACACTTCTAACCATTTTGTATAATTGAAGTCTACGTCGTGGTGAACTGCAGCTATCCTGTCTCACGGTTTGCCAGGTCCGAATAGATAAATCGTTTTTCAGTTTGGGATCGATCAACAATGCCGCCCTTGATCCGCTAGGAATTTGATTGAATAGGATCGTGTTGTCGGTGTAAACTTCTAGGCTTGTATCGGTCATAGACTTATTGATACTGAGTATTTCATTGGGATTCTGACCTATTAGAAATTGCCCTTCCGTTATATTGATTTTGACTTCGACGTTCGTTTTGTTCTTCATTGCATTAAAGTTGAGCTTTTGAATTGCATCTTCATATTCCAATTGATTTTGAATGGCAATTGCATTGGTTGAAATGAATACAAAAGGTTTCGTTGATCTCACTGTCGATAGCAATTTACTGGTTAATCCGATGTCATTAAAGGAACTCATAAACGTTGGAACGATAAAAAATACGGTGTTATAAATCCAAATCCCCAATGCCATTTTTTGAATGTGTGTCAATATTGGTATTATTCCATCGTGAAATGACAATATAAATAACATGGGTAGCATAGCCATGAATTCAGCATTGCCTACGGAATAAAAAGCAAATGCGAGCTGCAGGATAAAAGCGATAAAGAAGGGATTTTTCGCTCGGTTAATGAGATTTGAGAGAGATGCTAGCTGCTTAATTTTTGATGCAAATTGACGCATTTGTTTTTTCAACGAAATACCTAAACCATAAAAGGATAGCACCGCTCCGCCTATTCCAATGAGTGATAGGACTGTCCAATTTTCAATCAAAATCAACATATTTCCGTGAACCTGAAAGATTGTCCTAAATCCATTGATCAGGGTGAATTTTAGATTGTTGATGTTTGGTATGACTTGGACCAGCCCGGCATCGACATCATGAAGAATGAAACTCGATATAGATTGGTTTGATTGAATCGCAAATAAAATATAGAACAATATTATAGTGAAAGCGGATAGGACGACAGCCATGAATCTTCTTCGATAAATGCCGCTTACCACGAATGCGAGAAACCAGAAAATATAACTTTGATGAAAGAGTACGGAAATCGCTAGTAATAGGAAGCCCATATATTCATGGGATTTAGAATTGTTAAAATTTGTTATCAAATGACTTCCGAGTAAGGCAAAAAAGAGAGGAAGGATATAAGTCTCGTTTTCTAGCGAAAATCGCAATACGCCAAAACATCCCGCGACTAATAATGTCCAATAGATCGATTGATTCTGATTGTATTTGAGGGCTAAAAGAACTTTATAGAAAACGAATATCGCCAAGCCATAGAACATCCAATTCATTGCGGTAAAACCGTTGATTGGGTTGATTTTACAACATATAAAAATCGGTTTTAAAGCATAGCACAGGTAGTTGTAAAACAAATGGTGCGCTGAAACGAGCTCTTTTGATTGCCATGAATCTGCCTGAATAACGTCAGCAGCATAGCCCCAGCCGTCGCCTGTATGTCCAATAGGGATAGATAGCAATAGGGCGCCGAAAATGACAAAAATTGCAACAAATAAATAACCAATTGCATTTATTGAAAATCGCATCGCAACAAATATAGGGTGTGCTATCTTTGTACGGTGCAATCGGCTTTAGAGAATCCAATATTTAAATTAATAGGCAAAACTGCCGATAGGTTAGATTTGCGTGCCTATGTCGTTGGTGGGTTTGTTAGGGATTTGTTATTGCAGCGTGAAAACAAGGACATCGACATCGTTGTTGTGGGAAATGGGGTTGAGTTTGCTCAAGCGGTTGCGAAGGATTTCGACAATGACTGTAGCTTGAGTGTTTTTAGAAATTTCGGAACGGCTCAAATTAAGTTTGATGATTGGATTATCGAGTTTATTGGTGCGAGGAAAGAGAGTTATCGTCGGGATTCTAGAAAGCCAATTGTGGAAGATGGGACCCTTGAAGACGATCAAAATAGGAGAGACTTTACCATTAATTCCATGTATCTATCGTTAAATTGCGATAATTATGGCGAATTATACGACCCTTTCAATGGAATACAGGATTTGCAAAATATGGTCATCAAAACCTGTGCAGATCCACAAATTACTTTTGATGATGATCCCTTGAGAATGCTACGAGGGATTCGTTTTGCTACGAGGTTGAATTTCAGGATTGATGTTCAAACCTTTGAGGCTATCAAAGCAAATGTTTCAAGAATAGAAATTGTATCTCAAGAACGAATTTCTGATGAGATCAATGGAATGATCATGTGCGAAAAACCCAGCAGAGCGTTCGAAATGATGTCGAACACGGGCTTGTTGGACATCCTTTTCCCCGAAATGATGCTGTTGCACGGCGTGGAAACGCGAAATGGCAAATCTCACAAGGATAATTTCTTCCATACACTGCAAGTGCTAGATAACATTTGTCAGTTTACTGATAATCTATGGTTGCGCTGGGCGGCAATTCTGCATGACATAGCCAAACCGGCGACAAAAAGATTTGATAATCAGCACGGATGGACATTCCACGGTCATGAAGATAAAGGATCTAGAATGGTGAAAGGCATTTTTAGGCGGATGCGTTTGCCGCTAGATGATAAAATGCGATATGTATCCAAACTGGTATTATTGCATTTACGTCCGATCGTGCTTTCTCAGGAAATCGTGACTGACAGTGCAGTTCGTAGGTTAATTGTAGATGCTGGGGAGCATGTTACCGATTTAGTTACCCTGTGCAGAGCTGATATCACTAGTAAAAACGAGGCGAAAGTCGAGAAGCACCTCAAAAACCTGGTTAAGGTCCAAGAGAAGATAAACGAGGTCATATCTAAAGATGAGCTCAGAAACTGGCAACCTGTACTTACCGGCAATCATATTAAAACATATTTCCAAATTCGAGATCCTCAGCATATTGGCATGATCAAAGAAGCGGTTCGAGAAATGATTTTGGACGGTCAAATCGCCAACGAATTGGACGTTGCAATGGAAAGGGCAATTGCGGTTGCAAAGGATTTAGGTGTGTTTCCCAAATCACAAGGGTAAGAATTAGACCACGAGATTGGGATTCCCTTCAATTTCTTCGAATAAAATCACGAAATTTGCATTCTAGTTATGTTACAAATTGCCAATATTAGAAAAAATGCCAAAGAAATAGCTGAGCGTTTGGCTATTCGTGGTTTGGATGGAGAAGCCTTGATGTCATCTGTTTTAGAAATGGACGAAAGAAATCGTTCAAAAAGGACAGAAATGGAATCGTTACAAGCCAAGGGCAATCAGATTACATCACAAATTGGCGAATTGTATAAAACAGGCAAAAAAGCCGAGGGTGATATTTTGAAATTGCAGAGTGTCGAAATTAAAGACTCGCTAAAGCAATTAGAATCGGATGTTGAATTATTGGATCAGGAATTAACACAACTGTTATTGACCATTCCAAATACGCCTTCTGTTGAGGTTCCCAAGGGAAAAACACCGGAAGACAACAAACAGGTGTTCTTATGGGGCGAAATTCCCAAGTTGCATGAGGGAGCCTTGCCGCACTGGGAATTGGCGGCTAAATATGATATCATCGATTTCGAATTGGGTGTAAAAATTGCAGGTGCGGGTTTTCCTGTATACAAGGGAAAAGGTGCCATTTTTCAGCGTGCATTAATCCAGTTTTTTCTAAATGAAGCAGGGAAAGACGGATACATGGAAATTCAATCTCCATTGATGGTTAACGCAGACAGTGGATATGGTACGGGTCAATTGCCTGATAAGGAAGGTCAGATGTATCATGTGGGTGTGGATGATTTGTATTTGATTCCAACAGCAGAGGTACCCATCACCAATTTATATAGGGATGTCATTCTTCAAGAATCTCAATTGCCAGTCAAAAATGCAGGACATACACCTTGTTTCCGTCGTGAAGCCGGAAGTTATGGCGCTCATGTAAGAGGTTTGAATCGCTTGCATCAGTTTGATAAAATAGAAATAGTACAAATTGTTAAGCCTGAGGGTTCATACGAAGTGCTGGAAGAAATGAATCAATACGTGCAAGGATTATTACAAAAGCTGGGATTGCATTACCGTGTATTATTGCTTTGTGGCGGCGATATGGGCTTTACGAGTGCAAAAACCTATGATATGGAAGTTTGGAGCGCAGCCCAAGAAAAATGGTTGGAATGTAGTTCGGTGAGTAATTTTGAAACTTTCCAAACCACACGCTTAAAATGTCGTTTCCGCAACGCTGAAGGAAAAACCGAATTGGCCCATAGCTTAAACGGTTCAGCCTTGGCATTGCCGAGAATCGTAGCGTCGTTGCTAGAAAATTATCAAACGCCAGAAGGTATTGTTGTACCAGAGGAATTGGTGAAATATACAGGATTCACAATGATCAACTAATTTATGATCGAACCATTAAACTTGCCAAAATTTGACTGGGATGCACCTACCTCATTGGGTGAATTGTTGAATCATGTTTTAGAGATACAACATTTCCCTACGGAATTGGCCAAGGTGATTTCCACTATTCAGGAATCTCAGTGGGATTTGAGCTATCGAGAAGGTGGATGGTCGATTAAGCAAATTGTGCATCATTTGGCGGATTCACACATGAATGCCTACGTCAGGACCAAACACATTATCACCCAAGATCAATCGCAAATTCAACCGTATGATGAGAATGCTTGGGCAAGTTCTCTCGATGCAGATTTTCATCATGAAGCGTCTTATTTGATTTTATTGGGATTGCATCAGAAATGGTCGTTGTTGTTGCTTGAATCTCTAAAGGATGCTGCGAATCAGTTGGTAAAAACGCTAGAACACCCTGAAAGCGGACGTCAAGTGAGTTTGAGCGACCTAATTCGACATTACGCTTGGCACGGAACGCACCATTTAGAGCAAATTAAATATGCTCTGACTGTCAATAATTGATTATTTGTAGTCGCGGAAAACTTTCCAAATCTGGTAGGGTACTTTCAAGAAGTCCGTCCAACCGATTTTTGACCCTTTCACGTCATTCCAAGTGCGAATGGGTACTTCAAGAATCATTTCTGTGGCTCTTTTGCCGTATTGCTTTTTCAATCTCAGTAACATCTCTACATCAAACAGCCACGATGTTTTGAACGGTTGCTCCATACAAATGGGGATAAGATGAGACTTGAATATTTTAGCTCCACATTGCGTGTCGTGCACTTTCCAACCCAGGCCTTGGCTGATAAAAGTCGCGAATAACCGACCTGAATAGTGTCTAAAAACGGTTCTCTCAATTTTGGAGCCCAAACGAGCAACGCGAGAACCAATAATCATATCGGGATCTGAGTCTTTTGCCAAGTGGAAAAACCAAGATAGCTCCGAAAAGGGTGTCGCCAAATCCGCATCCCAAAATCCAAAGTATTTGGCATCAATGATTTCGTTTCCAATGGTTTCACAGTGTAGAAGAAATGTTGGAGCGGGGGTGTTGTTTGATAATGCATCGGCCCATAATAATCCGCGTTGCACGGCGGTTGCTTTGCCTTGGTTATCACTATAACTTAGAATATGAATTCGATTCTGAACCTTAGAATCACAATTGGAATGTAATTGTCGCAATACTTCTATCGTCGAATCTTTGCTACCATCATTGACGAAAATCAATGTAAGATTTGGATTGTTGGACAACTCATTCAAATACGAATGCGTATCCAAACGGTCACTTTCATTGTAACAAGGAATTACGAGACAAGTTTTTTCCATTCCAAAATAGGGTGCCAAATTAGCATCGAAATCCGAAGCAACCTAAGCCGCGGTCAATTGTTTATGTCAGTTTTCACGATTTTTTCTAAAAAAGCGCTTTCGCGAAAGTAGATTTGCAAACGTATGCGGGTTTACCAGAATATTTTAGAAACGATTGGCAATACGCCGATGGTTAAATTGAATACGATCACCAAGGATTTACCTTGTACCGTGTATGCGAAAATCGAAACTACCAATCCAGGAAATTCGATTAAGGATCGTATGGCATTGAAAATGATTTTGGATGCCGAAGCCAGTGGAGCCTTAAAGCCAGGCGGTGTAATTATTGAAGGTACGAGTGGCAATACCGGAATGGGGCTGGCAATTGCCGCAGTGGTAAAGGGCTATCGTTGTATTTTTACAACAACCGATAAGCAGAGTAAAGAAAAGGTTGATGCCCTTAAGGCGTTTGGCGCGGAGGTCATCGTTTGTCCAACGGATGTTGAACCAGAAGACCCACGGAGTTACTATAGTGTAAGTACCCGATTGGCGGCAGAAATTCCAAATGCTTGGAAACCCAATCAATATGACAACCTAAGCAATTCAAAAGCTCACTACGAACAAACAGGTCCTGAAATTTGGGATCAAACGGATGGTACAATTACGCATTTGGTTGTTGGAGTAGGAACGGGCGGAACGATTTGCGGAACCGGTAAATTTTTAAAAGAAAAAAACCCAGCAATTCAGATGTTAGGAATCGATACCTATGGCTCGGTTTTCAAAAAATATAAGGAAACTGGGATTTTTGATAAGAACGAAATTTACCCCTACATAACCGAAGGCATCGGAGAAGATTTCTTGCCAGCGAATGTCGACTTTTCAGTTATCGATCATTTCGAAAAAGTTACCGATAAAGATGCTGCAGTTATGACAAGACGCATTCCGCGAGAAGAGGGGATTTTTGTAGGAAATAGTGCGGGTTCTGCATTGGCAGGTATTCTTCAAATGAAAGATCGATTTAAGCCGACGGATGTTGTGGTAGTGATTTTTCATGATCATGGTACTCGCTACCTCGGAAAAATGTACAATGAGGATTGGATGAGGGATCGCGGTTTTATTGCGCCAAAACCCCTACAAACTGCAACTGACTTGATTCAAGGCCATGCACAGTTGCCATTACTGACAGTAAAAGAAGGTGATTCTTGTGAAGAGGTAATTAGCATCATGCAGAAATACAGTGTTTCGCAATTGCCAGTAAAAAACGATTCCGGTGATTTTGTAGGTGCTGTGGAAGATGCACATTTGTATGCTGAATTGTTGAAAAACAGAGATTTAATGAGCCATCCGGTTTCTGCCATCATGGGGAAGCCTTATCCCATTGTAAGTCATATGGCTACGATAGAAGAAGTATCGACAAAAATCAACAAAGCCAATGCGGCAGTATTGACGATGGACATGGGAGGAAATTGGCATATTATTACCAAGCAAGATTTAATTCAAGCCATCGCAAAAGGAAATTCTTAATTATCACATGTCAGCTATCGTAATTAAAACAGCAGAGCAAATTGAAGGCATTCGCAAAAGTGCAAAATTGGCTGCTGAAACTTTGAAATATCTGGAACAATTTGTAGTTCCAGGAATGAAGACCATCGACATTGATAAAAAATGTGAAGAGTTTGTGCGTGATAATGGGGCAGTTCCGGCTACAAAAGGATATCGCGGATTTAAACACTCTTGTTGCATTTCTCCCAACGAAGTTATTTGTCATGGCGTACCCAATCAAACGGTTCTAGTGCATGGCGATATCGTTAACATCGACGTTACTACGATACTTGGGGGTTACTACGGTGACACTTGCAAAATGTATTACGTTGGAGAGCCCAGCGAGTATGCGAAGAGATTGGTTGAAACCACAAGAGAGTGTTTACAGATTGGGATGGATCAATGTTTTCCAGACAATCGATTGAATAACATTGGATATAACATCGCCAAGCATGCCCAGAAAAATGGTTATTCTGTGGTTTATGAATTTTGCGGTCATGGCGTAGGCCTTAAGTTTCACGAAGCTCCAGATGTGGCCCACATTGCCGATGCAAATACAGGTCCGATCCTCAAGCCAGGCATGATTTTTACGATCGAGCCTATGATAAATGCGGGTAAGGCGAGAGCGAAAGTGGATAGGAAAGACGGTTGGACAGCGAGAACGATTGACGGGAAATTGAGTGCGCAATTTGAACATACCATTCTGATTACTGAAACAGGATATGAAGCGCTAACCGACGTTTATAGCGAGTTCTGATGCGGGTTTTACCAATCCATACTGGATACTTCAAATTGGATGGCGGTGCCATGTTTGGCGTTGTCCCAAAAGTGATCTGGAATAAACTTGTACCGGCAAATGAGAATAATCTTTGTAATTGGTCGATGCGATGCTTGCTCGTAGAAATTGAAGACAGAAAAATATTGATCGATACGGGTATCGGCAACAAGCAAAGTGAAAAGTTTTATGGGCATTATGATTTAAATGGCGAGGATAGTTTGATGGGTTCACTCGCATCCTACGAAATTTCGCCCGATCAAATTACCGATGTTTTGCTTACGCATTTACATTTTGATCACTGCGGTGGGGCCATCATTAGAGACGAGGAATCGTTAATCCCGCAATTTCCAAATGCTGTGTATCATCTAACTGAATCCCATTGGAATCATGCAAATAATCCCAACGACAGAGAACGGGCTTCTTTTTTGCCGGAGAATTTCTTGCCTTTGAAAGAATTTGGACTTTTAAATTTTGTTAATGACGGTGATATACTTGCCGATTGTATTGAATTGAAAGTATTTAACGGTCACACGTTTGGTATGATTGCTCCGATTATTCATTGGGGTGCAACCAAATTGATGTACATGGCAGATTTGATTCCGGCTGCCGCCCACATTCCGGTAAATTATGTGATGGGTTATGATATTCAACCCCTGATAACGATGGAGGAAAAGAAATCACTACTTCCTTGGCTAGAATCAGAGCAAGTGTGGCTCATTTTTGAGCACGATGCTAGTTTCTGCAGAGCGCAGGTACAACAAAACGATAGAGGTCAATTCAAGGCGATAAATGCCACTGAGGATTGGTTTGACTAAACGCGATCAACCAGACTTACTCCAAACCGTATTTCTTAGTATCTAGAGGTTTCCCGGTAGTTTCTTCGTAGATCATCATTACGGCTTGCACCGCGGTTTGAAAATCATTTTGATTTGTCGCGCTGCCCAACGATGACGCTTGAATCCACATGTTGTAATTACTCGCATCCTTCAACATTTGATATGCTTGTGCTCCTAAATCATAAACTCGGTAATCCATTGGATTCATAGCAACCGCATTTTTTAACGTTTCAATTCCGGAATTGATATCGCCTTTGCTCATTTGAGCCTGTGCCTTCATAATGAATCCTTCACCATCGCGAGGTCGAGATTCTAAATACTGAGAAATCACATCGATGGCTTCATCGTATCGTTTTACATTCATCAAATATTGGAATTGCGCAAAACACGCTCTGCTATATTCAGGATAATATTTTCTTGCATCTTTTACCACGAGAATGGCCTTTTCGATATTGCCCATGCCGATATAAGCAGACGACAAGAAAAATCGTACTTCAGAGCGCGCAGGATCAATCTTCAAATAGTTTTCTAACAATTCGGCACCTTGTGCATAGGCTGTGTCTTTTTCGATCGCTTTGATGCCCTTAAAATCGTCATGACTCGGACGTTCGATAACAACCCCAGATGGAACACCATCTACCATCTGCTGATAAACGGTTCCTTTTGGAGGGAATTCACCCGATGTTAATCGCGACTTGTCAAAATAGGCGTTATAAAAGATACAATAGTCCCAATCTTTAGAACTGCGATCATCAAATCTTGTGTATCCAACGTGTACGTTTTTGTCGTTTCTGCAATAGTATTTTACATGGTCCATTCCATAGGTAAGAACTTCGTATTTTTTCTTTGGGTGCTTGCGTGCTACATTTTCGAGGAACCATTCCGTGCTTGGACGTAAACTAGCCAAGTAATAGTCCATCTCGTACTCGCCATAGGCTTTTGATGTTCCGCCATGAATTTCATTGAAATAGCTATAACTCACAGGGTGATTTGCAAAAATAAATTTCGCCGGCATCACCAATAATGCCAATGCCACCAGCGTAGGGATCAATTTTAACTTGGCATTCAATTTCGACAAGAGATCACCAAACCACTGATAACCAATTACGGCAATGGTGACAAAGCAGGGGAGAGTAAATAGTATCTGACGAATCCCTCCGTACACTTGTGATTTTTGAATGTAGATGTAAACTATTGGAAAAATTGCCGCAAACAAAATCAAGAAAATTTCATTCGTAAAGCGCTTGCGATTCGTATAGACCAACAGCGCAAAACAACCCAATCCAAACATAACGGCCATCGGCGTTGTAATCAAA
>Ga0209597_1000436_pt1 | contig 27486 bp, 11 predicted proteins | sample M_140625_MF_Meta_FD_187316 | JGI IMG/M metagenome (GOLD analysis project Ga0209597, IMG submission 187316) | Freshwater microbial communities from Lake Montjoie, Canada to study carbon cycling - M_140625_MF_MetaG (SPAdes) (version 2) | ecosystem: Environmental > Aquatic > Freshwater > Lake... | reverse complement strand
GATGCGATTGGTAATCCAGCGGAAGCGGGGGTCTGCGCGGTCGGCGTCAAGGTCCATGGAGTGAGTGGCCATCCATGCATCTTCGATGCTGCTATGGATTGTGCCGATCTCCTTGCCGTATTCAGACCAGAACGTTTCACCCAATTTGGCCTTTAGCGCCGGCGAAAGGTTGGCGATTTCTCGCACAAACCTGATCGACGTTTCGACCAATCCTCGGGCGGCCATGAGGGGATTGCCGGCGCGGATGCCCATGGTGACAGGCTCAACCAGGTTATTCAGGAAGCCGCGACCCATTGCGGAAGCCGCAGTCATCATAGTGATCGAGTCAACGTAGGTCTGGGCAGCCTTGCCCTTGGGCGGGATGCCGTAGCCAGAGGCAACACGCACGAGCTCGCGCATTTCTGCGATAGTATCATACGGAACGCCATCGGCTTCCATCTGTTCGGAATACTGCTTCCAGATTTCGCCTTCGGCGCCAAACTTTCTTACGATTTCAGCCTTCTTCACGGAGGACGTGATGTAGGCCGTTACCACGCGGAACGGGTCAGCGACCTGCCACTTGGACATGATGCTCTGAGCCTCGCCTTTGAACACGCGCTTCAAGTTAGTGTTTTCGCTGTCGTTTCCGGAGTTGCCGCCGAAGATGCTGTCAAATTCGGATGAGCCCATACCGCGAAGGTGCATGTTGAACAGCTCCATTGCTTTGGCTACGGACTTCTCCTTGATCAGTTCGTCGATCGGCTTGCCGTCCTTGGTTACGCCAGCTTCAACTTCCTTCTTGGAAACCTCAAGCTCTTTGGCGAGCTCCCCGGCCTCAAGCTTGGACAGAGTCATGTAGTATGCCGTTGTCGCGTCCTTGGTGAAGGCGCCACGCTCCTGGGAGATGCGCGGAGAGTCGTAGACTGCCGGGAAATAATCCTTAACATCGCCAAGTTGTTCGCCGGCGCCAACGCGGTACTCCCTGAGCTCCTCAAAAAGCTTTTTAAGGTTGGTTGCAACCTCGCCAAGCTTGCCCTTGGTGATTGGCTTTTCGCCACGGATCATGTCGTGCAGCGCACGGTATACTACTTCGCGCTGCTCCTTGGCCGTGCCGGCGCTGCTGTCTCTAAACCCGGAAAGCATGCCCTTCAGTGGGTCAACAATAGTGTTAAACTTGTTCTGAAACTTGATACGGCTGACCATCATGGCCGTAGGTATGTCTCGCTCGGAGGTGTTAGAGTTTACTCCTGGGCGGGAGTGGATCATGTTGGCCACCTGCTTGACCGTCTCGCTGTAATCGTGGCGGTCGGCGTTCTGGTGAGCCTTGGAGCTCAGGCCTGAGAAGTAGCGTCCGGAGATAACGTCCCATGCGATTTGGGCGATGTTCTTCTCTTCGTTCTTTCTGACCGGTGGGCGGTGGGCAGGACCGATGGACGGCATAACGTCGTCGCGGATGCCAAGCAGCGTTTCGCGTGCGCTTGGGGTGTCGTTGCCGTCAATCTTCTTGAGGTCAGGGATGGCCTGTTCGAGCATTGGCGTGGTGTTGCCGTTTAGCTCCTCCTCGATGCGCGCGGCAAACTCATCGTGACTCCTCTGCTTTTCTGCTGCATTTCGTTCGTAAATGTCTGCGAGCTCTGCATGTCCTTCTTCTCTTGCCCTTTGCGCCTTAGCCATGTCTTTTGCCACCTGTTTTGCAGTCGCGGTCTTGTCTCGCGATACAGCTGTCCTTTTGAGCACACCGGTTGGGCTGTCAGGTGAGTATGCGTAGTCCCATGTAGACTTGAAGTTGCCCTTGGCGCGCATCTGTTCTCTGAGCGTATAGAATCCATAATACTGCGTACCCTTTTTGATGGCAGAAGCTTCTTCTCTTCCTACTGCGATCATCTCCGTTACTCTTTCGAGCACGCTATCCCTGTTTACCTTGATCCCGATGGATTCAAGCGCGTTATGGAACAGAGAGATAATCTTTTCCATTAGCGTATCTCCACTTAGTTCTGACAGTCTCTTTGTCTTTGTCTTGATCGAGTTTGCAATATCTCTAAGCTCCTTGTCGATAAGGCACTCGGTAAGCAGTTCTGCCGGTGAAGAAAGACCGTAGAAGCGCTTGTCGATTTGAGCCTCCGTCATTGTAAGGCCAAGCTCATCACGGATCTCTTTTACAAGGTCAGTAGCCTGGTTACGCATTATAGAGTTCGTCTTAATAACATCTAGCGTGTAGGAATGGATAACTTCGTGCGTGATGACAAACGCGAGCGCGTCCGCAAAGCTGATGTTATACTTCTTGGCGCTGGCCAAAATGTCTTCCGGAAAAATTCTGATATACTGTCCGCTGGCAACGTGAGCACCCCTTACGCGCGCTGCGTTGATAGGCCTACCTTCTGAAGTCTTTGAGTGGGAACCATAGAGTTCTTCATAGGATTTGCTTGAGAATTGAATTTCGTAATCCCGGTTATACTTGGACGTCAGAAGCTTCACTAGCTCTGACTGTCCGCCCGTTACCCCGCGAAGTACCATGTGTATGGCATCTTTTATGGTCATACTCTTGTCCAACGACTTTTTTACATTAGCCAAAAGATTCTTTTCGCTTTGCTCGGTAACGGTCATGGCATTTTGGCCATGTCTGGTATTCCAGGTTGAAAGGTCAGCAGATCCGTCTTTAGACGGCATCGCGTTATGCAGGTCGGTAAGTCCGTAATTGCCCTTCATGTCAGGGCTAATCTTACCTTTGGCAAAGTCTGCCAGAATTCTGGCAGTCACGTCCTTGCCGAACATCTGACGGAAGCCCGTCTTGATCATATCCCAAAGGGAAGCCAGCTTCTCGCGCCAGGTATTCGGGTTGCCGGTATAGGCAGGGTCGCTGTTTAGGCGCTTCATCACGACGCGCACAAAGTTCTCGGCGAAGTATTCGTCCGCGTTGAAGATTTGGTACACGCCTTCGTGTGCTGCCACGACATAGACGGTCTTGGTTTTGCCTCTTAGGCCTATTTGAAGCTCCTTCTTGACGAAGGACTTGGTGACTCCGGGCTGGATGGACTCAGCTTTCTGAATATCCAGAGAGCTAAAGTGGAGGGAGTTGAAGTCGGCATACGGGTCTTTCAGGATGGCAGCAATGCCAGGGTTCTCCTTCAGGAACTTCATGCGTGCCGTCCTCCACTCGTTGATCAGGTCCTTTCGGTCCTTGTCTGGGAGGTACTTGGTAAGCAAGTGGGCGATTTCATGTGCTGCCGTATACTCGAAGCGTCCGTCGCGCATGGCGTCTCGGAAGATGGTCAGGACCTTGTCACCGAAGGAATACATGCCGTAGTAACCGCGCTGGCTGTCGTTCTTGATCGACATTTTCTCTCCGGAAAAGAACTGCGAACCGATGTAATTCATGATGCGCGTGAGGCCTTCTGCCTCCTTGGCAGTGATCTCGCCACGCAGGCGCAGCTCGTCCAGGGCTCTGGAAATCATGCCCGTGAAGCCCTTGCGTGCATCCGGGTCGCCCTGTCGATTCTGGGAATTGCGAGCCACGCGCGTATCTAGCTCGCGCGCTTTGTCGTTGTCGTCCGCCTGACGGTCAAATCTGGAGAATGGCTGATCGCCCTTTTGGCTATTTACATGAGCCTTAATCTTGGTCAGGACTTCGTTTTCAATCTTGGTGTTAAGGCCGCCTTTGACCTGCGCCTCCAGGTCTTTAATCACTGCGTCAAGAAGGCTGGTGGTTGTCGTGTATTTGCCCGTTCTGATGAGCTTGTTTACAGTGTCGTTGAACAGGCGCATCATGCCAAACGCAGTGTTTCCAAGAAGTTCATCTGCGTCATTTTTTGGCTTACCCTTTTTGCTGTCCACCTCTCCGGGTGCATAAGGCGCGTCCGCAGTGTTTAAAAACCTTTGAATCGCCTCAAATAAGCCGATTTCATTCATTACATGGTATCCAGATATAGCATCACTTTGGTTGCTACTAATGTCGCCAGAAATGGCCTCAGACTCCGGAACGCCATTTGCGATCTGAGACAGCCTTAGGTTTGCTACGGCAGTCCTGTACGCGTCCATCAGAATGGCGTTAAGGGCCTGGGCGTCAGCAAGCTTGCCCTTCAGTGACTTGGTTGAATTGGGCAGGGAAACCTGATAAAGATTGGCAACAATCTCAAGATAGCTTGCGGAGGGATTGCTGTCCAAGAACGCTTTGATCTTTTCAAACACGAAGGCTTCAGCGCCCTTTATTTTTTTAAGGTCTCCAAAGTCAACGCGTGTCCCGGTCCCGTTCTGGCTATTTCTGATCTGGTTCCTAATTTCAGTCATCACCGATACCACTACTGCATCCTTTTTGTCCTGGTTAGTAATTGAATCCGGAAGAGGCATGGCAAGGTTGCTGCCCTTGATCGTCGTCTTACCGCCCTCTTGCGGGACTTCCGTGTTCTTGGAGGAATCAGCATCATCCGTGACCGGCTTGACTTGGCCTGCCTTCTGAACCCTGGCGTATGCCTCGTCGTACTCTGCTTGCGTAATAGTGCCAGCATCGAGCTTTCTCTTGAGCCCCACCACAAACTTTGCAAATTCGCCGTCACGATTGATAGAGCCCTCAACGCTCATTGCGCCTGGGTCGTTTTTGGTTAGCTTCTTTAGTTCAGCCGTAAGCTTCTTAAACTGAGGCTCGTACTTTTTACTAAGCGCAGTGAGAGCGTCGTTTGTTTCGCGATAACCCATGTTGCTGTCTAGGACGGCATCCATTTCTTTCTTCTGCTCATCGCGCAGGCGCTGGATCTCGCGATCAACGTCTTTTCTAGTCATTTTAACCGAAGGCTGTTCGCTTTCGCTTTGGTTTCCGGCTGCTGCTTCGTTTATGTCGGCAAGCTGATCTAGGACTTCCGCAAGCTCGCGTAGCTGGTCAATCATGTCCTGCCTATCGGAGAACTGATCCTCGCGACCCATGTCTTCAATGTTGTTGGCCGCCTCTTCATTAGAGTCGGCAATCTCGTTAGCCAGGGTTGATGCTGCGCGCAGCATGCTTGCAGTGTCCTGATGGGAAGCCGTGTTCTGCTCTGCGTTTTCGCTGAATGGAGACTTCTCGATGGCATCTCTTGCCATGGCGATCAGGCCCTTCTTGCCATTGATAGCTTTGTCCGCCTTGGCCTGTCCGCCGGCGCTGCTTTCAAGGTCGTCCATGGTGTCGTCGGCTCGGCCGGCGGCTTCCTCGAACTGATCAATCTGCTCCTGGGTAGCTGCTACCGTGGCGGGCTTGGTTTCCGTGGCCTCCTCTTGCTGGGGTTGCTTTAGGGTGGCTTCGTACTGTTCAATGGTGTCGCGAAGCGTGCGCTGCTGCGCAGGGCTTGCGCCGGCTTTCTCAAGCTTTGAGAGCTGGGTGCGAGCCTGGGCGATGTAGGCTGGCTCTTGGGTTTCGGGCGCAAGGTCTTGCGTCTTGTCGTCCGTTGTCGTTGTAGTCCCCGTGGGCGCCGGTGCGGACTTTTCGCCAGATAGGCTAAAGGTGTCCGCTTCATCGATCAGGTCGTTAGACTTCTTGGCGCCTAGCTGCTTTGGCTTCTGAGTAGCCTTAAACAGATCCTGGGGCAAGGTTGCCGTGTCCGTGTTGGCTACGCTTGCGACATTACCAACGTCGCCCTTCCAGCTTGCGCCCATGACTCCGTCTTTCGGCACTAAGGCACGCCCCATACCGGCCTCGTAAAGAGCGTCCATCAGCTCGCTAGATGAGAAGTTGCTAGGATCAAACTGAGCCCATCCTATTTCGGACAGTCTTTCAGCAAGCTGTTCCAACATGGCTTCAGCCGTGTTATTGACCTGCTTCTTGTATTCCTTGTCGGTAAGATAGCGCTGCACATCAATGCCGTGCATTGGCTGCCTAAGGATGCTGTTCTTCCCGGTGGTAAACCCGGAGTCGAACATCTCCGACATTTCGGAGTAGCTAGACTTCAGCGCCTTGGGGAGAGTTGGGATGGCAATGCTACCATTGGATGTACCAACAATGCTTGCAATGTCTGCCAGCAGGTCTCCGTACTCATCCTTTCGACCGGCTTCCATTTCGCGGCGCTGATACTCTTCCTGCGCCATGCTGAACGCTACGCCTAACTCAGACTTCAGTGTTTCCCCAGCCTTGTCCATTCCGCCGGCCTCGTTGACCGCGTCCTGGGCTCGCTGAAGGAAGTCTTCCAGCACCTTGTTAGACACTCGCTTGATACCTTCTTCGGTTACGGTACCCGTGTAGAGGTCGTGTTCTGATTCGTATTGGTCTACGATCTCTTGCGCTTTTCTGTAGGTGGCGCTCAGGACCTGCCCTTTCTTGAGTCCTGCGGCCATTCGAGCCCTTGCCTGAGTCACGGTGTCCGGCTCAGGGGTGTCAGTGTATGGCTTAACGATGCCCTCGGAGGACTTGTTAAAGCTGGCTTGCTTCTCTTCCGCGCGAGCGATGTTTTTGGCCATGGACGCAGCCTGCTGGCTGTCGGCGCCAATCTTCTCTATAACGGCGCGGAGCTTGGTCCTAGCCGCCTTGAGCGAAGCGGAGTCATTAGGCTTCTCCTGGGCCATGGCGGTAACGCTGTCCATGGCCGGCGTGGCAGGCTTTGCCTCGGCGGCAGCCGGCGTGGTGGGCTTGGTGGCAGCGGTGGGCTTGGCGTCTCCAAACATCTTGCCGGACTTAAAGTCCTGCATTTCCTGATAGAGCCTTTTGGTTCGACCGTAATCAAGCGGGCCCTTGTTTTCCTCTATAAATTTTAAAATTTTCCCTACGGAAGAATCGTTCCACTCATCCATTGCTTCAATAAGTTTATCAAGTTTTCTCCAAAGTTTAGTTCTTTCTCCTTTTCCAAACTCCTTAATTCCGCTATTTTCGGCCAGAGCCTCAAGTGCGGCCTGCACGGCGTCGTCAAAATTGACATCTCTTAACGCTTGGGTTTTTTTGTCGTAAACCTGTAAAGCTTCTTCATTTCGACTTACCATGGAGTCAAAGAAAATTACAAGGCCACTGTCTTTCGTAAGCTTCTTCTGCGTCTTAATTAATTCTTCATCAATGTTGAAGTCCTCAATCGTGTCTCCATCGAAATTTTCTTTAAGCTCTGTTAAGGCAATTTTTGCAGACGCAGGATCAAGCGAGCTAAGGTCAAAAACGTAGGAATTATTGTAAAGAAGATCATGCTCGTGATCTACTTCTATGTTCTTTAACCTGGGGTCATCGGTGGCAGTCTCTCTCATCATCATAAGCCTATGCTTTACTTGATTGATAATTCCAATGATGGTCTTTTTGTCCGATCCAGCCGGGATTCCAAGCTTTACGTTTGTCACCATTCCGCCAAATAGCTCGGAAAGCTCATGGGATTCTGTTTCTCCAATTTCTGCCTGGGCAAGTTGATCTGCAGACGGCATGGCTTTTTCGGCGCCAGAAACAATTAACAATGTGGCAATTTCTTTACCGTTTGCACCTTTGATAGATCCGATTGTTTCGGTTCTTTCGGCCAAGTTCATGAGCTTATACACGGCCTCAAAAGCATGAAACGCGTTCCATGCGTCATCATACTCTTTTGTCTTATTTCCTCCCTTTTGCTCGCCTATTTTAACTGCTTTGTCCTGTAGCTCTATTAGCTTTTTGACGGCTTCAATGGACTGCGTGTTGAACTTGTGTCCTTCTTTTGCGTCTGTGTTGAATGAGATCGTCTTGTCGGTTCCTTCAATTGGGAACACATGCCCGGCTTTGTCTTGGCCCTCACTTGCTTTTTCTACGGCTTCATCAGTTTCCTTCTGGAGCCTCAAAAGCTCGGGAATGGCCCTTTCGCTTGCAAGTCTGAGGTTTTCTACAAGTCTTGCGTGCTCTTTTAGGTCAACATCAAGGTCTTTTGAGTTACCCTTTGAAATTCTTACTTTAATTTCTTCAATCTTTTTTGCAACAACATCCATCACCTCAAAGACTTCATCAAGGGTCTTTGATGAACCTTTTAGCTGCTCTTCGTTGCGGTGAATAGTGCCGTATGAAGGAATTGAGGACTTGAGTCTTTCCTCGTTGCGAGAGAGATCTTTTTGTTCAGGGTAGTAATTCGGGACTAACACCCCGGGTACATACCTTTTGTCTCCTGGCCTAAAAATCTTGTATTTTTCAAAAATCTTTTCTGCGTGCTCTCGATCTAGCTCACTGAGCCTTTGATTTGCCTTTTTGTATGCAGCACCATCATGATTGAGGGTTTCGATCTTTGCGCGAAGCTTTACGGCTTCTGGTTCCGGGCTTTCTACCTGTTCTTTTAGAGCTTCATAATCTGCGGCAGCCCTCCACTCGTCATTATTAAGGTTATAGTCAGGATCAACGTCGGGCTTGTGGACCACTCCTCCAGCAATCCCAAGGCTAAACTTAAACTCATTGTTCCTGTTGTACCTTTCTTCACTTCCATATCCCGCGTACCCCCTGTTAGCCGTTATAAATTTTAATCCAAACTTCTTTTCAAGGGCTTCAAAAAATTCCCTGTCTGACTCTTTTCCGTTTAATCCTAGTGCAAGATTTAGCGGGTCGGTATCAATTTCCCCCCTTGCAATATCAGTATTTCCGTTATTTGTTCTCTGAAATATTAACGCATTAGACGATTTTTCGTTCTTTGAGTCTAATGTCTTTGAGTATTTTTTGGATGCATCAATAAAAGCCTTAATGGCGCCTTCTGCAATTTTTGATGCTTCTTCTTTGCCGTATTGGCTGACTACGTAATCCCATCCCTTTGGCTCCGAAATTCCCATTTGTTTGCTTGCGCCATCTTGGTCCATGAGAAGCTTACGGCCTCCGAATTCCGGCGTTCCGCTAGGTTTGCCCCTCCAGGCCCTAAACTGATGGATGCTGATTACTTCTCCGTCTTTTCCAAAGACCACCATAGCAGAGCTCCAGCCAGCGCCGTAGTCTCCACCTTTAAATTTTTCGTTATTTTGAATTACGGCAACGGAAGCACTTGTTCCTGCGATCGGGGTTGTCTTTTTGTCCCACACCACCGGCTTTGTTAGAGCATCCCAATCTTTCAGCGCTTCGCTTGCATCCATGGCGTCAAACTCGTCCTTGCCATAAACGGATTCAAGGTACTTCCTCATTCCCGCTTTGTTAAGGTATCCATTGCGTTCAGCAATATCGTCAAAGATGGCATGAAACTTCTCGTTTGGATCGGAATCGTCTTCGGCGTCTTCATTGTCCTGCCTGATCTGTTCGATGTTTAGCTCCTTGAGCTGCTTCTTCTCATCTTCAGTGATCGGCTTGGTGATGGTCGCAGCGCCGGCAGGCGCTGCACCGGCGGGCTTCTTGTCCTTGCGGGTCGTAGTAGTTGGCGTGTCGCCCTGGGCGGAGTCGTCATTGTCCAGGCTTCCGGAGCTACCTTTAAGGAGCTTCTTCAGGAACTTTACGATATCCTTGTCGATTGCCGCGATCGTCTGCTTGGGGTCAATGCCCAGCTTGTTGATTAGCAGGGTTCGGTAGTTGTTAACGCCAGAGTTGGTCTTGGTAATCCCTTCGGCGCCAAGCGCCTTCATGACTTCCATTCGGAACTTGGCGTAGGCGTCGCCGGACGGGCTTGCCCACTTGTATTCTGGCACCTTCTCAAACAGCGCCGCAATAGCAGTGGCGTTGATCTCTCCGGCCGGAGCCGTGTCAGCTGCCGGAGCTACGGGAGCTACGGGAGCTACGGGAGCTACGGGAGCTTTGGGCTCATCTTTTGCCTCCGGAGCGTCCTTGGTGTCCTTTGCCTCGGTCTGAGACTGCTTGTTCTTGTCAGACTCGCGCGCTTCCTGCTCTCGCGCATCCCGTTCTGCTTGGGTTGCAGCCTGTTCCTGCCGGTGTTTTTCGATAAATGCTACGGCTTCATCAAGGTTTTCCGTGATCATGTTAGGGTTCGTCATGTCCACCATGTCCCCCATCATGCTGCTTGTTCCTTGCAGTCCTACTCGGTAGACCCGGCGACCGCCGACGGTTCCTGGAAGGATGATATCCCTATCTTGGCTGTACCATGCAACTGAGCGCTTACCTGCAGGACCGACCATCTTCTTGTAAAAATTCTTTCTTCCAAGGGTCTGCCCCTCACGGAACCTTGCCGTGGCAGTTCTGTTGTCCTTTGGCCATCCAGTGTGCTGAAAGTCATTTCCGTGTTTCAGATCCCACTCGTCCTGTCGTCGCTTCAAGTCAGCAGCGTATTCGGGATTTTGAGAAGGGTCATATTTCTTAATCAAATCAGCTTCTACCTGAGAAGGCTGTGGGGTTCCTGATGGATAGTGAGTATCTTTATGCTTCTTATTCCACGCAATATGATCCTGAATTGCCTTATCGATGGCTACCTTGTTGTTCTTTATATACTCAGCAACTTTTGGGTTTCTAGCAGCCTCCTCATTGAGATTCCTCATAGCCATTTCTGGCGTATCGCTGTGAAGAAAATCGGCTAAATTGTAACTAGCGATGGATTCAGGAATAATTCTTGGTCGCTTTGTGACGGGCATATTGCCCGTACCCCTGTCTGGGGTTTCAAACGCTGGATTATAAGCAGGATCACTCCGCTGATCAGTGTGCGCCGCAGGCCTTGCTTCAGAAAACGTAATCGGCCTTCCATTGGGTTTATGGGTTTCACCGTAAAGCTCATCCCACATCTTCTGTCCATCCTGGCTATCTGTTGGCCTTGGCTGAACGGGCATCAATTCTTCCTGTTGGACGGGGATGTTGCGCGTATCAATCGTCCCGGTCTGGGTGGTTGGAGGAACCGTTGTGGTAGCTGGCTGAACCGTTCCTGCTGCCGGCGGAACCGTTCCTGCCGGTGCGACAGGGGCTCCAGGGGTAACGGTAGGAGCTGGAACTCCAGGGGTCGTTGCAACCGGCGCAACGGGTGCAGCTGGCGTGGCTACAGGAGCAGCAACTGGAGGAGCGACGGGCGCAGCGGTAGCTTCCGCGACAAGTTCGCGCTGCGAGACGGGGACTTGACCTGGTCTGGTAATGGTTGGCGCATGGCCTGGACCGTCAAGTCCTAGGCCAGACGTAATTCTGCGACCCAAGGCGGTTTCTTCATTCTGAATAAACGACTCAATGACGGCGCCAATGGCTTCACCCTTTACATCAAAATTCTTTAGCCTTTGACCGGTTGCAAGGTGGATAGCCAGCGAACCGCCAAATTCTCCACCAAATTCGCCTGCTGCGTTTTGGGCCTGTTTAAGAGGATTTTCTGACCATTCTTTTAAAGTTGATCCGCGCATGTAAGGGGTTGCAGAAAGATAACCGCCAACCTGCGTCAGCACGGGATATTTGTGCATAGCAAACATTTCTTTTGCCCCAACTGGGGCTACCTTTTCCTGCGCCCATTGAGCAAGCGAGCTTAACGTCGCGCCACCAGCCGTAGACCCTACAAATCCTCCAACAGCAGTACCTCCCCCCGGCGCCACAGCGGTTCCCGCTGTTGCCCCGATTAAGGCGCCGCCACGGCTACCAAGCCAACCAGCAAAGCTTGGAATGGCGCTTCGCATTGTTCCGGCAGCAACGGCATAACCGGCGCCAGGTACATCGGAAGCTGCAAGGATTCGTTTGTTTTCAACGATAGACCCAATGCCAGACTGAATCGGCCTTAGGTTTTCGTTATCTACAATTTCGCGATCAGGAATGGAGCTCATTTGGTATCAGATAGAGTGGATGCTAAAGTCGCGGTCTTTTGGGCCGCTCTCGCTTCCTCTTCTTTCTGAGCAAACTCTCGCACCGGAGCAACCCTTTTGTTGAGCCAATTCTGAAGAATGTCCATTTTCTTATCCGGGTCCTTTTCGACGTAGTAGGCCTTGACTGTTTGGCTGGCGTTCAACGCACGCCATTCATTTTCCTCGCCCGTTTCCGTCTTTGCAATGTATCTTAGCATTTTGTCGAACTCACTGAACGATGCGATTCTATTTACCCATCCCATTTCAGAAATTCTTAACCCTAGGCCTGGCGCAAGAAGATGCCTGACGTCTACTGCTTCGTAGGGTTTATAAGATTTTTCGACGCCATTAACCCTAAAGCGCTTGTCCTTTGGCATGTCCTTACCAAACACGGTAAAGCCTGCTTCCTGAAGGTCGGCCATGTGAAGACCAATTTGTCCACGACTTGTAGCATCATCAATGGTTACGTTTCTTCCGTCTGGTTGTTTCTGGTAAAGATAGTATTTGTTGTCTTCAGAGTTAAAGGCAGCAAAAATAGTCCCAGGCAAAATTCTTGCATCCGCAGGATCAGATGGGTATCCGGCTACGCCCAGGACGTGAGGCTTATCGGGGCTGCTACCGTCAGGAGACGGCATTAGACCCATTCTTGGGTCTTTGGGGTTAACCTTCAACGATGTACCATTTACTTTTCCGCGCTGTACGTCGCCGCCTTGAAGGGCGGGAACAATAGGTTGCACGGGGCTATCAGAGCCACCCGTTACATTTTTGCCATCCTGTGTATAGACTTCTGTCTTATTTGAGTTAAACGGATTCCAATTGCCTACCGTGTTGTCAAACTTGTAACCAGACTTGGCAAGATACGAACGCATAACGGCATCTGCGTTTTTGGTCGGCATGCCTTCACCGAACTCCATCTGGTAAGCGTGGGCAGCCAGCTGAGATGCTACGCCGGGGCTGATCGGATTTCCAGAGGTAGACCCTGCCCATTCAGATACAACTTCCTTGGCGCGAGCAATCCATTCGTTAGAACGGTTGACGTCCAGGGTAGTCGGGTCTCCGTATTCTCCGCCGGAGCCAGTGCCTTTTGAGCCCTTTCCTCCAACTTTTGGTGCAGTTGTAACTACATTGCCGTCTTTATCTACCATGCTTGCCCCGCCTGCGAGCGTTCGAGGCAGGGTATTTTCAGCCAGCTTTTCTCCTTGTTGGTTAAAAGATTGCTGCCCAGCGCCAAGGGTCACTGGCTTGGCTGCGTTGACCCTAATGGTGTTATCGGTATTCTGCGTTCGGACGTCAGCAGCCTGTTCGGGGCTTACGGCTTGATTGATGCTAAGAACCTTACCCGTCTGCGCTAATCGGCGCTGGAGTTGTGCGTCAGGAATATCGTTCTTTGCGCGACCGGAAAGCATGCCAGCAACGCCATCGGGGGCGGGCTGTGTGGCACCATTGGCAGGCGCATCTATGCCGGCCTTAATGCTATTAATTTGATTTTGGCGCAGCGAAGTTTCTAGATCAGACGGCGCTCCGCCCATAATTGAAGAATATAGCGTCAAGTCAGGCATGCCACCGGAAAGCTGAATGGGCTGACCAGGCACCGGTGCTGGGGCATCCATGATTTCTCCGGGGGGAGGTCCTACAATCTTCTTAGACGCGTCGGGCTGCGGAAGTCCGGAGCCATTGCCGCCACCGCGCTTCTTTGATTGAAGGCGTAACTCGGCTAGTCCTTTCCCGAACTTTTCAAGGTCGACCTTTACATGAGGGAACTCTTTTACGATACCAGCGATTCCATTCGGATCTACCTGAACGTCTCCGTTTTCATCAACAAAAGTAGCCGCAGCAATGGCTTCAGCAAGACGACCATTTGCATCGTTTTTGTCTTTTTCACCACGGGTCTTCTCTTTGTAACCTGCGGTGCGAGCATCAATTTCAGCGCCTTGCTTCGGCACAAGGCCAAGCTTTGCCCTCGTAAGGTCAGTAGCAGCTGCCGATTGCTCGCGCTGCTGCTGAAGGGCCGCGCCCTTTGCCTTAGCCTCAGGATCGAGCCCGAGCATATTGCCCAGGTTCTTCATTGAGGGTTCTACCCATGAGAAATCTGCCATATTAGATAGGGGGTTGTGGTGCGCCAAACATTCGGTACCAGGATGCCGGGGATTTGGCTCCGAGCACGGGGTGGAGCAAAGCTCCGTCCATTAAGGTTTTTTCTGCCGCAAGCTTTGCAGCAGCGTCGCCGGCTGCGCCGGCTCCCATGCCCGCGCCCATGCCAACAAGCGAACCTGCGCCGGTAAGAATAGTTCCTACACCGCGAAGACCAGAGCCCTTTTCTTTGGCTGCGTCCATTTCAATCGGAAGAACCTCTGCCGATTTTGCCATAAAGTTAGCTACACGGCCCTGGTCTTGAAGGTATCTGCCGTTTCGGATAGCGTCATTGACGTTAACGTCATTTACGCCACTAAGAGGGTTCTTATTCTTGGAGTAGATCGAAGCCACGTTTCGACCAGCCGAAGTGCGCGTAGCGCTTTCGTCGCTTACCGTTTTGGAGGTTGCTCCGGTAGTCGACCCAACAGAAGAAGGCACAGCCTCTTGAACAGCAGCATCGGTTGCGGCGTCTCTTTTAGCAACTGCGTCGCCGATATTTTTGTTCGAGACGTCCGCGCCCGACTCGCCGAGGGACGCGTCGAACATGACTTTCGATTCTGCTTTGAGTTTGTCTTGCCTGAGTTTTTCCGCATAAGCTGCAGCGTCCATGGCCTTTTTGGCCTTTTCAGCGCCAGCGTAACTAGCGGCCGTTCCTGCAGCCGTTAGGCCAAGAGAGGTCAATGCAAGCGTTGCTGTGGTTGGTTCGCACATGTTAATTAGGTCTTTACGGTTCTGGACGCGCCAGAGTTGTTTGAGTTGCCACGGAATAAGCCGGTGTAGGCGTTCATTCCTGGTGCGTTATTATCGTAGTATCCAGCCCTGGCAGCGTTGCCAAGCAGGCCGGTGGTTGCGCTAAACATATGGCCAATAGGCGAGAAGGATTGCTGGGAAGCTAGAAGCCCAGCGCGATTAACTGCCTGGCTTCCAACAGAGGCTGCATCTCCGGTAGCGTTAAGTTGTGCAAGGAGTTCAGACCTGTTTTGCTCAGTTCTCTGTCGGGCTTGATTTGATTGATCTAGGGCAGCGTTGGCAATCTCAGCCTTACCTGCGCTAAATTGCTTTTGGAGCTCTCCTTCGTTGCGCGAGCGCTCGCTAGAGTCAGTCAGTCCAGACCTAGCCAAGTTGAACGCCAGAGATGAGGACTCGCCTTTAAGCTGATCCCTAAGTTGTGGCTCTGCGTAGTTCTTGTATTCCTGCTGGCGCTGTCCGTAGAAAGCGTCATTAAAGCCTTCAAACTTCTTGTTTACATCGGCAGTTCCCGTTTTGATGCGGTCCTGCCTTGCGGTTTCGTCAGCTCGGGCCTGCGCGGCGTAATTGTCAGATCCTCCTCCGGAACACATGGTCGTATTGGGTTAGGCCGAATATGGCTTAGTTACGGGCTGAGTCCAGCAGTAAACGTAGAATTCCTCTCCGTTTCTGCCAAAGTTCTTAATTTGCGATTCCTTTTTAGCGCCTAGCATTTCCAGCCACCGGTGGGCGTCGTGGTGTTCTGACCAGGACCTGCACTCTGCCCTGTGCGCCCCGATCTGCTCCAGGGTTGGCACCATGACTCTTTTGATAAACTTAGAGGTTTCTAGGGCCACTTCCGGCCACCTATCGGTGGCCACCATCCACACAGACCAAACACCGTTCCAGATCGGGATGGCGCCAAAGGCCGCAATAGGAGTGTCGCCTTGACCGGAAATCCATCCAAACTCACCGCCATTGATAATGTCGTTGGCCAGGTCCTCGTCCGAGTCGCTCCACCTTGTAGCAAACACTTCAGACCGATCGTTTTTGCGCATGTTGCTTACGACAAAAAGAAGGTCATCCTTGTTTATCTTTGCAAAAGTGGTCATCCGGCTTCGTGCTTAGAGTTTCGTTCATCAAAGTGAACGATAAAGTTGGCAATCTTGGCCTTTCCTGGGGCTTCGCAGGTAAACTTTGGACCAAAGTGAGTCCCGTATCCTGTGGCCATAATGCGACCAAAGGCAAAAGTTGACTGATTGAGCCTTGCGATTTCGTCCCTAACGGTTGGAACCGTGTGATCAAAGCCCAAGTATACCGTCCATTGGCCCTCGCAGGTCATGTCTACGCCTTTGGCTTCCTTGATCGTAGCCGGCTTGGCAGCGTCTAAGTACGGCATTTCTACATCAACAGCAGAGCTGTCGTAAGTATTGCCGTCTGTTCCGCCGTAGACAAAGAATTGACCACCCCCGCGACTGAGCATATCGCCACTGTCAGTTCTGATATAAACCTTGTTGTTAAACATGGTTAAACCCGTGCAATGCTCAGATGTTGGCAGTTGGTATTTTGACCACGCTGAAATGCTTGCTCCCGAAAAGTACGAAAGAACATAAACGTCGTTCCCAAGGAACATCATAAGCCTACCGTCTACCGGCTCCACGACTGCCCTGCACGAGTGCTTTCTGGTAAACCAGTTGTATTGCGCTGCGCTTAACGGATCAGACCAGTCGGTTGGGTTATTGGTCTCAAGTTGTTGCATGTGATCAATGACCATGCTATCAATCGCAGAACCGATATCGTTAGCATACGCCGAGTCAGTGGTTTCTCTTGCGCGGAGTGACCTAAAGCCGTTGTCTCCAAGGTAGATCAAATCTACCGAGTTAATGGAAACAATCGAGTCGGCAGCAACGCATCCCGAGTTTTCAATGGTCTGGTATTGCCTGCTTAGGGATGGATCCGGATCTATGTTCCAAGTCTGAGAGCTGCGACTAGTAAAGAAGACCATCTTGTCCTGGTACACGCCACATCCGGTGAGCCTTTCGCGGCCTCCAAAGTTGTTAGACATGTCAATGAATCCAGAGCCAAGGTCGTAAATGTCCCACTTTGTGCAGTCATTTAGCGCGCTGAAATAAACAACAGAGTCAAATCCGACATAAACCTTGGCTTTGTAGGTAAATACAAAAGATGGGTCTTTTCCAAATACATCGGCCATTCTTGATGCGCCAACAACTATTGGGTTAATCGGATCATCGTTACCCGTAATAGTTACTCCAAATTTTTCCCCCCATGTTGGAGAAACCCAAGGAGTACGCTCGTTGTATCTAATTCTTACTTTTTTAGGCAAAGCGACGATCCCGTTAATCCCACCATTAAACGTTCCAGAGGTAGTTACGATAACATTTCCAAGTGTCTCAACCCTAATTGACTTGTTGTTCATTAGCGCACCCTGGCCGGCAACACCAGTAAAAGTAATTAAGGATCCGTTAACTTTGGTTTCGTATTCTACGCTGGAAGTAAACGCGTTCATCTGAGTCCTTACAAGGCTTGCCGTAAAGCCGTTTGACTCTTGCCAATCAACAGGTTTTCCAAGCACTTCTACGCCGTCAACTTTGATAGAAACAACCTGATTTGTAGTTCCTTCGCTAAGAGTGCCCATAGTGGCAATAAACTTGCCAGGATTGTAAGGACTTGGCGCTACGCTTGTCGGATCACAAAGGGTCTGCAGGTCACCAAAACCTGAAGGATCTGTATCAAACTCTATTTGAACAAGCCATCCGTTAGCGTTCTCTCCTTCATCTGCCGGGGCATAAATGTCTATTGCATTGGTGTCATTTCCGGTATTCTTGTAAAGCCTTCGAGAATATGCTTTATACCCATGGGCCAAGCCGCTTGTGGTGTTGTCATTAATTACCTTAGCTATGTTGTATAACAGGTTACCATAATTAGATCCAGTAGTGTATGTGGGGTTAAAAGTTAGGTGCTGGAGGCCAATTGAACTTGTCCAATTCAGGATATCGGTTCCGTCCGTAGCGGTTACAGAAGACGCATTGACTCGTATACTTCTGATCGAAGCAGCTGCCCCAGGAAAATTTCTTCCTTGAACGTGAATTTTTGCAGCATTTTCTGCTCCAGCAATAATGTTAAGGGTAGCAGTGGCCTCAGTTGGCGCAACGTAATCAACTTTCTTTTGCACATCAATGGCCTCCACTATCCATGAATCCATCTTGATTGGTTCAACTGTAAAATCAATTCCAGGCTTTCCCGTAATAACAAAGCTTTTAGAAACGCCAATCTGATCTCCTGGAGCATAACCATCAATGTCTTGCATGACCGCAGGGTCAAGGGCCGTTGGGGGTTCCATGTTGGCATTAAGAGAGTTGCTCATGTAGCCATTTTCTGCCGTATACCCGGGGGTAAGGGTTGTAGAAAAATAGGAAACCATATCTAAACAAATATCAGAATGGTAATAAGAACTTGAAGGCGATACGCCTTCGTACCAGTCCTTGATAGCAACGCCGTCGTAATACGCCGTGCAATAACTGCCTGACGGCGAAGGTGCATTTCCATAATGGTTTCTATGTCTCATGATGGCAAAAATTTTGCCACCAAAGACAGTAGACATTACAGGAGAGTCATAGTTTTCTATGTTTACGTCTAGGTCGTATCCGTCGAAGCCAAAACTTACACCTTGAGAGTTGGTTGGAGGCGCAAGGACCATTAAGTTAAACCCTTCCGGCAGAGAACCAACTTGGGGGAAGGGTGAAAAAACGTAAACACCTGTTGCCGTTGATTCTAGTCCATAACTATAACCCCAGTTGCCATCTATCGCTAATTGGACAAAGGCTTTACGCTTTTCAATTTCGCCACCACGCGTAATGTGTGCATTTTCAATCTTTGCCAGAGTCCCTGGCTTGGAGTTAAGAATGTGCCTTCGGCTATCTAGACCGGCGCCAAAGTTGTCTACGATAGTGTACGGCATTAGATCCTGTCGTCTCTTACGAAACGGCCTCCCACAATGCGAAGTCTCTCATTGCGGTCGATGCCGCCGCCATAGATAAACCGGTCGCGTTTCATACCTAGACCCTTGAGGCGATTGTAGTGCGAGACGGCTTGGGCTAGTTTAGCCTGGGCGTCTTCCGCCTTAGAGCGAGCAAGGAACTCGGCAGCGGAGTAAAGAACGATAAGGTTGTCGTCCAAAGTAGCGAGATCAGTGTCTGCAATTAGGGGCGCCAGCTTCTTTACCGCCTTAAAGCGAAGCTTTTGGTTATGGGTCGTCGGAACCGGCCAAACTTCAAACTGGTTGCCTTCGTAGTGGCGCCAGCGCAGCACGGGCTCAGTGGCCTGTCCACGGTTGGAGTCGAACTGATTATACTCATTGGGCCCAATGCCGTAGTCTACAGGATGCCAGATTTCGGAAAAGCTTACATGCGTGGTTACAATTCGATCGTAATCAATTTCCGGGTCAAAAGTGTAATACTTTTGGCCGGTGTGCAGGGTTTCATCGCGCTCAATGTACCCAAAGTCCCAATCAAAATCAGACCACAGGCGCTCTTGCACGCGCCTGAGGGTCTGATCCATTTGGTTGATGGTGTTGACCCCCATGGCAACGTTTGGAGACGCCCCGATCTCGCCTCGGAGCATTGCCCTCAATTCGAGTAGAGACGTTCCGCGTGCCATGTTAGTTTAGGGTCTTGGGCTTCTTGGCGACCTCAGGGACGCGACCGTCAAAGCCGGCGTCGACAAAAGTCTTGTGCAGCGGGGCCGCACCGGGGTAACAACGATCAAGGCCTTCCTTGCCGTACAGGATAGTGATGCGCTCGCGCTCAACACGGTCAGTGTTCTCGGATGTGCCAATGATTGTGTTGATGATGACAGAACCTTCTCCGTTAAGATGCTCAAGGATTCGGGCCTCAGGCGCAGTGACGGTTTTAGAGATCGTATTGAGCATGCTATTGCCCAGACGAAGTTCGATGTTAGCGTATTCCATGGTTAGCACAGTGTCCCCGGGCCAATCCAAAATGCAAACAAAAAGGGCCGGAAAATCCGGCCCTTTGTTTGAAACCAGCCTATATCGCTTAGGCAGCGATATAGAGACCGGAGCTGTTGAGGCGCTTGCAGGCCATGCCACCCGTGTAAGTCATGCCCTTGTAGATGACATACTTATTTTCGGGGCGAGCAGGGTTGTGGACCTTCTTGTCTTCGCCTTCCATGGTATAGAGACACAGGGACTCCATATCGAGGATGTAGGCGTAGTTGGTCTGCGAACCAGTGAGCGCACCAGGGGGGAGCAGGTCGTCCAGGGTCGGGTCGTACACGAACTCACCAAGGCCGATCAGCGAGGGGACTCCGATAGAGATATCGGTGCCCTTCGAGAAGCCGGTCTGGGTGAAGATACCCTTGGAGGTGATCTCAGCTTCGAGCTTCTCAAGGAAGCCAGAACCGCAGAGAATGACCGTGGGCTTACCGCCGTAGCGCTTCAGCTGACGCACTTCCTTGCGCAGACCTTCGATGATGTTGGTCTCGCCGGAGGCGTAGGTGAACGTGCCGGTACGGTTCTGCCAGAGCTTCTTGCCGCCCTGGAAGACCGTGTTGCGCGCGATACCGCCGGTGGTGCCGAGATCGTTGGTGGCAGCAGGCTTGATAAAGGCCTGAATACCAGCAATCTTCTTGGCGTCCGAGCCGTCGCCCCAGAACATCTGGTTGAAGCCACGAGACCAGCCTTCAGTCATATCGTCAAGTTTGGCCTTGAGGATGTTCGTGAGGACAGTCGCGTCGCGACCCGAGTGCTTGGAGGTGTTCTCGCCGGTCATGCTGTCGGTGACGGAGATGCCGTCGACCTTCAGTTCCGTCAGGGTGACGGTGATACCGGAGTGAATTTCCTTCCAAGGGTACGAGACGCGCTTGGTGTTCTGCGGGTTGACGTAGTTGACGGTTTCGTCGCCTTCGTAGCCCTGGATCGTGGTCGTGTAATCAAACACAACGGGCATGCTGATATCGCCTTTGCCGCCGGGAAAGGTCTTCTGCTTCTTCGTGAAAAGGTTGAGCAGAGGCTTCTCCTGGATGGACTGAGCGAAAGCGTCGCTCTTGATATGGAAATCAAGGGCGGACGCGATGGTGTTCTCGAGAATAGAGAATGAGTTGGCCATGGTAGTATATAGTTTTAGTGGTTAGACTGAAGGCCCATGCGGATTACCTCGTCCAGAGAACGGGGGGCCGAACGGGCTTGGTTGGACGACAAGGAACTGGTGGGAGACTTAATTGTGGTTCCACGCCCTGCCAGCGGTCGAAGCCTCGTGTTCACGTCAGAGAGAGCGCGTCGTGCGATCTCGATCGCCTGATCGGGATTTTGAGGTCGATTGCCAACAAGGAGCGTATTGACACGTTCCATTACCATTTCGTATTTCGCGGACCAATCAGGATCCTTGGCCTTTTCGAGTTGCTCCCAATTCAGAACGGCATCGTGGATGCCGCGCTGCCTAGAGGCAACTTCTTGCTGCTGTTGCTGTGCAAACACCTGTTGCTGGCGAGACTCCATAAGATCACGCTGTGCTTTAAGCATAGATAGTTCTTTGGCAGTTTCTTCGTCAACAAAGCCTTCATCGACCTTAGCCCTGATATCCGGGGACAGAACGTCTCCGGTAAGCGGACCAAGTTTTTCGATGTAACCCTGAAGTTGCTTGTAAGCATCAACTGGGTTTTGCTTCATTAACGCCATGACGTGCATACCTTCGGCCATCTCCTCAGGGGTGAGGCCGTTGGTATTCATGAAGTTAGTGATCTTGTCGTACTGTTCGGCCCTGGGTTTCAGTGCCTCGCGTTCGGTGATCATTTCCTTCCATCGTGGGTGGTTGTGGAACGGCAGCTTTTCGGCCGGCCGATCACTGTTATCCTTCTGCTGGCTATCGTCCTGGACTAGCTTTGCATCGGAATTACTGTGTTCAGCGGGTTTACTGTGGTCCCCCTCGTTGGACGAATCCGAGTCAGGCTTGCCCTTCTCATATGCTGCTTTCACAACATCGAGTAGGGTGGCCTTCTTATTAGCGTCCTTGTCGTCCGTAGTCGACGACTCTACGGCACTATCTTTAGCGTCATGGTTTGGCTCCGGCGTCTGCGCCACCTCTGGCGCAGAGTTTGCCTCAAGAGGTTGCTGCAAAACAACCTCGGTCGTGGGTGAAGAATCTGCCGACGGAGCAGACTCAGGTTGATTTAGCGTCTCATTCACGGTATTCATGTTTGCTGGTATTTGGGGAAAGTCAACTAAATGGCGTTAGGAACGGTTTGTGGCATACCGCCGGCCATGTTAGGCGCCGAAACCTCGCTGGCCATGCCACCTGCGTTTCCCGTAGGCATTGCTCCAGCAGCGTTTGGATCTCCGCCTGGGGCAAGGTTCTTCTGGGAGTTCATGGCCACAATAGAAGGCAGCGTAGCGCGGACGGCTTCCGTAAGGTCTAGGCTGTCGTCCATACGGCGGATGGCCTCCTTGGCCAGCCAAGTTGGGTCAATGCCTGGGATTTGGATCAGGGTCGGCGCAAGGCGCTCAAAGTTGGCAATGTCAGAGGCCTTATTGGGACGACCAGAGCTTCCTGCTTCAATCGTAAGCAGCAGCTCCTCAGAGACTTCCAAAGAAGACATGGTAGGCCACATGGCGCCAGGGCCTGCCATGCGCTTTGCCGTTTCGGGGTCCATCATGATGAGCAGCAGCTGGCCACACGAGCGACACAGCTCGCTTAGGAAACCGTCAAGGTCGTCAACATTAGAGCCTAGCGCCGTCTGCCGGCTGGCTTCGGACACCGACACTTCGGTTGCCGTGCTGTTTGAGGTACCGCCAATGTTGGCTTCCTGCGCTCCAACTACGCGCATCAAGTCTTCCATCAGCATTGAGGTATCGTAAAGAGATGGGTCGATGCCAATAGGCTGCACCGGCTGCAAGACGTCGCTGACCTTTTGGCCGGGTTGCAGCGAGTTAAGTTGGATGACTTCGTTGGGCGCTCGATCCATTAGCTTTCTGACGTCACCTTCGGACAAGGCTCCGACCGGAGTGACGTAAAGCGGACGGTTGGCGTTGCGGTGTTCGCGCAAGCGCTGACGCGCAAGGTTGTATTCCTTCTGGATCGGCATTAACAGCCGAACGTCAGACGGAGGGTAGATCTCCTTGTCGTTCTCAACTTCGTTAAACGCCAAGACAAAGAATGGCCAGAACCGGCGGAGCTTAACGTCCGGAGCAGCAGGCTCTTGCAGAAACTCATTGTAGCCGTCTGCCACAACATATTTCATTCCGTCCTTCTTGGAGTAGATTTCCCATACGCGAACCAGATCGCAATCCGATTTGTCCTGGTCAATGTTGCGCTTGGAGTCGTCAACCTGACGCGTGTAGTTAGTGCCAAGGTCTACGGAGTATATCTCCTTTACCTCATCCATGGAAAGAACGAACTCCTGGCACACCCATTCAGCGCCGATAAAGCCCTTGAGTTGACGGCAGCGCGGGTCGATAATGATGTTGGAAGACGGCGGGAAGTCGAACACTAGGCCTTCTTCAATAATAGCGTCATTCTTGAGGCTATACTCTTCAAACATAATTTTGTATTCTTCATACTTAATGCTGTTTTCGTCAAAGATGTTGTCTTGTTTGTCGGCCATCAGGCGCTCAAGCTTGCGCATCTGTTCGGTAATGTCGGTGATCTTTTCAACGTCTTCAGGTCGCTTGCCCATTACTCGGTGAAATCCAATTTTGGCAAAGCCAACGCCGGTGACGCAAGTGCGCCGAACAAGCTGCTTCATTTGATCCTTAATGTTCTGGGTCTCGATGATGTTGTGGAATACAATTTCCATCGTTTTCGCAATCTTGTCCATGATGCGCCGGCGCTCAAAGCCCTGCTGAACATCTTGCATCAGCGCCAACGAATTAGGATCAGGCATGCCGGTGTTTTGCATGGCAATGTCGTTTGCCATCTGAGCCGACTGAAGCTGGCTGGCGTCGCCTTCCCAAATCGTGAAGTCTAAGGTGTCTCGGCGCTTGGCAACTGCCTTAGGGTTTTTGGCGTAAAGAGACGCAACGCGCTGCTGAACATGGCGTTGAACAAGGTTGCAAACATAGCGGTCATCGGTCTCGGAGTGCCATGGCCACTGCTTTCCCATAAGGAAGTCCATGTCCTCGCGCATGCGCTTGTGCGGGGCTTCCCAGTGTTTCTTGCCGCGCATCACCCGATCCTGCCATTCGCGAACAAGTGCGCGGCGCGATACGGTCTGCTCGGCGGAGATTTCGCGGATGATGCCGCTGGACGGCTTCTCTTCACCTTCCATCTTGTCTTCCATCTTTTCAAATTGTGGTCCTTCCATCTTTTCGTGGAGGGCTCCCTCGTTTGGCTCGTCTTCGTATTTCATTTTCAAGATAGTTATCAGGTCCAAAAAGATTTCAATCTGTTTTCTCTCCATTCTTTCATTTTGGAGGAATACTTGACCCAGGCTATGCTTCCGGTCTTAGGCCCTGAGTCTTCTTTTTCCATGGCTTTGTTGGCGGAAACCTGAAGCGATAGACCCATGCCGATGTGCGCGATTGTGTCTACAAAATCGTCATGTCGGGCTGACGGGAACTTTAATATTTCGTTAAGGGCGTCCTGCCACCAGTGGGCAAACTTGGGGAAGTAGACCTTGCCCATAGCCATACGGCCACGGATAGCCTGAGCTCTGGTCTGCTTGTCTTTGGCCGGATTGACTTCGTCAATGGCACAGTAGATCGACTCTTCTTGCATGCGCTTGCGAAGGAAAGGTCCAATTGCCTTGGAGATGTGACCCTTTTCTGCCCACCATAGCATTGGCCGGTGGCGCTTCATTAGGTCCAACATGCCGTCGCAAACTACATCGGTTTGAGCCTTGCGCCACCAAACGTCAGGAAGCACCCATATATTGTCTTCTTCGTCAACGCCAACAACCATAAGACACGTCTTGTCAGCGTCTTGCGCAATAGATACGGCGTGGTCAGACGCAGCGTAAATGCGTAAATTCTTTGGCAGCTGGTCTGGCGTGTAGGTCTTGATCCACTCGCGCTTGAAGTAGTCGCCGTCTTCGGGAGTAGGCTTGCCTTGATAAAGGGCCGAAAAGCCCCTGGCGTTAAGGCGCCTAATCTGATCTAGGGACTCAAGCGGGAACCGGTTGGGCCACAGGGGCTCCCCAGGCTTGCGTCCCATGGGGTCGTCTTCGTCGGCAATAGCCGGCAGCGCAAGAACCTTCCAATTTACCGCCTCCTCAGGGTTAAAGCAAGGGTTGGTCTTGTCGGTCAGGCGACCAATCAGATCATCCTCGTGCCAGCGTGTCATGATGATTACAACCCTTCCGCCGGGCATTAGACGGGTCATGGCGACTTCCGTGAACCAAGACCATAGCTTGTCTCGAAAGGTCTTAGAGTCGGCTTCCTCGCGGTCCTTAATGGGGTCGTCAATGATAAGCAGGTCGGCGCCACGGCCTGTCAGCGAGCCGCCCGTGCCGACAAATACCGCCAATCCACCTTCGTCCGTCTGGATGCGGTCGGCTGCCGCCGACCCCGTGCGCAGCTTGCAGCCCGGAAACACCTGCTGATAGACGGGCATGCGCATAGTCTCGCGTACCGATCTACCAAAGTCCTGGGCAAACTCTTGATTGTATGTGGCAAAAATCATCTGCCGATAAGGATCTCGCCCCATAAACCATGCCGGAAATCGGCGAGATGCCAGCTCTGACTTGCCGTGTCGGGGGGGCATTGTGATAATAAGGCGGGGCATGCGCCCCGCTTCACATTCTTCCAGCGCAGCAGCAATTACTTCGTGGTGCTTGGCCGGCTCGTATCGTGACTTTAGATGGTCTTCCGGATTTTCATGATCCGGCATCGTAAACTTAGTAAATCCAAGAAGGCTGCTCTTAGACTTCTTTAGCCTTAGCAATCGTTCTGCTGCTGTGATCTGTCGGTTTAGATCTTGGTCTTCAGACATGTTACTTGTAGTCAGGCTTTTAAGTTAAGCTGGTCGGACAGGCATCCAATAGTCCGTGCCGTTGACGGTGATCTTAACTTCGTAGGGATAGAATGGGTCTCCGCTGGCGTTGTAAGGCGTGAAGTCCCTAAAGGTTTGCGCCCAACTATTGTTGATGCGGACATAGGATGTGCCGTCGTAAGGGGCATCGGAAAAACTCCCGCCGTCGTTCCCCGCTGGTCCTTGCGGACCTTCTGGGCCTTGCGGACCCTGCGGACCTTCTGGGCCTTGCGCTCCGTCATTTCCACCGCCACCACCGCTACTACCGTCGTTCCCTGGCGGTCCTTGATCGCCCTGCGGTCCTTGCGGACCTTGTTCGCCGCCAGACTGGTCGTAAGATGACAGAGGTTCCCAATTGTTATTAATACGGATGTATGGGTTTCCGTCGTAAGGGGCTTCGCCAATACCACCGCCGCCTGTCTGGTCGTAAGATGACAGAGGTTGCCAGCTATTGTTGATACGAATGTAAGCATTACTGTCATACGGGGCTTCATCAATACCACCGCTGCCGTCATTCCCTGCTGGTCCTTGCGGGCCTTGATCGCCTTGCGGACCTTGCGTTCCAGCACCAGCTGTAGTCTGGATGGTGCCGTCCGGGAAGGTGATGCCGTTTCCGTTCAAGATTGTGCGCTGAGATCCCTTAACTGCTTCAAAGGTTCCTCCCTGTGCGTCGTCGTAAACTCCGATAACTGCGAGCGTGCCAGAATTGGTATTTGAAATTAATGCAATGTCGTTACCTTCGCTTACGAACTGAGCTGAAGCACCGTTGAAATTAAAATTACCACCATTGATTGTAGTTGTCTCGCCAGAGGTTGTAATACTAATACCAAAAGCGTTAATGTCCGTGCTACTTGTTGCGTGCCACAGATTAATGCCATCTTGATAAGATATAGTAGTGTTAATGTTTCCGTCCGTAAAGTGAAGCGTTGAGTTGCTGAGAGTAACTTCACCATCAGCAGGAATACCAGCCGTGGTCTGGACGGTAGCGTCTGGAAAGGTGATGCCGGTGTGCGAGACTTCCGTTCCAAGGTTTGTGGAACTGTTCCAAGCGCGCAGCGTCGTTCCTGCCAGAGAATCGAGGTAGAGCGGACGAGGGGTGACGCTGGACTGTTCAGTAGTTGTCAGCCAGCCTGCCTGCCAGTTGAATTCGTAGCCGATAGAGCATACCAGGCTGATGCCGTAGTTGCCGCCGCGAGACGTGTCGAAATTACCCTTGCTGATATACTGACCGGACGTGCCATCAAAAGTAATTGCCCCAGTCATCGTTCCGCCAGCCAGGGGGAGATATGATCCACCGCCACCAGCCGTAGTCTGGGTTGTTCCATCTGGGAAAGTTATGCCAGTCCTTACATACTTTGTGAGACAGTTTAGTGGCTGCGGGTCGTCCTCATCGTTGTTGAATGAAATGCCATCATCGGTTAATTGTAAGTGGCCTTCTTCCTCATCGCCAAAAATAATGCGAGTAGGAATGATGCTTAAATCATTTCCTCCACCTTGGAGATAAATTCTACCTCCGTACATCTCCGTTTGACGGTCATTGAGTACGTCAAATGCAGAAAGGTAGTTTGGTTGTGCGGTGAAGTTTCCGCTTGGGTCTGAACCATGACAACCACCTGCTTGATAAAAAGTTTCTCCGTTTGGGTTGAAAACATCCAACCCAGAAGCGTCAATGTAGTTGTAAGCAGTTGCGTCTCCCAAGTTAATCGCCCCAGTCATCGTCCCGCCAGTCAGAGGCAAGGCCGCTGTAGTCTGATTTGTTCCATCACCAAATTGTATCCTGCTATTAATATTACTGCTGTTTAGTGGCAGTTCTATGTTGAACCCTGTGATGCGGGTTTCTTCTTGTGAAATTAACATTTCCACAGGCGAGGAAGGAAAGTTTAATCCGTTTCCGTTAAAGGTAGCAATGAATCCTGTGGTTGCTGTTTCGTCTATGGTAACGCCCACATTCAGCGTCCCACCAGTAAATGTAGCCCCTTTGCTGGCGATCAACTGCCATGATCCAGGATAACTAATCGGATCGTATCCCCCGGCTCCG
>Ga0209597_1000430_pt1 | contig 27638 bp, 21 predicted proteins | sample M_140625_MF_Meta_FD_187316 | JGI IMG/M metagenome (GOLD analysis project Ga0209597, IMG submission 187316) | Freshwater microbial communities from Lake Montjoie, Canada to study carbon cycling - M_140625_MF_MetaG (SPAdes) (version 2) | ecosystem: Environmental > Aquatic > Freshwater > Lake... | reverse complement strand
ATCGATTTTTCGGGAGCGAAGAGCTGCGGGATAAACTGGAGCGGGTTGATACACCGCACGGGGTTTCTGATCCAGATCGGCCATCGAGAAGGCTTGATCCATGTCGGCTCCCAATCCTCCTCCTCCACCTTTTCCGCCGATTCGGCCTGACTGGAAACCTCCGCCTCCCCCAAACATTCCGCCACCGCCACCAGGCGCAAGGGCAGATTCCAGATCGCTGAGGCTCATGGGGGATAGAGCCGGGGCATCATCCATCGCAGGGGCGGCAATGTTTACATTCTCCATGATAGGGGCTGGGGGCGGAGGTTCCTTCTCCTGCTCGACATCTTCCTTGGGCGGTTCCGTATCGGGCTTTTTCAGGTTAGAGATATCCAGCTCCTGCTCTGCCTCAACTTTTTTCTTTTTTTCAAATGTGGAAACCGGAAAAAGCATTCCCCCGACGACGACAACTAGGAAAAGAGCCAACCCAAAGATGGCGGCAAAACAGAGCGCATAGAGATTCGGCTCCTTTCGGGACTGAAAATTCGGAGGTCGCCCAGTTGGGGTCGAGGGCCGTGGAGGAGGGGAGGCGACGGGGCTCATCAGCGGGTTTTGGTGGAAATACCGATCTTGGTCACACCCAACTTTCGAATTTCATCGAGGACCACCACCACCTTCTCAAAATTGGCTCTGGAGTCGGCATTCAGGGTAAACTTGGGGTCGGGGTTGGAGGCCTTGATCGAAGAGAGTCGAAGCGGAAGCTGGCTCATCGTCACTTTTTCTTGGTTGATATAGACGTCCCCACTTTCTGCCACGGAAACGGTCGTGATGCTGTCATCCTTCTCCTTCGCCTCCGAGGTGCTGGAGCCGGGAAGCATGACGGAGACTCCCTCGTTCTTGACCATGGAAAGAGAGACCATCACGAAGGTGGCGAGAAGGAAAAACATAATGTCGATCAGAGGAATGATCTCGATTCGGGCTTTTTTTCGCCCTCCTCTGGAAACTCCGCCTCCTCCGCCTGCCATTTTGCTTAGCCCTTTCCTGTAGAGGGGCCGCTCGATTTAGGCTTAAAGAGGGAGAGAAGTTTGATGCCAATCTTGCCAACAGCCAATTTCTTCGCCGGGGTCGCAGGTTTGGCTTGGAGGCGGGTAGTCGGGGGAGTCACCGTAGGAAGAGAAGGAGCGGGTTTTGTTGGTGGTACGACCGAACTGGGAGGAGCCACGGGCATGCGGGTGGCCGCAGTTGAAGGAGAGGTAGCCGGCGTCGGTGGTCGAGGTGGAGTCGAAGCAGTTACAGATGGCATAGGTGGTGCTGGGGGAGGAGAGGGTGGAGTCGAACGTGGGGGGGGAGGAGGATTTCCATGATCCCCTCCATGGGAGTGACTGGCTCTTTCGAAGGCTTTTTCTGCCATCAGCATCAGCTCGAGTCGGCGACCTGCATCTTCCATTTCGTGTTGGGCAGATTCGATTCGGGCATTGAGATAGTTATTCGGGAACAAGCATGTGATGGCGACGAGGAGACCGAAGGCGGTGGCGATCAAACCTTCGGCGATACCACCCGTGATGGCGGCAGGGGCTCCCAGCTCATCCCCACCCATCATACTGAAGGTGTTCATCATGCCGGTTACCGTGCCCAGCAGTCCTAAGAGTGGGGCGGCGGTGATAATGGTGTCGAGGATGGGCAGACCCCGGCTGAAGCGTTTCAGCTCAAGTGCACTGGCCTTGCTAATGGCTTGGCTGATGGAAAGGTTGGCGTTGGCAAGGGCAAAGCCGAGGACTCGAGCCACGAAATCGGTGGAGGCGTTGGCAACTTGGATGGCCGCCGGCTGGTTGCCGCTTTCCACCAAAGTGAAGATCTGTTCGACTTGGGCAGGATTTTGGCGTCGTTTTTCCGAAACAATGAACAAAGAGCGTTCGAGTGACACAACGGCAGCAACGATGGCGGCAAAAAGTAGAGGCCACATGATGGGTCCACCGTGGATGAAGGTACGGATGATCGAATTTTTGTTTCCGTAATTTCTGAGGGCTTGGCCCATGGTGAAGTCAGAGGCAATAACCGCTTCCCCTCCGGCCATGAGGGTGGCAAAGGCTGGACCAAAGATTTTTGAGTGCTCCGCACCTTTAAGAACCGTTTCTTTCGATCCCTTGGCTTCGGAGGCCCAACCTGCGACTGAACCGTCGGCAGAGGAGAAGAGAACCATCGGTCCAATCTGGGCAAACTTGCCTTCGACTAGCGCCCCTTGGGCATCCAGAGCTACGCCTGGGTAGCTGTGGCCACCGAGGAGGTCGCCGATTCGGGTGAGGGCGGCATCCACGACCCGGAAGGAGGCCTTGTACTTGTCTTCGTGGGAAGCGTTGCTGTTTTCGTGGGTCGCTTTGGCTAGGTCGAGTTTCTCGCGGTGGCCTGAACGCTCGGATATATGAATGCTCTTTTCGCCAAAATTCCTACCGAATTCATTGAGAAGATTCAGCATGTAGGTGTTTTCCTCTTCTCGCTGTTTGATTTCGGCCTTCAGGGAGGATTGATCGAGATTTTTCATATCTCGGGCACGTTGGGCGAGGTCCAGTTCTTTGCGGGCAAGGGCGAGGTCGTCCTCGGCAAGGGAAAGCTTTTTGCTAAGGGGCAGTTTTTCGGAGGAAATCTTCTCCCGGGTAGCGGTCAGCTCCTTTAGGGCGGCGTCCAAGTCGGCCCGGGCTTTTGTTGAGGCCGAGGCGAGAACATCAGTCGCCTTGGGTGGGGCAGTAGGGAGGATGGAGGGGGTGGGGGCAGGCTCGGGGGCGGCAGGTTGGGCCGATGGAGGTGCAACAAACTCTGCTTTGGGGGCACGGGGCTGGACATTCGCATCCACCTGCTGCTGACCTAGCGCCTGAAAGTTTGAAAGTAGCGTGATGCCTAGGAAGGCCAGAAAAGCGAATTCCGAATTTCCCATTTTGATTTTCGCATTCCGAATTTCGCATTCCGAAATCGTCTTGGATGGGGAACTTAAGTTTGAACGTTCGATATTAAGACTCATTGGATTTTAACTGGGAGATCTATAAACGTAGCCCCCTTTTCCTTTCCTTCAAGAATGTGGACCGCGAGGAGAATTTTCTTTCCGTTGGCATTGTCCGGCTTCCAGATCCAACCATCGGGTCCGGGGTGACCAATCCCCGCCAAGGTACCTTCTCGGTTGGTGTAGTAGGCTTGGCTGAGGCCGAGATAAACGGTGGTGACCTCGGCCCGGGTACCATCGGGGAAGGTACGAAGCTCCTTTACGCTGGCCACGGTGGAGTTGAAGGCGCTGGCCTGATCGAGAATACCCAACACGTTTTGGAGGCGTTCCGCCATGGAGGCGGTCGACTTTTCCGAATCTTCGGGAAAACGGGCAATGATCGGTTTGAGTTTTTCGCGGAGAGGTTCGGGCAACTGGGGAAGGAGGGGGCGGAGCTTCTTTTCTGCGGCAATGACCATAGCTTTCGATTTCTCTGCCGTGGCTTTGAGCTTGTCGGTTTGAGCAGCCAGCTCGTCCCGCTTTTTCTGGGCTTCCGCGACGGCTACGGAGATTTCCTTCAACTTATCGCGGACGGTGGTGGTTTCAGCTTGGGCAAGACGAACACGATCTTCCAAGATGTCCTTACCGGATGCCCATTCTGATTTCTCTTTGGAGATGAGCTGCTTCGTTTCAACCCATTTGGTCAAAGTCTCGCGGGTGGCCTCGATAATGGGGGCGGTTTCGCTGGTCACCTTCATGGCAGGAGCGACTGGGGTAGGAACATTCGTTGCAGCTGGGGAATTCGTTTGGGCGGGAAGCCTCGCGACCGCATGGAAAAGGCAAAGAGCAAGAAGTAAGAGCCGAAAATTCATCTTTAGAAGCTCCACTTGAGACCTGAAGAGATGATCTGATTGGCAAGGAAGTTGTTTGAGGAGTTTGACCCAGGCGCAATTTCTGGCGCTCCTGAAGGATTCCATGCCGTATTTCCATATGCGAACTGAACGTCCATATAAGCCAAAAATTTGTATTCAATATACATGCTTAAACCTTCGTAAATCTGCCTTTCAACTCCCACAATGGCTTGAAGTGCAAGGCATACATTATTCGCGTTTTGGACCGATGTAGTTGTATTGTATGAGGTGCTTGGGGCGGTGTATCCATCGACAACAATCTTGTGGTTATAAGAATAGAGGACAGCAGCACCAACTCCTCCTCCAAAGTAAGGAGTGACGGGGAGGTCCTCAAATTTTATCAAACCATTGAGCATCACTGCATAAGCAGACAGATTATAAGACTCTGTGCCGATTCCCTGCCCCCCGTTTTGTAAGGGAATTTTTTCATAGGAACCGAGATAACCAAATTCCAGTTCCATCGCAGTCCGCATAGGGGTGGGTCCGCCAAATGCGAGCTGAACATCTCGGACGGCAAAGTCATATCCTACTTTTCCTTCAGCATAAAAACCGAGGTTTCCGCTGTCTGTTTGGTCCAAGGATGGCGTACCCACAACCGTTGCTGTCCCTTGGCTAATGACTTGCTGAAGCATAGCACCAGCTCCACCTGCAACATACCAGCGACCGTCTCGCGGGCCTTTCGGGCCATCAGGGCTCGAGGTCTGCGATGGGGTGATCACCTTGGGCTGGTTGGCAATTTCCGGAAGGGGAGCATCCACAACATTCGAGGTTGGTTCCGGCGCTTTTGCGGCGGGGGGCTGTGCTGGAGCGGGTGCGGGTGTAGTTGCTGGGGCAGGGGAGGCAGCAGGCGCGGTTGCTACGGGTGCCACGCTAAGCCGTCCTTGACTTTCTTGAGCTTGGATTGAAACAGCTCCCAGAAGAAGGAAAACTCCCAATGAAAATTGGCGCAACGGCATGCACTAAAATTGTGAAGGCCCTTCTTGGGAAGCGAGATGTGTAGTGTGACAATTCAGAGTAGATGCCAACTAGGTAAGAATAAGTTTTGATAACAATGTCTGGACCTAAGCAATCCCAAACCTCACGCCACTTACGCCACGGGCGGTACGTAGGTCATCAGAATTGTCTTTCACAATCCTTTCCGTCCTTTGCGTGAGCAATCCCGAACCTCACGCCACGTTCGCCATGGGCGCTACGTAGGTCGTCAGAATTGTCTTTTACAAACCTTTCCGCCCTTAGCGGCCTTTGCGTGAGCAAACCCGAACTTCACGCCACTTACGCCACGGGCGGTACGTAGGTCATCAGTATTGTCTTTCACAAACCTTTCCGCCCTTCGCGTCCTTTGCGTGAGCAATCCTGAACCTCACGCCACGGTCGCCATGGACGCTACGTAGGTCATTGGCATTTTTTGCAAAATCCACGCGTAAGCGTGTCCCGCAAACGCGGGGCCTTAATCTGTAAACCCTGCGAAGCTTAGCACTGGTAGGGCGCATCATCCCTGATGCGCCGGATCAACCCCCAAGATCTCAACGAACATTCCTACATTCTCACCCGCCAGCCCCAGGAATGCGGTACCGAGAAAATTGAAGCTTGGTATTGCTAGATGCTACATTAAGTATTACCTTACTTCGATGACAACTTTCTCGCTGAAGCTCGACGAAAAGCTGGCCGCATCTCTTGCCGCAGAGGCGCGCATGCGCCGCACGACCCGCTCCGAGCTTTGTCGTCGTGCGATCGCTGGGCTCCTTCGTCAATCGGGGAAAAGCAAGCCCACTCTGTTTCAGCAAACCCAAGACCTTTCTGGGGCAGGTTCCAGCGGCTTACGTGATCTCTCCTCTAACCCTCGACATCTCGTCGGCTTTGGCCAAAAAGCACGTTGATCATCGCTGACACAGGTCCCCTCATCGCTTATCTCGATCGAAGCGATCAACATCACGTTTGGGCTCGGGACGTGATGAATACCCTCACCGAACCTCTTCTAACTTGTGAAGCAGTCATAGCTGAGGCCTGCTTTCTTCTGCAACGCGGAAAAATCCCCTCGGGCTTACTTCTTCAAATGATCGAGCGTGGTGTGCTGAAAACCCGCTTCGCTGCTGAACCGGAAGTTCGATTTCTCCGCAGTCTTATCGGACGATATGCGGACGTGCCCATGTCCTTTGCCGACGCCTGCCTCGTGCGAATGTCCGAACTTCTTCCCAAGGCTCAAGTATGGACTACCGATTCAGACTTCACCATCTACCGCCGGGACCGCCGCTCTTTAATCCCCCTGATCTCTCCATCCAGGACTAGTTGAAAAGGCAAGCTACGTCCGACCCCACCCAATTCACAATTAAAAATCCAATCGTATCCTTAATTCCTTCACCCCTGTATCTGTAAACCCTGCGAAGCTCAGCGAGCCTGCCGAGACTGAGCGAAGCAGGGCCCGCCCCGACTCTTGTCGGGGCTCAAAACCTCCAATTCATTTCAAACTCGACCGCTTGGGTGTAGAAATTCTGCATCGTGTAGCCCCCAAAATCGGGACTGAGTACCCCATCGACTCTGTATGCGATCGAAACATCGAATCCTGGAGCCACCTGGTACCCGCAACCGAGAAACGCTTCCCACGCTCCCATGAAGTTCGACTGATTGAAATCCCCCTGATAGTTGATCGTTCCCGAAATTGTGCCGACAGTGAGCTTTTGAAACATGCCTCCTCCGCCTGCACCGACAAACGGTCGCCACCCATCCCCGATTGGGTAGGAGAATTCAACATTCACCATCAGTGGCACCTGCAAGAGATACCCCTCTGCATCCAACTTCATCGTTCCATTCAGATTCGGATCACCGCTGACCCCCGTGAAAGTTCCGTTTCCGCTGATGGTGTATGATTCGACCGTGTTGTAGATACAGCCAGTCTCAAACTCGAAGTTGATCCACTCGTTTAGTCGATATCCTGGGGCAAAATCGAAACGGAAGCCTGGGTTGAAGCCGATCGACTCATAACTGACCGTTCCATTGAACTGCACCTGATTTGAAAAGAGGGGATTAATGTTCGTCTGAGGATAATCTCTGGTGTCCCGTTGGGAGACCGACATATCGGAGTTAACGGTGCCGCCGAGGGCAATCCGCAATCCTGGCCCTGGGCCCGTTACCGGTTGCGCCTGCACGTCGGTCAGGGACAATCTCTGGGCAAAAAGATTCGATCCACAAAAAAAGATCATGATCAGTAAGCACCATGTCCTTGTCAGCGGCATTGCGTCCTTTTCTTGAGGCATCGGGTTCATTTCACGCGAAGACCGCGAAGGCCGCAAAGGAGGGGGCAGAAATCGTGTTCCGCAACCGCGGGGAAAAATCCAATTCGCGTCCCTTGGCCTGCGAAGCCTTGGCGAAGCAGGCTCAGCGCGATAAAATTCTTTTGCGTGAGGCAACGGATTCATCTCACGCTACGTCCGCTACGGGAACAAAGGAATGGGAAACCCAAACTCTGTTGCACCTTGTTACTTTCGCACCTTGTCACGTTCATGCATTCACACCCTGCCTTAAAAGCGAATCGTCACCGTTCCCAGAATCGACATTGAGGGAACCGACTGGCCTGCGATCGAATTCAAGTAACGAAACTGGACGTCGACCATCAGATCAGGCACTCCAGGGTTGATCTGAATTCCGCCAAAACCTTGGAAGGCGGTAAGGGTTTGACTGCGGGTCACATCATTTGGGGATCCCGTGATAAAAACTTGGCGAAAGATGCCCCCCATTCCGCCTCCCGCAACCAGGCGAATTTTCGAATCTGCCAAAGGGTCGGTCCGAAAAACAAAATTCCCCATCAACGGCACCTGAAAAAGTTGAATGTTGGTCACCTGAGTCATGTCGGTGGCGCTAATTCCGGAGAGCTGATTTTGGTCCACCGAGTTATAAAGAAGCCCTCCCTCAATCTCGAAAGCGATGTTGTCGTGAAACTGGGCTCCCAGCATCAATCCGGTGGCGAAGCCAGGTTGCATCGGCACGTTTCCGCTGATGCCAAAGTCGGGATATTCGACCGATGTGACAAAGCTCAGGCCAATCCCCGTCCGAACATAAAATGGTGTCAGCGGGTTGTCCTCGTCAGTAAGAACGGATAATTTTCCGCTTTCCGCATCCTTACCCTCTGGTTTTGTCCCTGCAATAGGTTGATCCACCAGTTCCGCATTCGGATCGGTCAAAAGGGAGGGAGGTTTGGAAAGAGGGTGGGGATTGGCTGGATCATCGGCACGCGCAGCCAAAGCTGTAAAAAGCCCCATAAAAAGAAACACACCCCATCTGCACATGGAGTGAGGGTGAAATGCCAAATAAAAGCTTCAAGTCCCTAACAGAGAAACAAAAAAGAACGTGTGAATAGACATCGAAATGTCACACGATCTGATTTCCGTTCGAAAATTTTAAGTCTTGGGGACGCGAAAGGTATGGAGGGGATCCGCTTTTTCCTTCCAGATCAATAATCCCTCGCCTACATCCACTTTTTCGAGATACTGCGCGGGAGATGCCCACTGATCTGTTCGGGCACTGTTGATCAGTCGCCACCGGGCTGGGCCACTCAAGGTTGCAGAAAAGAGGGCATAGCGCTTTCTTTGTAAGCCTTGGCAAAATTCAATTCGGTCTAATCCCTTGGGGATGAAACCTGACTTAAAGCCTTCCAGTGAGGAGCCCCAATCTACGCCAAGTCTCAAATCACGGGAAAATGGGTAGGAAACATAGTTGTATCCCTTTTGAAGAGGCACGGGGCAAGGAACGGTTCGAACTACGCCTGAAAATCCTCGAGACAGTCCACGGCGGTCGCCGAATTTAAGTCCAAAGGCTGTCCCGGGCGGAAGGATGATCTCCTCAGGGCGGAGAGTTCTGCCGGTGGTCAATTCCTGCCAAAGCAATGTGCTGCCCAACAAGTTGGCTTGGGCAGCCAAAGAGGCAGACCCTGGGTAGGGAAGAAAGAATTGAAAGGACTTGGGGTTTTCCCTTCCGCTTTGAATTCGGCGGAGGAGAGTATCATCGACAAGGTAAGGCAAGGTGATGTGAGGGCGGACCTCAATTGTTGCACCCACTAAAGAGCTGTCGATGGGGCCCTTTGTATTCCAAGGGGAAACCGCGGCAAATAAGGCGTGGTCGCTCCGGGTCCGTGTTGCGGCCTCATCCAGTTCGAGCCTGTGCCCTAGCCAAGGGTGCGTCGCTGGGCCCACTACCTCGGCGTAATATTCCGACCCAGAGACCAAAGCAGAGCCAAAAGCGGTATCTGTAAAAGAGGGAGTCCATTGGATGAGTGCCGCTGATTGCACCGCAGTGACGGGTCCAGACGAGAGAGCAGGATGCTGGAGGGGGACTCCCACAAGCTCCAAATCCTTTTCTAGCGTGAGAGAGTATCCGGCTGTTTCCTGTCCTTGAAGGCAGGAAATCATGAAAAGGCCTGCGAGCAAAAAGGCAGTCATCCCTCTTAGTTTTAAATAATTTTTCATATAGGCAGTATATTAACGAACTGTAAGTGTAATCGTCTTCTTGATCCATCCGGATCCGTTTTGCAGATAGGCGTTGACAAGGAATGTCCCTGCAGTGGTTGGAGTCCCTGTCACCATACCTGTGGCATAATTGATAACCAGACCTTTGGGCAGGCCGGTGCAGGCGACACTTGTTCCTGCTTGATTGATAAGGGGAACTCCTTGAGCTGGCAACGCGGTGCCGACTCGTAGGTTTCCAAGATTATTTAATTGAGTTGAGGCCGAGGGTTTGTCGCTCGATATGAAAATTTGCAAGGTACCGGTCCCTACCTGTAGGTCCGCAGGAAGGGTTGAGCCAGGACGATAGGAGTTGTAGGCTTTCAGAGTTACAGTGAATTGACCTGCTTGAGTAGGAGTCCCGTTAATATTGTTTCCAGTTAGGCTTAATCCTTGAGGCAGGCCGAGTGCTTCGAATTGGCTGGGGGTATTTGCCGCTGTAATGCCATAGGTGACAAGGGCTTTCCCGACAGAGGCAAGCTTCCTAGAGGAGCTGGTAATCACAGGGGCTACAAGATTCCGAAGCCGGAATATCACAGGCACAGTCAGGGTTCCGCCTCCTTCGTAAAAAGTGGAGGTATCAGCGACAACATTCACAGAAAACTCCCAGGGCAACGTTGTGCTGGTGTTTTTTCCCGTGATCGACCCTGTTTTCCGGAGTCCCGCACTGTTGTTGATCAAACCGGTAGGTAGGGTTCCGACAATCGCGATGTTTTGGTTGGGGCAAAGAGTGGATACATCGGTCAGAAGTTGTAGGGAGTAGTCTTCCCCTACATTCACCTCGAAAGGTCCGGCCGTGGTTAACGCAGTCGGAGCAGGCGCAACCAACCGTAGATTAAAATCTAGGGAGGCCGAAACTGTTGATCCACCCAGCCCTGAAGTCCGGTTGAGAGTAAGGGTGACAGCTTGCGAGGTTGTTCCTTTGGCGAAAGGGGCAGCGGTCGAGGAGATAAGAAGATTGCCCGCGCTAAAGGTGACACCTGAGATTGCTGGGGTAATCGAGCTAGAATCGACAGTGAACCCTGCGGGAATGGTCACCGGAATCGTGTAAGAGGTTCCTGCCGTCTGGGTGAGTTGACCCGAGACCAAGGCTGCGATCGCCAAGGTCGGTGACGAGACGGTTAGAGTTAAATTTTGATCCGTAAAGCTGGCGGCATTAGCGGTTCGGGCGGCTCGGATGGTAATCGGGAAACTCCCTGCAGATCTGGGAATTCCAGAAAGAACACCAGTTGCTGTATCAAGAGTTAATCCGGCAGGAACAGAAGTAGTAGCGGTGAAGGTTGAAGGGGCATCGGTGGTGATGGTGTGGCTAAAGGCAATTCCCGCGGTGGCCGATACAGCCGCACTGGAGGTGAAGGCTGGGCCTGACGCGGCTTGAACAGTGACATCCAAATTACCAGTGGCGGTATTTCCGGTGAGAGAATTGGACGCGGTGAAGGTCAAAGTAGAGGAGCCGCTAATGCCTGCACCTGGAGAAAGAGTGATCAGGCCGGTAGCTGCGTTAATCGAAGCCCAACCGGGTGCTGAGTTGAGAGCATAGGTGTCCGCGCCATTGTTGCTGAGTATCTGGTGGGTGCTGGTCGATCCGGCGTTCATGGTAAGCGTTGTGGAACTAGTGATTTGCCCTACTCCACCGGAAAGTTTCCCTAGAACGAAGGTATCCTCGGAAGAAACGTATTGGCCGAGGAGCATGTCAGCTTCACTGGTCGAGAGATTAAAAGAAGATGTGTATTGTCCATCCGCTCCAGCTGCCGTGCTGAAAATTCCAGCCAGATCGCTCCCGGTTGGGCCATTCATCGATGAGTCCTTCATTCTAAATATGGCCAGTTGATCGGCCGCACCAGTCGTAGCCGCATTATAAAACAGAAGATAAATGTCTTGGCCCCTTAAACTGGCACTAATAGAGGGTTGAGCGACTAAAGGGGCTCCAGAATCGTCTGTCGTGGGGTAGATAGGGGTATCAGGAGATAAAAGTGTGTCTGAAAATGTGAAGGATGTGTACTGCGTGAATTTACCCTCTAGGTTCGCTAAAATCGCCGATGGGCTAGTAATGGCAGTTAATCCCCCGATTAGAGTTGTAGGATCGATGTTCTCATAACCGGATCCGCCGTTGGTAATGATAAAGCTCGTAACTGCTCCTCCAAGAATGGTTGCAGTGGCAGTGGCAGAAGTGCCCCTACTTCCAGTGATAGAGACGGATGTTGTTCCTGCCGAGTAACCGGATCCGCCGTTGGTAATGGTAAAGCCCGTAACTACTCCTCCCGAAATTGTTGCAGTGGCAGTTGCACCAGTCCCCCCCGATGTGCTGCTAATGATTACTCTAGGGGTGCCGAACATGCCTACCCTCACTAAACTGCCTGCAAAGGAGCTTCCCGAGGCCGAACCATCGGCGTTGCTTGATCTGAAACCGCTGTTTTCGCTGAAGGATGCCGGGAAGTTAATGAATACAGCATCCGCAGAGGCCCTCTGCGGAAAAAGGCATGGGGAAGAGAATAGCAAGAAAAGCCAAAAAGAGGATAGGCCTAGCTCAGGGCGGCTAGACGAGGTCCTTGCACGCCGATACTGAGACAAGCTTTGGCGGCTGAAAAAACGCATAGAAGAAAGAAACACCAACTTTTAAAAAAAACTAGTGGAGAGCTGAACTGACATTGAATTGTCACAAAGGTTTTTTTGGCCAGCCCGACTCCATTATTTGCTCGCACCAGGGGTTGAAATATCGAAAAAATGGGTTCTCGAATCGCAGAAGCTGGAATATGGATCACTAGGCATTTTGCTCATTTTAATATATGGCAACATGATGGCGAAAAGTGTGTAAAGTTCATAAAGTGCTAATAATCAGCGACAGCTTCGCTATTCTGTCATGAAAATGTCACAAAAAACCAGTGGAAGAAAAGCAGATCAGGATGCATCTTTTTTTCATGACAGAAATATTTCTGGCAACAACCAACCAAGGAGAAATCAAAAATATGAACAGCAATCGTTACAAACAATTTGGGGCCGCTCTCGCGCTTGCCCTCCTTCTCGCACAAAATACCTTCGCCGGCCTCGCGACCCCCTCTGGTATCGCGAAAGTTACCGTTCCTGGCGGGGTAGGGCGCACCGAGTTCTTCGGGATGCCCTTTGCTCGCCCTGTTGAGCGTAGCGGAACCATTTCCTCTGTTTCCACCACCGGCGGAAATGCCACCTTCACGGTTGCACTCGACGCAGGTCAGTCCTCGCTCCCAAGCCTCAGCAACACAGACCAGAACGTTGATGCTTGGTACGTTTTGGAGATTCTCGATGGCCCTGCCATCGGCTTCCTTCTTGCGTGCACAGGTAATACAGGTGACACCGCGATCACGGTTCAAGGGGATACGGGCACAGTCTCCGTTCCAGCTGGAACAAAATTCGTTCTCCGCAAAGAGTGGACACTTGCTACTCTTTTTGGTGCCGCATCGAATGCGAATGCATTCGGATATGGAACCTCTAGCACCGCCGGAACTGTAAAGGGCAAAGTCCAAGTCTATAACTCTCTCTTGGGAAGCTTGGCCACCTACTACATCAGGGAATCCGGCACTACCACCAAATCGTACAACTGGGCTCTTTCCACCTCTACTACAGCTCGGAACCACGTTCCTCTCCGCATGGGTCGTGGAATTGTTTTGGTTAACAATACAGCGAGCGATCTCACTTTTACGGCTGCTGGAGAATACCGCACAGCACGGACCCGTTTGAGCGTTCCCGCTGGCTACACCACCTTTGTCGCGAATCCTGGGCCGACCGATGTCACATTCGATACCGCAACCATTCCTGCCACATCCCCTACTCGTGCTAGTGGGACTCCTGGAAGTGGTGACCAGTGGCAGATGTGGAATGCAACAACACGGAGTTTCACGACCTACAAGGTTGGCGGAACATCCAATGCAAACGGCCCTTCTATGTATCTAAGCTCGTCTCGCGTCAATCCGACGATTCCTGCTTTCAAAGCTGTAGCTGTGAAGCCCTTAGGTTCGGGTAATGTCGTTGTAACGATCGCTCCTAACCTCTGATTAATTAAAAAAGGAAATAAAAAACATGAAAACCCAACTCAAATTGTTATCTAAGGCAGTTGCACTCGCCTTGCTTGGATTTGTTGCGGTTGAGCAGACGGGCCAAGCTCAGATTAATATCACCATGTCGGTCAATGGGTACTTCGGTAGCAACCTATCGGCCTCAGGTGCTAATCTGGCTGATGGGACCATCGTTAAGTTGGGCATGTTCTATAACAACAGCGCCTTTACTCCGACGGCGGATGTATCGGCAAGCTGGGCTGCACTGTCAGGCAGCATGCAGTCGAGATTGTCGACATTTGATGACAATTTCTACTCGTTCGCTTCGACAACGATGAATAGTGCGAATGGCAATGGTGCTGAGTTTCAGATCCTATATTCACCGGATCCCGATGTTCAGCCCGACGTCGCTTTTCAGAAGTTCTTCACTCTTAGTCCTGCTGTCACCAGCCCTACCTTGAGTGCAATCAACTTGGTTGGGTACAAGCCGTTTGTCTGGATCGAAACAGTGGATCGGAGCCAGTTCGGGCTGTATCAGGCAAACGTTGCCTTCCCCACAGGAACATTCCCTGACAATGATTACGGTTTCGACGTTATTGCCTCGAATGCCACTGCACTTGTGGGCTCGCTACTGGCAGATGACACAGGCATTCAGTTGTCTGCTGTTCCCGAGCCTAGCGTCGCAGCGATGTCTTTGCTGGGTGTTGCTTTCATATCCCTCCTGCGTCGGAGGAATTCGGTCGTTAAGAGTTAATTCAATCAAGTAAAAAGGAGACAATAAATAACATGAAAACAGTAGTAAAAGTAAGCGTAGCAGCACTCGCCCTCTGTGGTGTGCTCGTCCAACCCGTAATGTCACAAAGCAGCGAGACAGTGCTGGCCCTGCAGTCGAAGCTTTCGAGCCAGGCTCAAGGGGGGAATTCTGCATTCAATATCGCGTTCGGGTCATTGAATCAGGGTCTGCTCTCCTTGGCTAATAAGCCCAGTACCGCAGATGGTGCAGGTGCTTTTGCAGAATGGTACAATGCTAACTCTCGGACCTTTGTAAGCTGGACTGGTGTGGTCGGCTCCGCCATTACAGATTCTGACGCATTTATCCGTTACTATGGTCCAGACACATCGGTAGAAAATCGTGCAGGTGGCGCTTTGGCCAGCATCTTTAACCCCGCTCAGGATAACCGCGCTTTGGCGTTCGTGTCCTACGAGTTCACCCCTGGCAGTGGAATCTCCGAGATCGGTTTGTATGATCTTGGTTTTGACTGGGGAAATGCTGCAGACACCGCGCAGTTCCCGCTTGGACTCTATGATTTCATCAACTTGAACACCGATGCTACTGCGGTTTATGGGTCAGTGAACCCCAGCCAAGGGCCTCTAGGCACGTTGACCACCTCGTCTGTGCCAGAGCCTTCTTCTGCTTCCTTGCTACTATTAGGTGGCTTGGCACTGGCAGCAGTCCGTCGCTTTCGGAAAAACGTCTAACCCCAAGGACAAACAATCCAACAAAGAAAAATTAAATATATGAACAATAAATTCTATCTAACAATTCTTGCAATCTTTGGTCTTGCCGCAGCCAACACGGCAAAAGCCACAACGTTCGTTGATGTTGCCACACTAGGAGACGGCGTTGCTGTCGCAACAACAGGTGGTACGGTCAAGGTTGACGCAACAGTACTGACCAAAAATCAGCGTTGGACCCGGGATCGTGTATACATCCTTGCAAACAATGTGATCATCCCTTCTGGGATTACCCTCACAGTGGAAGCTGGCACTTTAATCCGGGCTGAGCAGGTTTGGCGTCAGTCTGCCGCAAACGGCACAGCTGAAGCAGCCGCAACACCCGCTGATCCAGGTGCGATTGTTGCTGCTCAGGGCGGCCGCCTGAACATGTTGGGCACGGCTGAAGCGCCTGTTATTATTACTTCGATGGATGATGTTAACGTCCCGGGTGGGTTCGAAACTGTTCCCTACGTCGAGAATTTGGGTAAATCAGGTGGTTTGAATAACGAGAGAGTGCTTAGGCAGGGTGGAACTTCAGCTTTTGGCACTTTAGGCGTTGGAACTTATGAGTATTCTGGTGGAACTCTCAGCGCTGCAGCTAAGAACTATAGCAAGACTTGGGGGGCGACCTCCGCTTTCCGTTACGAAGCCCTCTGGGGTGGAATCGTAATGTGCGGTAAGGGTACGGTGAATAAGGGATACGCAGCTGGCGAAAATGCAAACACCTCCGCAGTTGTATTGCCGACAGTCAATGCTACGACGGGCGCTATCTCGGGAACATCGAAGGGTGTGCAAGCAGTTGAAGGTATGGCTGGATTTTCCGCGTATGCCTTTGGCGGTGGGGATCAAGTGTACCCTCCCGATGACAGCGGTAATTTGACCTTTGTCTCCAATCGTTACGGCGGTTATGTGATCGCTGTCGACGTAGAGCTCAACTCCTATTCGTTTTACGGTGTAGGTCGTGGAACGAACCTTTGCTTCTTAGAAGCGGCCAACAATGCGGACGATGATTATGAATTCTGGGGAGGCGATGTTTCAGGCCGATGGCTTCTCTCGATGTGGTGCGGGGATGACGGCGTTGACACCGATCAAGGATTCCTTGGTGCCTTCCAGAATGTTACTCAGATTCAGCAAAACGCCGTTGGCGCTGCCGATGGCACAACATTGTCCGGGCGTTCCACAAGCAATTATGGTGATTCCGGCACGGAGAATGATGGTCCAGAGAGCGCAAACACTGCCGTTCCTTATTCGACCTACATCATGTCGAACATGACTTTGATTGGGCGTGGATACGCCAGTGCAGCGAGCTGGAGCAGCACGAGTTTGTTTTCTGGCCCTAACTTTAAGGACAATGGCGGTGCACGTTGGCACAACAGCTTAATCATGGACTTTCCAGGTGGGGCAGTTCATATCGCAGGTCGCGGTACGGTTGGCACTGATGCCACTGCGGCTGAAGCATCTTCGGAAGGTCGATTTAATGCTGCTCGTTCCTCAGGTGGCTTTGATGGTGCAGGCCGGGCAATGGATTTGACAACAACTGATACAGGTGCATCGGACGCTCCAGACGGTCGCTTCAATAATTGTTGGTTCTATCGTGACGGTCTCGCCAAGAGCAGTGCGTTTGGTAGCGATGGTAAATATCTCTCCAAAGCAGCCTTTGACGCAGCTTATAGCGCTGGTAGCGCAGGCTGGGATACAGCATCTGATGCTAACCTATTCCCTGTGAAGTATGATAGGAATGGTCGTGGTGCATCAGCTGACGGAACTCAATCGCGTTGCAATGCTCCTTCGGCGGTAGCACAGATCAAACTCGCATCGAATTACAACGTGTTTAATCAAAATCCTGGCGTTATTGTGAATCCCTATACACGAATCAGTGGAATGGATCTTCGCATCACGGATAGCGCCGCAAGGAATTTGGCAAACAGCTCCATACCTTCTGTTCGTGGATTGAACAGTGGTGAGACCTTTGTTGGCGCTGTTCGGGATAACATGTGGATGCGTGGGTGGACATTGGCCGATAACCTCGGTGCGTTCGCTGGCAGCCAAATTGTCCCCGACGTAACGGTGACTGTGAATGCCTCTAGCCAACCTGTAATCACCTTCGGTGGTGAAGCAGGGGTCAAGTACGTGATCGAAGCATCTACCGACAACAAAACCTTCGTGCCTGTGACCACGGTTTTGGCTGTCGCAGGAAACAATCCTTACACCGATGCGGCAAGAACTGTTAGTGCCGTACCGCTTTACTATCGTGTTATCGCACTCTGATTTGACGTAACAGATCATAAAGAAGGGGCAGACTGGTCAATCCCGGTCTGCCCCTTCCTTTTTTGCACATAGTGAAAATCAATTTGTATTTAATATTGGCACTGTTGGCCCTGCCTTATTGTGCATTTTCTCAACCTATAAAGAAGGGGTTGTATTTTATACCATGTCAGGAACGAGCTTTGACAAATTCACTCAGGTGCATGGAGACTATCCATGGGGACGAATACCGGACTGCACTGACTCAGATCTTTGTTGCTGAAAATCTGGCCTATTTCAAAAAGGCAGATAAAGCTCAGGAGGTCCTTCGCGCATTCCATCCTCACTACGCCATTCCATATGGTTGTGTCGATTCTGCATTAATCTTAATGGGCTATGGTGAAAAAAAGGGAGCGCTTGATTTAGTATCGTTGGGAGTCGAATTATTGCCCTATACCTCAGGCCGTGGAGGCGAATTAGTTCAATTTCAGCTTCTTAAGTTAGCCACTGTTATGGGTGACTCAACTGCGGTTCAGCGAGCCTTTGAGGCGGAGAAAATCACAAATGTGGATCTTAAGAAGCCCTATCAACTATTTCTCCAGGACTGGAAGCCAAACATCTGGAATCAAATTCTTGATTATCTGAAGCCGGGGCGTCATTGGTCAAACATACCCAAAGGACTTAACCGTGAGGGAGTAATCCAATGGCATGCAAAGCGTGCTGTGGATATTTTTACAGCACTACTATTTATCAAAGATGCGGAAAACAAATTTCTTTCGGGGGAGAAGTATCCTGCGCATTGGATCGAATTTGCCGCCGGTTCAGGTATCGCAGAATCTTTTAACACGAGAAATATATCCGTCCAAATGGAGCTGGCCAATTTGGCGCTTATGGAGAGCAATGAATCTGCCGCGCTTACTTTGGCGGAGAGTATAGGTAAACTCCTCATCCCATGGGCTCCCCACATGTCAGGTATTTACCCGCTCGAGCGTGATTTGGCCTTGTTGCTATCAAAGCTAGATGGTGCAACTAATCTTCGACAACAATGTAAGGATAGGATTGTCAAGCGTGTGGAAATTCTCAAGCAAGTTCTTGATCCGAATGAGCAGATGACTCATCTCCCTTTTCTTGCAGAGGCTTTTTATGCACTCGGTGACACACAGGAAGCTACGAATGTGTGGAGAACGGCTGCTGACTTATGCGCCAAAAACCAAAATCCAGAAAGTCAGTCGATCGGATTGACCCGAATCTGGATGAGTTATGCCCGAGCAAACTGCCTGCCAGAAAAAACGACTGAGACTCTTCTGCAAAAAATTGAGACAAAACTTCCGGAGGAGTATACGAAGGTTCACTTTTAAGTTTTTGACATGGGACAAAAGCTTTAGTTTTTTTGGGTGAGTGTAACGAATAGGGTCTCGGGGATGAAATGGGTGTGGGCTAGTGTGTTCTTGGCGGGTGCACTGCTGGGTTGGACTTGGACCTTCAATGAGGATCTTGGATTTCAGTTGAACGCAGCACGTTTCTTATTGGATCACGGCGATGTGCCGAGGGGGGAGCCTTTCCTTGATATTCACTCATCGCATCACTACGTGGATTTACAGTGGCTATGGCAGTTGGTCTTGTACGGAATCTACACAATGACGGGTCTTGAAGGAGCCATGCTGGCAAATCTTCTTATTCAAGCTCTCGCAGGCGGAATTCTCCTTTGGCGCTACCGTTCGAACGAAGGAGTGTCCGCAGGGGCGGTCACCGCCTTGTTGCTCCTTATGTTTTTTATGGGGAGTCCTGGGGCGATTCGACCGCACTCACTTTCCTGGGTTTTTCTGGGGCTGGTGCTGCACTGCCTAGAGTCTGCCCGAAGGGGGGATATGCGAGGAGCTTGGTTGTTGCCCTTGTGCATGGCGGGCTGGGTGAACTGTCATGCGTTGTACAGCTTGGGTCTTATAACCATCTTCGTTTATCTTGGCACGTCGCTGTGCGCAGATTTCCTACGATATGGGATCGGCGGTGCTTGGAAAAGGGGGCAGATTATATGGATTGCTGGAATCGTGGCTGTTCTGGCATGTCTGTTAAACCCATATGGCTGGGAGGCCCTATTTTTTCCTCTTCAGCAGGCGCAATTAATATTCTCAAATAGCATGGTCAAAGAGGTGGTGGATGAGCTTCAGCCTCTCTGGGCTGGATCCTTTTGGGATACTCCTTGGGGTGGATTCCCAGTGGTTCATATCAAAAAAATCACGATGAACGTTCTATTTATCGCTTTAGCAATTGGGGGATGGTGGGGAAGGTCAAAAATTCCGCCATCCGGATGGGCGATTGGGGCAGCTTTTGCAGTGTTGCCATTAGCTGCCTCAAAAAACTTTGGGTACTTTTTCTTTGCCTTTGCCCCTTATGCAGCCATTGGGTGGGAAGTTCAGGTTCGGAAATACTGCAAGGGAGATGTCTTTTTGAGGAAAGGGGTGCTTACTGCCGCTCTTGTCATCATTTTTTTGGTTGTTTCGGGGCGATGGGATTCTTTCTTCTGGTCTCCCCGGTTTGGGGTGGGGCTAGACTCAGGAGTCCATCCCACGGGTGCTGGAGATCTGTTGGCGAGTCTTCCTGCTGATGTCCGAATCCTAAATGGACATAACCAAGGAGGCTGGTTGGGTTGGTGTTCAAGGAAACGGATATTTATTGATAGCCGAAACGACATTTATCCCCACGAACTTTTTGAGGATGTAAGGCGTGCGGAGATCGATCCAGTTCATTTTCTCAATCTGCTCGAGCGAACAGGGGTAGGGGCTGTATTTGCCAGCGTAAAGGATCAACCCCTATGGATCCGCATTTTGTCTGCCCGAGCAGGACCAGATGGATGGAGGAATATAGGGAAAGCACGATGGCAGGGGCCCGACTGGCGTCCAGTGTGGATGGATGCAAAAGGGGTGCTTTTTCTTCGGGCAGGTGTTGCTACAACTTTGCCTGAGGTTAAGCCGTTGGAGCCTGAGGCAAAGCGGTGGCAGGAGGCAGGCTCGCGTGTGCGGGATATTCTGAAAGAACAATCTGAGAAGCCGTTTTCCTATGGGCGGCTGTTCTTGATGGGAGCACGAACATTTCCTACTGATCTAAATCGGCTGGTGGCTCGCTCCTCTGCGATGGGGCAGGGAAGAGAGCTGAAGGGCTTTGCGCTCAGTGCGATGGAAAAATGTGAGTGGTTTTATCCCATGGTTTGGATGAATCTGGCTCTCTGGTTGGAACAGGATGGAGATTATGAGCTGGCAGATGATTGTTGGGCTGTACTGGATCGACGGTTGGGAGATTCACGAATTCGTTTTAGGGCTGATGAGATCCGTAGATGGAGAGTGCGATGAGATCTAAGGTGGGATTGACATCTAGATCCGGCCTAAAATCCAGGAAAGACAAGATCGGCCGGCGTTTGAGGAATGTAAGGGATCAAAAGAGAATCGAAGTATCCATCCTGTACCCTTGTCGAAACGAAGAAGGGACGATTAAGGATTGTTTGATGGAGGCGGACTCAGCGCTCCGTGAGGCGAACGTGATGGGGGAATCGGTGGTAGTGGACAATGGCAGTACAGATCGATCGGCTCGGATTGCCCGTGAAGTAGGCGCACGAGTCGTTCATTGTGAGATTCTTGGCTATGGAGCTGCTCTGGATTGTGGAATCCACTTTGCAAAGGGGCGTTACATCCTGATGTTGGATGCTGACGGAAGCTATGATCCCAAAGGACTTCCTTTATTTCTGGAACGATTGTGGGCTGGCGATGATATGGTTATCGGGAACCGGTTTCTTGGTGGAATTCAACCAGGAGCCATGCCTTGGAAGAACCGGTACCTTGGGAATCCGGTTCTCTCATTCCTGGGTCGTTTGATGTTCGGACTGTCCTTGGGGGATTTCCATTGCGGAATCCGTGCCTTCCGACGTGAGGCAATACTGAAACTTAGTTTGCAGGGTTTAGGAATGGAGTATGCAACGGAGATGATCGTTCGGGCAGGGTTAACAGGTTTACGGATCGGAGAGGTGCCGGTGGTTCTACGTAGAGATCGGCGTGGTCGCCCCTCCCACTTGCGTCCTTGGCGCGATGGATGGCGACATTTGCGGTTCATGCTGCTTTTTAGTCCTCGGTGGCTTTTCCTCGTTCCGGGTATTGCTTTGGGTTGTGGTGCTTTAGGACTGGGAACGTATGCATCGATAGGAGGTAATGCTCCGGGTCGGGAAATCCTTTTTCTGTTCTCATTTCTGGGAATAACGGCTGGATATCAGTTTTTTTTATTCGGGATGCTAACAAGGGTGTTTGGGGTGGAGACCGGGTTCTTGCCCGAACCAAAGGGGTATCGGAATCTTTTTCGACGATTCAATTTAGAAAGAGGAATTCTGGCGGGACTATTGGCCATGCTTGCTGGAACTCTTTTGGTCTTCCTAGAGGTAGCAAGCGTGTCCAGGGGTGCTGAATTTTCCTGGCCGAAGGCTCTTGGTGCAGGACTTCTGCTTTCGATGGGTCTGCAAACCCTGTTATCCAGTTTCCTTTTTAGTTTTCTAGGGATTTCTTTTCGAATGAAAAAAAGATAATCGGAAACGGGATCGATATTTGAGGCACGAAATTATTTGCTCTGGGTAAGGGCAAATTAAAAACCTAGAAGCTATAGGATGCATTCAAGCTTACATCCCAACCCTTAGTATAGCTTTGATACGTATAATCTGTGCCATTAAAGGTTTGGGTTCTTTGAATGATTGGATTCAAAAGATTCTTTCCCCGAAAAGTAATCCTCCAATTGTCGGTGATTCCTTGAGTCATATTGAAGTCCAGGGAAGGCGCAGGCTGTTCATAAATATCAGGCAAAAAGCCAATAATCTGTCCGTTCAGGTCTGCAGCAGGTGAACCCACCGAATATAGAAACGGGCCCGTTACATTGTAGAAAAGCCCTGCATAGAACTTGTATTCGTCATTGTCATAGTTAAGTCCTGCATTGATGATGTATTCTGGTTGACCTTGGAGTGGTCGATTATTGGTATTCTGTCCGTTTTCCTCAAGTACATCGACCGTTTCGGGTGATAGTGGGACACTCGACTGAATCTGGGAGTAGTTAAAATAAACCGAAAAGTTTTTAAGCCAGGATGCAACCTGATCTAGACGTTTTCGGGTCTCCACTTCAACTCCATAAACAATACCGCTAGGGGCATTCTGATACTGAAAGTACTGAAGATCGTAATAAGGGTTATTAAAGGTCACTTGTTCCATTGGAAGACTTAAGTCTTTATAAAAAAGGCTGACAGCGACAACCTCGCCCGCACGTGGAAACCATTCTGCGCGCATGTCGTAGTTATTCGCCTTCGAAAGTTTCAGATTGGGATTTCCAAGGTAAAATTCGTCATCGGCAAAATCTTTCGTTAGGACTGGCCCCATCTCCTTGAAAGACGGGCGGGCCAAGGTTTGGGACCAAGCAAATCGAAGGTTCACTCCCTCCGTCAGCTTAAAAGTAGCCCCCACGGCAGGAAGTAAATCGAGCTGTTGGATTTTAGCCAATCCGCTTCCTGTTCCCCCTGTGAAATTGGGATACTCATTTGGATCGTAAAGAAGGGCGGGCAGGTTATTGGAGCCTTTAACCTTCAGATTTGTATTTTCGAATCGTGTTCCTCCGGAAAGGCGAAGGGATGGAAAGAGATCAACCTCGGCCATCAAATAAGAGGCGGTGACTTGTTGGCTGGCAGTGTAGAAACTACCCGCACTGTTGGCTCCACCGGACTGGTTGTATAGAGTGTAGCTCATCATCTCATCCCCAAAACCCGACGGCACGGGATTGACGAGGCCGGCCCCGATGGTGTCCGTAGATCCCTGCTGAAGGAAAACATCCGACCACGCCGAACCATTCGTAGGTTGGTATTGGGCATAGACATTCTCTCCTGCGCCTTGCCCGGCGTTGTACCCTCCGTAAATATAATTAAAGCTGGCTTGATTATAGTTACGGTTATTTGAATCGAGGTAAAATCCTGTCTTAAAAGCATCAGTCCGTTCCTTCTCTTCCAACATCGGTATTGTAAAATCAACAATGGAGTAGTAGCTGTTTTCATCAAGCTGTCGCTGGAATCGTAATAAAGTATCGTTGGCTGAACTTGTGGGGGGTGATACTGGATTTTGGTATGAGGTGTCACTGTAGACGCCATTGGTGGACAAATTGTAAGTAAATTGCCTCTGATCCGGCTCTGTGAGATTTGCCTGGCCGAGTCCCCCGTTCCAATTGATCTTGATGTTGCGAAGGTTTTCGAACCTGTGTTCACCCACGAGCTGGAGATAGCCTAGATTCCTTTCTCCATAATCGATCACATCAGAGTAGGTCGTGAACTGCCCAGATGTGGCTGGGTCGCTTCTCTGAATGGCGTTATCGTCCGCACCCAACGTGTACATGACATTCATCGATACCTTATTGTCCTTGTCCCACTGCCCCGACATACCCACCAACCCGCCCCATAGAAGCTCTTGTGTTCCCTGTGCCTGATTGTAAGAAACCGTTGCATTTGTATCAACAATGAGTGTGTTGTTTGTGGTCTTATCTAAAACAAGATTCTGACGGACTCCGTTCCCGTAGTAGGAGTATTTGTTTTTGTAACTAAAAACACCAATTACGCCGACTTTTTCGTCCTGACCGAATTCATGAAAATCACCCCCTTGCAAGTTAAAGGACATGTTGGGTGGAGGAGCTTTTGTTTTTAGGCCAATAACCGGATTTAACTTTCGCATTTCAGTATTTACCTCGTCCGCTTGACCTAACACAGGATCCGGATAGTTAGTGCTGCTGTGTGTATAGTATTGACTGGGTGTCGAGTTATTGAGGGAGGAAAGCTGGTTATTGTTAACGACGCTATCCGGAATCAGTCGTTGATTCGCTTTCCCGCCGAAAACTCCGGTGCCCCCGCCCTGGTACGTTAGGAAATCCGGGTTGAAGGTGGTCTGGGAGTTGTACTCCATGGTTATGCCAGTTCCGAAGGAGGGTTTATCCGGAAAGGTCTTGGTCCGAATGTCAACGCTGCCACCCGTGAAATCGGCTGGTTGGTCTGGGGTGAAAGTTTTGTATGTATTGATACTCTCGAGGATCGTGCCAGGAAAAAGATCAACATTGATGGCTCGGCGATCGGGATCGGTTGATGGAAGGCGGCCCCCGTTTAAAAGGGTATTTACATAGCGATCCGGCATACCGCGGACGGCGACGTATTTGCCGTCTGCCACGGATGTTCCGACCATGCGTTTCATTGCGTCGCCCGCATTGGCCGCACCCAGGCGGGAAATGAAATCTTGGCCGATCATATCCATCACGGCAGACGCATTTTGTCGCTCGGCCAAGAGACCGGTTTCCGAGGCCTTTTCAATTTCGCCGGGGACAACCAGCTCTTCCATCTCTTCGATCTCGGCGACAGACTCAAAGCGCATTTCGTTGAAGGAACCCGCCGCGACCGAAATATCGGGAACGGTTTTTGGAATGTAACTGGGGGCTCGTGTTTGGATTGTATAAACACCAGGGGGAACGCCGGAGATGGTAAAGTTCCCTTGGTCATCAGTGACTGCTCCAAAGGGTGAACCCATGATCGTCACCTGCGCCTTCGCAATCGGCTGGCCGAAGTCGGAATCGACCACTTGTCCTCGAATTCCCCCGAACTGCTGGCTGAAGGCGGAGGAGCATAAAGTGAGGCTAAGAAATGCAAACTTGATGGCACTCCTAGAGATCGGTCGTATAGGGAGATAAAAACATTGTTTGATCCACGGCCCAAACGACTTGGAAATCTTTGCCCCAAGATTCCAGATAGGTCTGAAATTTATATTGCTCGGCTGAAACCTCTCCACACCCTAATTCTGATTCGAACTACCACCAGCGGTAGGTACAACCTCGCGTCAATACAACAATCTGTCAGCAAACCCCCAACATCCCCTCATAACTCATAACTTGGACCAGGAAACTGCCTCCCCTTAACCACCACCTCTGACCCCCAATTCAAAAAACGCCCTTCCAAGCTATTGCTTTTCAACGAATTACACGACCTCTGACCCCATATAAACCATTGCAAATCACGGCCTTACATGCCTACTTTTTAACATTGACCTCTGACCCCACAATTCAAAAACAGCCTTATAAATTATTGTAAATCAACGATTTGTAAGACCTCTGACCCCATATAATTCATTGGTGCGCAGGTATTTGCGAGGTGATTTTTTGGCGGACGCGAAAAGTTTTGAAAGGGCGAATCCTTTGCTGGATTTTGGAGTCTAATCTAATATGGCGAGAAAACGACGGTGCATTGTCCCGAGTGCGTTCTATCACGTTTGTAATCGTGCAACGGAAAAGAGGGTGTTGTTCCAGACTCCTGCGGATTTTGATCTTTGGGTAAAGACCCTGCGCGAAACTATTGAATTATACCCACTCAAAATTCACGCCTTTTGCGTCATGCCAAATCATTGGCATATGCTGGCAAGTTCTCGATCTGGGCCGACTTTTACCAAAGCAATGCAGTGGCTCGGCGCCACTCACGCAATCCGCTGGAGAAAGAAAGCGGACAGTGTCGGCAAAGGAGCGGTTTATCAGAGCCGCTACCGCTGCCACCGAGTCAAACCCAACCAGGTTTTCTGGATCGTGGCCCGGTATATCGAGCGCAACCCAGTCCGAGCTGGGCTGACGGAATCTCCATTCACCTGGGACTGGTCCAGCGCAGGACAAAAAAACGGACTCTCGATCCCGATCGATGAATGGCCGTTGGCAAAACCTGAAAAATGGGACGAGTTTCTTAAAGGTGGCGGAAACCCAGTCGAAGAAGCCAAAGTTCGTGAAGCACTAACCCGAGGGCTCCCTCTTTATAAACCAAACAACCTTTAACCACTGAAATTCCCAAGCCCTACTCACGATAAATTGTCACAAAAAAATCACAATAAAGGGGTTGAGAGATGGTCTGGCGGACACCAAAATTGAAATATGGAACTTCTCAAATTTTTGATCGGGTCGAGGTCGGCCCGACATAAGGGCTCTGGAGTACCAAGCGGAAGGCTGCTTGAAGTCCGAGCAATATTTTTCCTTCTAATCGCTCTGTTTTTGGGAATCGCAGGTTGGACCTGGATGAAGAAGGCGGAAAACTACTCCTACACATCCCCTAAAATCGAACAGATCTCGACAGCAGCTGGGAAAAACTAAGGAGCGGCCCCCAAAAGAGGGTGGAACAGCTTTGACAAATAAGCTGTAAAACATAGTATTACAGGATGATCAAGACGATTACGAAAATTGGAAATTCGCAGGGCATCATTTTTGATTCTGCCCTAATGGAGTTGGCCCATCTTAAGGTAGGGGATGAGGTGAGTGTGACTTGCCATGAAGGGGGATCGATCATTCTGACTCCGACCAAGCCTCTCATCGACTCCGAACAGGCCGCTAAGTCGGCCAAGCGTATCATCGGGAAGAATGAGGAGCTTTTTCGTCGGCTCTCTTGAAAAAGGATCTTCTCCATCCTACGGTTGAGGCGGTGAAAGCCATTCATCGGGAAGTATTGCAGGCGCATGGAGGATCGGCGGGCATTCAGGACAAAGGCCTCTTGGATTCGGCAGTGACTGCGCCGCAAGCCACTAAGATGGGAAAACCGATGTTCAAGAAACCTGTAGAAGTAGCCGCAGCCTATTTATTCTACCTCTGCCGAAACCATCCGTTTATCGATGGGAATAAACGTACGGCACTGGCCACTTGCCTGGTTTTCCTATCTGAAAACGGATACTTAAGCCAAGAAAAGTTGGATGCGGATATTTGGGAACAGCTCGTTCTGGATGTAGCCGCGAGTCGGATCGACCGAGAAGAAACGACGAAGCGACTAGCGAAGGTCCTGGCTTAGTACCTTACGCATAAAAGATACAAGCCCTCAGCGCCCTACTTCGTAGGGCGGTTACGGGACTTCGAAGGGCTGGAATTTAATATCTTACATTTAAAAGGTATAGTCCTTCAGCGGGTGCGGTGGGAGGGGCAGTCGAGCGCGAGCGGGAGTGGAGAATCTTTTTGAGTTCGGCGGGGGTGAGTCGACCTTGGCCGACCTTGACGAGAGCTCCGACCAGATTTCGGACCATCCTGTAAAGAAAACCGTCCCCCTCAAAGGTCAGTTCCAAAACACCGCTCTTTTTTTTGACGATCCGAATGGAGCGAATGGTCCGCACGGTAGATTTGCGCTCGTACCCCGGGTTGGAGGTAAAGGCCGCGAAGTCGTGTTTCCCGGTCAGAATCTTAGCGGCTTTGCGCAACGAGGGGAGATCGAGCGGGCGTGGGACGTGCCAGGCCCGTCCGATTTCTAGCGGGTGAAGAGGATCGGCGTTGGCGATCCGGTAAAGATAGGATTTTCCTTTGGCAGAGAAGCGGGCGTGAAAACCAGGTTTCTCGCGTCGGACGGAGAGGACTCGAACCCCTGCAGGAAGATGGAAGTTGAGGGCTTTCGCTAAAGTTGCGGGAGGATGAAGGGGGGGGATTTCGCAGGAGGCGACTTGGCCCAGGGCGTGTACGCCCCGATCGG
>Ga0209597_1000424_pt1 | contig 27968 bp, 20 predicted proteins | sample M_140625_MF_Meta_FD_187316 | JGI IMG/M metagenome (GOLD analysis project Ga0209597, IMG submission 187316) | Freshwater microbial communities from Lake Montjoie, Canada to study carbon cycling - M_140625_MF_MetaG (SPAdes) (version 2) | ecosystem: Environmental > Aquatic > Freshwater > Lake... | reverse complement strand
GTACTAGTGCTAGGGGAATGTGCCGATGGTTCCTGGATCGATCTCAGCGCGGTGGCCCGTTTAAAGCCAGAGTCGGCCGCCCTCGAAGTTGAGGCGGATGGTTACATCGTCCCTCGCCAGGCCGGAAAGTCGGCGGTCACGGTGACCGCCGCAGGAAAGACCACGCGCCTGGAGGTCGAGGTCCGAAGCATTACTTCCCCTGAAGTGGGATTCGTCCGGGACATCGAGCCCATCTTGAGCCGGACAGGCTGCAACTCCGGACCCTGCCATGGTTCGGCCAAGGGGAAGAATGGATTCAAATTGGCGCTGCGCGGCTACGATCCGGAATACGACTACCAAGCACTGATCAACGACTTGAGCGGACGACGGTTCAACCGCGTCCATGTCGATGAATCACTCATGCTGCAGAAACCGTTGGCAGATATTCCTCACGAAGGGCGTCAAGCACTGGTGCCCGGTTCGCGTTATCACAAAACCCTCCGCCAATGGATCTCCGAAGGAGCTCACTTCCAGCAGGTCTCCTCCAATCGGCCTACCCGCGTCCAAATTCTTCCGGAGAAGGTCGAACTAGATTTGCCCGGTCGTCGCCATCAATTCCTAGTGGTTGCCACCTATCCGGATGGTTCCACCCGAGATGTCACCCGTGAGGCCGTCCTGAGTAGCAACAATGAGGAAGTGGCTCTCGTCCAAGGCAGCACGGTGATTTCGCTGCGCCGAGGCGAGATGGCTGTGCTGGTTCGCTATGAAGGCCTCTACGATGCACGCGAGGTCACCGTCATGGGAGACCGCACCGGGTTTCGGTTCGCCGCGATGCCGGAGTACAATTTCATCGACCGGGCGGTGAACGCGAAACTCGAGCGCCTGAAGATGAACCCCAGCGAACTGTGCAACGACGCTGAATTCATTCGCCGGGTCTTTTTGGACATCACCGGCCAGCCCCCGACGGCCGAAGCGGTGCGGGCCTTTTTAACTGACCCCACCGATTCCCCCAAGAAGCGGGAGGCGTTGGTGGATAGCCTCATCGGATCCAACGCGTACTCGGAATTTTGGGCCAACAAGTTTGCCGACCTGCTCCAGTGTAACTCCGAAAACCTCGGTAAAAAAGGTGTTTGGGTATTCCGAAGCTGGATCCGTGACCAGTTTGCGACGAACCGCCCCTTCGATCAGTTTGCCCGTGAACTTGTACTGGCCAAGGGCAGCACCTTTGAAAACCCGGCCGGAAATTACCTCAGAGCCCTGCGCGATTCGGGCAAGATGACCGAGGATATTTCCCAAACATTTCTCGGGGTGCGTTTCAACTGCAACAAATGCCACGATCACCCCTTCGAGCGCTGGACCCAGAACCAGTACTACGAATTCGGAGCCTTCTTTGCCCAAGTGGCCTTCAAGCGCGGAACCCTCGGCCGCGACCACCTCATCCGCACGGGTGAATCATATGCCTACGAACAGGTCTCCGAGGAAGTCGTCTACCACAACGACCAGGGGGGCGAGGTCAAGCACCCCAAGAATGACGCAGTGGTGGCACCCAAAGTGCCCTATGGCGAAAACCAATCCATCGCTCCGGGCGAAGACCGCCGGGAGGCGTTTGCTGCTTGGCTCACCTCCAAGGACAATCCGTACTTTGCTAAATCGACGGTGAACCGATTTTGGAGCTACTTCTTCGGACGAGGAATCATCGACCCCGTGGATGACATCCGCGCTGGGAATCCCCCGAGCAATCCCGCCCTGCTGGATGCACTCACGACCCGTTTTGTGGCCGACGGGCACGATGTCCGAAAACTCATCCGCTATCTGGTCCTGTCGCGGACTTACCAACTGAGCATCGTACCCAACCGCTGGAACGAAGACGACTTGGTCAACTTCTCGCATTCCTTGCCCCGTCGACTGAGCGCCGAGCAAATGCTGGACTCCATCGCCATGGCCACCGGCCGGCCCTTGCAATTTTCTAACCTTCCCGACGGTTTGCGCGCCGCGCAGTTGCCCGACGGCATGGTGGCCGGAAACGATTTCCTCACGCTCTTCGGACGCCCCAAGCGCCAGAGCGCCTGCGAATGCGAGCGCAGCAGCAATGTGACGCTCTCTCACGCCTTGAACCTGATCAACGGCAAGACCTTGGGCGATTGCGTAAACCACGCTGATAACCGCTTTGCTAAACTCATTGCTGAACAGCCCGACGATCAAAAGGTCATCGAGGAAATTTATCTCAGCTGCCTTTGCCGACTTCCCACTTCCAAAGAATTGAACTCCATCCGCCTCGGCGCAGGAGCCCAACGCCTGGAAGGGGCCCAAGATTTGGCGTGGGCGCTCATTAACAGCCCGGCCTTCCTGTTCAATCGCTGACCCTGAGAGAAAACCACACACCCATCCCCACATGATCTCTATCCCTGGTCTCTCTGGCGCCACCTGCGACGGTTACAGCCGCCGAGAATTTATGCGCCTCGGCGGTGCTGGCCTGCTCGGTCTGAGCCTGGCCGACATATTGCGCCTCCAAGCCGAACAACCCAAGACCACCGGCCCCGCGCCCGGCCAACCCAAGAACGGCTGGGGATCGGCCAAACAGGTCTTGATGATTTACTTGCAGGGAGGTCCGAGCCATATCGACATCTGGGATCCGAAGCCGGACGCCCCGTCCAATGTCCGCGGTGACTTCAAGCCGATCCGAACCAAAGTACCGGGCATTCAGCTCAGCGAGGTCATGCCGAAGTTGGCCCAGCAAATCGATCGAGCCACGCTCATCCGCTCGATGAGCTACACACCGGCTGGGCTTTTCAATCATACGGCGGCTATTTACCAAATCATGACCGGCTACACGCCGGACCGCGTCTCGCCCTCGGGTCAGTTGGAACCCCCCGCCCCCAACGACTTCCCGCACATGGGCTCTCAGATTTCCCGGCTCAAGCCGTTGGACATTCCGATGCTGCCCTTTGTGATGCTGCCCCGACCGCTTCAGGAATCCAACGTCATCGGCAAGGGCGGTACGGCCGGTTTCCTGGGAGCTGCCTACGATCCCTACTACTTCTATCAGGATCCGGCCAAGATCATTAACTTGGACGACCTCACGCTGCGCAAAGAAATTAGCAAGGAACGCCTCGACCGCCGCTCGACCCTCCTGAAGGCCGTCAACGATGCCATGCCGGAGATGGAGAAAGCCGTCGAAAAGTACGCTCTGGACCGCTACTATCAAAAGGCCTTCGACCTCGTGAGCAGCGGTCGCGCCCGGGATGCCTTCGACTTGTCTAAAGAGAAGGACAGCCTGCGTGACAAGTACGGCCGTCACACCTTCGGACAAGGTCTGCTCCTGGCCCGCCGCCTTCTCGAATCTGGGACCCGCTTCGTGCAAATGAACTGGCCCGCTGTGGCCAATGGCGATCCCACCGTCGACGCCTGGGACACCCACGCCGCCAACTTCGGCCCATTGCGCAACCTGCACTGTCCCAAACTCGACTCCGGCCTCAGCACCCTACTGGAAGACCTCGATGAGCGGGGCCTGCTGAAGGAAACCCTGGTGGTGGCCCTGGGCGAGTTCGGGCGAAGCCCACGCCTCGGCGTCAGCACCAGTGGTAACACGAATTCCCCGGACGGCCGTGATCACTGGCCTTATTGCTACACCGCGCTCATCGCAGGTGCCGGCATCCGCCGTGGAGCCCTGTACGGCAAATCCGATGCCACCGGATCTTCGCCCATCGAGACCCCGGTCCACCCGACCCAAATCGTGGCCACCGTTTACCACGCGCTGGGCATCGACCCGCACACGATGGTCATGAATCACTTGAACCAACCACGTGAACTGGTCCAAGCCGAACCCGTGAGCGCCCTTTTCGGTTGAGCTCGCCCCTCCCCAACCAAGCCCATTTACCCAAAGGCCCCGACCGAACCCACGGTAGCCCTCCTGTTTTTTCATGAGATTCACCCTCGCCTTGGTGTCAGCGCTGCTCGCGCTCCCGAGCCTCTTCGCACAATCGGCACCCAAGTTGGACTCCGCATCGGTGACTTGGGTCCAACGGGGAACCACTCAACAAATTACCCTCAAAGGAGATGCTCTGAGCGGAATCTCCGAGGTGCTAATTACTGGATCCGGGATGAGGGCGATCCCAGTCGCGCCCACCTCACCGAGTGTCACCCTCGAAGGAGACGCCGGTGGACTATCCAGCGCGCCCATCAATTCCGCCCAATCCATCACACTCCAATGCGTGGTCTCTCCAGAGGCCGCCCTCGGGTCTCGTGAACTGCGGGTCGCCAGCCCCAACGGCGTCTCGAACCCTCTAATTTTTCAACTGAGCGATCTCGTCGAATTGGCCGACCCCAAGACCAACACCAACCGGTCCAACGCGTTCTTCATTCCCTTGCCGGCGGCCCTCTCCGGAGTGATCAGCGCCAACACCGAATCGGATTTCTTCCGATTCAAGGCCCAGGCCGGAAAAACCCTGATCTTCGATCTTCAGGCCAACCGCAGCGGGTCTCCCCTGGATGCGAACCTTATCCTGCGCAGCGCTGACGGGAAGGAACTGCAGCGCAGCGAAGACGCCCACGGACTAGACCCCTTCCTCGAGTTCACTCCGACAGCCGACGCAGAGTTCCTGCTCGAACTCCATGACTTGCGTTTTCAGGGAGGTGGCGACTATCGCTACCGACTGGTCGCCGGAAATATTCCCTACCTGGAATCCTTCTTTCCATTCGGCGGCAAACGAGGTGGCTCGGTCGCACTTCAATGGACAGGCAAAAATCTCGAAGGAGTTGAGACACTGCCCGTCCAGATTGCTCCTGGTGCCGCCCTAGGGAGTCAGGAGGTCCGCGCTCGAACGCCTCTCGGGTCTTCCAACCCCGCTAGTTTTGAGGTGGGTGATCTGGACGAATCCGCGGAGACAGAGCCTAACAACACCCCGGAACAGGCCCAGAACCTGACCTTGCCCCGGGTGGTCAATGGCCGCATCGGCGCCGAGAAAGACGTGGATGTCTTCCGCTTCAAAGCCGCCGCCGACCAGAAATGGGTGATCGAGGTGAAGGCCCGTTCCCTCGGTTCCCGTCTCGACGCACTCCTGACCCTCTCCGATACCAACGGCGCTGTCCTTCAACGCAACGACGACGCCTCGGGCCCCGATGCGCGCATCGAGTTGGATGCTAAGAAGGACATGGAATACCGAGTAGCCCTTCGAGATTTAACCCATCGGGGTGGAGATCGCTTCGGCTATCGAATGAGCTTCCGTGCCCCGGATGTGACGGCCGATTTCACCGTTCGAACGACCGGTGGCCGATTCCGTGTCGTCCGTGGGGGCTCAGTAGCCGTCCGATGCGACGTCGACCGCCGCAACGGATTCGATGGGTTGGTCCGCATTGAGCCCGAAGGACTGCCGCCGGGCGTCTGGGCTCCGCCGCTCATTCTTGGGCCCAGCACATCCAGCGGTTGGTGGGTGATCTCGGCCAATGCCGACGCTCCCCTGGGGTACACACCTCTCAAGGCTTCTGCGAGTGGAGACCACTCGGGCAAGGCGGTCGTTCGTGCCGTTGCGTTCTCCGAGTTGGCTTGGCTTACCGTTCTGCCAGCAGTGCCCTTCGACCTGAGTGTCGCGCCCAACAGTCTCTTGGCCGAACAGAATACCAACACGCTCTTGGAAGTCCGGATTAACCGCAGAGACCATTTCAACGGCGAAGTCCGGATTCTGGCCGAGGCATTGCCGGGAGTCACAATCCCTGCCGTCACGCTCGCGCCGGGACAAACCCGCGCCCAACTCCCGCTGCAGGTGGCACAAAATGCCGAGACCGGAGTTCGCCCTGTCATGGTCCGCGCTGAGGCCACGGTGCAGGGTCAAATCGTCTCCACCCATTCAACCGCGCCGGTGTCTTTGACAGTCCAGCCCATCCCATTATTCCTTACGGCCATGTTGCCGGGATCCCCCTTCTTCCGCACCGATCCGGTCCGATTGTCGGCGGTCGCCTTGCCCGAAGGCACCGAGTCCGAGGCCAATCAAACCCAGTTCGTGGTCAAGGTGGAGCGACGTGGGTTCACCGGTGAAATCCAATTGCACCTAGAAAATCTACCCAAGGGCGTGCAAGCTCAGGTGCCTGGCATCCTCACCAACAAGACCGAGGCGACCATTCAATTGAAAGTTTCGCAGCTCGCGCAAACCGGCAAGGAACACTCGTTCCACGTCGTTGCCAGCGCCACCCATCAGGATCGCATCTGGCGTCAGAAAACCCAACCCATCCTCCTCACTCTCACCGCACCGGAACCCGAGGCATCTAAGCCGCCTGCCAAGACCGCCGACAGACCTGCTACCGAAAAAGCCAAACCATGAACTCGATCCTGCTTTCCTCTTTGGGTCATTCAGTCCTGCGCAGCTCGCTGATCCTCGGGCTCCTGGCTTCGCAATCGTGCATCGTCGCCGCGGAAACAACCGTCTCGTGGTGGCGCGATGTGACGCCGGTCTTCAAACGCTCCTGCAACGGATGCCACAACCCCAACAAACTCAAGGGCGAGGTGGACACCTCCACGTTTGTGGGTCTGATGAAGCCCGGAAAGCACGGGGCGAACCTCATCGCCGGTGATCCAGCCAAATCACTACTCATCACCTCGATCGCAGGCCAGGAACCGGACATGCCCAAGGAGGGAGATGCCCTGTCTGCGCAGGAGGTGTCCCTCATCACCCGCTGGATTCAAGAAGGAGCCAAAGACGACACCCCGGTTGACGCCTATTCGACACGTCTGAAGGAACCACCCACGTACACCCAACCCCCTGTCATCAGCACTCTTGATGTGTCCCCGGATGGCGCTCGACTGGCAGTGGCCGGTTACCATGAGGTCTTGCTCATCAACACCGCCTCTTGGGAGCTGGCAAGCCGGCTCGTGGGTGAATCCCCGCGCATCGAGTCGGTGGCCTTTTCGCCGGACGGCCAATCGCTGGCCGTTAGCGGTGGCGCCCCGGCCCGATTCGGTGAAATCCAGATTTGGAATGTTCCCGGGGCTCGCCAAATCCAGGGTTTTCGAAAGACCACGGATTCGCTTTTCGGCATTTCTTGGTCCCCCGACGGCACCCGAGTGGCCACCGGTGGTGCCGACAAGAGTGTCCGGGTGACGCGCATTTCCGACGGCCAAGAACTCATGAAGTTCGACAACCACGGTGACTGGGTATTTCGCACCACCTGGGTGGCCGACGGAACCCGACTCCTCAGTGCCAGTCGGGACCGAGCCATGAAACTCATCGACGCCACGACTGGGCAGTTTATCGACGATGTAAACAAACTCCTCGAGCCCATCGACTGCATGGTGCGGCATCCCCGCGAAGATTGGGCGGCCTACGGCGGAGACCAGGGCGGCCTTCGCATTTACAAAGCCAAGGAGAACCAGGACCGGACCTCCGGAAACAACGACGTGAACCTAGTGCGCGAGTTTGAGCGCCAACCTGGGCCGGTGCAATCCGTCGCCTTTAGTCCCGATGGTGCTTTCTTGGCCACCGGCAACACCGGTTCCGAAGTGCGAATCTACGAGACGGCGACTGGCAAGAGGCGCAGCACACTGACGGGACATGCTGGGGCAGTTTTCGCCCTCAAGTTCTCCCCCGACGGTCAGCGGCTCTACTCCGCCGGGTTCGAAGGAATCGTCCGAGTTTTCGATCCCGCCACGGGGAGCCTGAAGGCTATTTTCTTTCCGGTGCCCCTGACCCCAGTCCGACAGACGGCCGGAAACTAAGCTGGAGCTAACGGGCCCCTGACGCCGCGCGCTGCGCATCTCAAAAAGAGGGGCAGCCGAGGTCGAGCCGGGGTCATCCGAATGACTCCCCAGCCTGCGAAACTGAGGCCCTGCTCGTCGGAGTTGAGGGCACCGGAGTTGGGCTTCCAAGTAGAGTCCAGCGTGACACGGAGTCCCTTAAAGCGCAGACTTCGGAATCCAGCGGGGAAACTTCCATCCCGCGGATACAGCCAACCTCCGACTCCAACAATCACATGGGCGACCGCTCCCCTAAGGACAACCAGAAGAAGACCGGCCAGAAACAGGCCAAGGCCAGCACCGCTGACCAAAAGAAGAAATCCCAAGTTGCCGCTAAGGCTGCTGCCGCAAAGAAGAAGTAAGGTTTCGTCCGTTGGGCCCCGTCCGCACGCTCACCGACGGACGGGCCTCCTACCACGACACCGACAGTGCAGACGCCTCTTCCTAACCACTACGCGGCGCTGGGGCTCCACCGCCGCTGCACCGCCGAGCATATCCGGAATGCCTACCGGCTGCTGGCCAAACAACACCACCCGGACCTCAACGGTGGTTCGGCAGATTCCCTGGCGCGGACCCAGGCGCTCAACGCAGCGCATGAGGTCCTCGGTGATCCCGACCAACGGAACGCCTACGATCAGGAATTAAACGCGGCCGAGGTTCACACACAGCCGATCCGACCCGCCCGGATCGAGAAAAACCTGGCCCAAGATGTCCTCCTAAGACTGGACGATTTTTTGCGCGGCACCCGATTGGATGTCCGTGTGCAAGACCCCGCCAATCCGGATGGGGCTGAGACTTATTCTTTGGAGGTTTCGCCCGGAACTGCACCGGGTGCCCGTTTTCGCATTGCCCGAGAAGGCTATTTCCGCGGAGGCGTGGTGACGGTCCGGGTCAAACCCCGTCCGGATCCCCGATTCAAGGTACGGGGCTCCGATCTCCGATGCGATTTGCGAATCACTTCAGATCGGGCGGCCAAAGGCGGTTCCGAAAACATCCGCGGTCTCAATGGTTCCTTGCGTGTGACCATCACGGCCGGGGTTGGGCGGGGCGAGGAGATCCGGATTCCCGGCGAAGGCTTGCCCAAGACGCGCGGCGGCCGAGGCGACTTGCTTGTTCGGATCACCTACCGCCCAGAAGTCCGAATCACTCGAACTTTTGGACCCAGCAGACCAAGATAGCAGCCTTGGCCGGAATCTCTCTTCCCTGCTCTACCCTGTAGCGCTCCAGAGTGTGACGATGGCTCAACTGGAGACAACCGATCCAGTCCTCCAGTGGCACTCCTCTTCCGGGAAGCCTCCGAACTAGGCGTGGCTTGTACCCCTTACTTCATGGGCGCACCCGGTTCCTGACGGCCGTTTGTGGTCAGGATCTGGAAATGATGCACCCCGGCGGCCAACGGATGATCGCTGGTCCAAACGATCTTGCGGTCGTGGTTCACCTCCACCATGGAGACACCCTGGTTGGCCGCATGGCTGCCGACCACGGTGTTCCCATTGGCCAGGCGCTGGGATCCACAGGGGTCTTTGAAAATGCCGCCGACATCGTCGTTGGTAACCTTCCAGGCGATCGCACCCGACGGAGTGAATTCGGCCACCTTGTTGCCATGCGTGAGCGACACGAGCGTGTTGCCGTTGTCCAACCGAATGGCGGTGAACGGCCAGTTCTCGGCCGGACGGCCTCCGAGCTCGGCCAAGTCGGTCCGTAGCGTGGCGACCACCTTTCCGTCCGGGGTGTACTCCTTAACCGCGAACGCCAACAGGTGAGGTACGAGGTAATTGCCGTTTTTGAGTTGCCGAGCCATGCGGGTTTGCATGTGGGCATTTTCGGTCTCGGGCAGGAGCGGCGTCTCATGAACGATCGCCCCGTGACCGTCGACTTCGAGCAACCGGGGCCGCTTCCCCAGCTCGGTGACCAGCGTGTTGCCGTTGTACAAACGCTGCACGGTTCCGATCTCGGAATTGTCCGGATTGCGGGTGTACGAGAAGACCACCTGCTTGGCTGGAGTCACCTCTTCCACCCGGTCTGACCAGGCCAATACTGCATTTCCATTGGGCAACACGAATCCGTCTCGAGTCCCGCCTCGGTACTCCCAGCGGGCTGCACCGTCCTCGCCGATGATGGCCGTCTTGCCGCCCATCACGAGGTAAGAGTGTCGTATTGATGAGGCCGTTTTGTCTTCGGCCAGTCCGGTAGAAGCAGATGCCAGGACGAGGATCCAGGCGGCGCAGGAGCGATGGAGTGAGCGATGGGCATTCATGGGAAGTGCCTAAGACCCTCCAACCTCCAGCCTCCGGGCCCAAGGTAAAAATAACCGAGACCCAAACACAGTTTAGCCCCGAGAAAGACCTCCCCACCGCACCGCTGCATCCCTAACCTACAGAACCATTCTCCCGGATGAAACTGCTCACACTCATTGCCCTGACGACCCTCATCGGAAGCGTGGTCCTAGGCCAAAGCCCTTCGGCCGATTCTACGGTTGGCCTTGAATTCTTCGAGCAACGGATCCGGCCGGTGCTGGTGGAGCAGTGCTACGAGTGCCATAGCGCCTCGGCCAAAAAACTCCAGGGCGGTCTCCGCCTAGACTCGCGCGCGGGTCTTATCGCGGGTGGTGATACCGGCCCGTCCATTGTTCCCGGAAAGCCCGAGGCGAGTCTCCTCATCCGGGCTGTAAACCATGCCGATGCCGAGTCGGCAATGCCCCCCAAACGCCCTCAACTCTCCCGACACGTTCGGCAAGATCTCGAGCGCTGGGTGGCAGCAGGTGCCCCATGGCCCGCCAGCGAGGCAGCGGACGCTCCGACGAAAGTTCCCTTCGATCTGGAAGCCCGCCGCAAGGCACAAGCCTGGCTCTGGGAGACTCCCCAACGGCAGGATATTCCGGTGGTCCGCCGAACCCAGTGGGCCAAGGACCCCGTCGATCACTTTATCCTAAAGCCTCTCGAAGAACGCTGGCTGCGGCCGGCGGAACCCGTCAGCGATGCGGTCTGGCTGCGACGAGCCAGCTTCGCCGTGACCGGGCTCCCACCCCAGCCCGAGGATCAACAAACCTTGGACCGCCAGGCTGGTCCAACCGACCGCGAACACGCCGTTGATCAACTGCTCGCCTCCCCGCACTTCGGCGAGCGTTGGGCGCGCCACTGGATGGACTTGATGCGCTACGCGGAGTCCCGCGGCCATGAGTCCGACTACGGCATCGCCAACGCTTGGCAGTACCGCGACTACCTCGTCCGCGCCTTCAACCAAGACGTGCCCTATGACCGGTTCCTACAAGAGCATCTCGCCGGGGATTTGCTCACCCCGCCCCGACTGCGTCCGGGCACTGAACACAATGAATCCGTCTTGGGCACCGGCTGGGCTTTCCTCGGAGAGGAGGTGCATTCGCCAGTAGATATTCGCCAGGACGAATGCGACCGCATCGACAACAAGATCGATGTCTTCACCAAGTCTTTCCTGGGCCTGACGGTGGCCTGTGCTCGATGCCATGACCACAAGTTCGACCCCATCCGCAGCCAAGACTACTACGCGCTGTCCGGGTTTATCTTGGGTTCGAATTATCGCCAGGTGCGCTTTGAGGCCATGGAGAACAATCGGCGGATGGCCCGGCAACTTCAGGAACTCCGCACGCGCCACCTACCGCCTTTGGCTCGCCGCGCTGGAGTCGTACTGCGACCCGCAGCCCAGCGTCTGACGAGCACCCTCTTGGCCGCCCTCCAGAAAACAGAATCCCTCCCGGCGACACGGGCCTGGGTCACCGAGCTGCAGTTGGCCACCACGAACCACCAGCACCTACTGCACCCGCTGGTCTGGCCCGAGGCCCGCGGTGACGGGTCCGAGCCCGAGCTCAGCGAACCCACGGGGATGCGGGTCATCGCCGATTTCACGCGGCCCGGCGCCCAACCTTGGAAAGCCGATGGCGAGGCCTTTGGACCAGGCCCCTTGGCCCCAGGAATTCTGGTGCCCGGATTCAGTGAATCTCAGCCCATCGCTCGAATCCTAAACTTTGGCGCGGCCCGCCGAGACGCCTTCTGGAATAGACTCTCCAACGCCCCGGGCAACGAGAACGACTCCGGGCGCATCGGATCGACCGCCCGGGCTGGACAAATGCTCCGGACCCCCACCGTCACCCTGAAATCCGGCCGACTGCACTACCTGATCCGCGGCAAGGTGCGGGTCTTTGCTTCGGTCGATTCACACCTGATGGCGGAAGGTCCGCTTCACGGGGCCCTGAACCAGACCTTCGACACGGGAGATTCTCTGGAGCCCCGATGGGTAACCCACGCACTTGGCGCCTACTCCGGCCACCGCGCCCACATTGAATTCGGGCCCGATGGATCGCGAGATCTCGAGATCCTTCAGGTTGTGGAGTCGGAATTGGTCCCAACCTGGAAACCCACCCTTCTGTTTCCCGGGGCCCATCGAAGCACCTCGAAGCAAGACCTGGCAGAAGCACTGCAGAAACGGGCGATGGAAGCCTGCGATTGGCTGGAAGGCCGGAACACGAACACCCCGGCACCCGCTACCCTTCGGTGGACCGAATGGTGGATCCAACATCCGGAGCTTTCGGGCCTAGCGACCGACGTCGAGTATCGCAAACTCGCTCGGCAACTGATGCAGGGGCAAGACGCTCTGGCAGAGAAAGTCACCTGGCAATCACGGACCGCCGTGGCCTGGATGGACGGCACCGGGGTTGATGAACATGTCCTCGTCCGCGGAAAGCCACTCAAGCCAGGCATCTTGGCCCCTCGCAGCCTCCCGGCTGTCTTCCAGGGAGCCAAACCCATCCAGCCCACCGATTCCAGCGGTCGGCTAGAGTTGGCTCGTCAGTTGGCCAACCCTTCCAACCCGCTGGTGGCCCGCGTCTGGGTCAACCGGGTCTGGCATCACCTCTTCGGGCGAGGCCTCGTGCCCACCGTGGACAACTTCGGTGCTCTAGGAGAACGACCCACCCACCCCGAATTGCTCGACCATCTGGCTTGGCAATTCGTCCATGTCGATCATTGGTCCACCAAGCGACTCATCCGCCGACTGCTCCTCACCCAAACCTATGGCATGGCGAGCCAAACCACCGACACCCGAGCACCTGAACTCGATCCATCCAACCAATGGTGGCATCGAATGCCGGTCCGACGCCTAGAGGCCGAAGCGATCCACGATGCGCTCCTCGTGGTCTCGGGCCGATTCAATCCGACTCTGGGGGGCCCACCCGTGCCGGTCCACCTGACCGAGTTCGTGATCGGACGCGGCCGTCCTGACCAGAGCGGCCCGCTCGATGGCAACGGGCGTCGAAGCGTGTACACGGCGCTTCGACGCAACTTCTTGCCGACCACCCTCCAGGCCTTCGACTTCCCCACTCCATTTAGCACCGTGGGCCGGCGCAACATCACCAATGTACCGGCGCAATCGCTGGCGGTGATGAATGACCCGTTCTTCCACCAACAGGCGGAAGCCTGGGCCCGACGACTCCTCGAAGAGGACCCACACGCCGACGCGCCCACGCGAATCCGAGCGTTGTTCACCCGCGCCTACAATCGCCTTCCAACACCGTCTGAACTCGAGTCGTGCCAAGCCACCCTCGCGGAATTGAAGACACTCCACACTTCGAACCCATCGGGGACGGATATTTGGACCGACCTCTGCCACGCCCTACTCAACGCCAACGAGTTCATATACCTACCCTGAACATGATGCCTCCCTATTCCTCTTCAGGAGCTCCCGGGGTCCGGTTGAGCCGTCGGGAACTCTTGCGCCGCGCTTCCAACGGATTCGGAACCCTGGCCTTGGGGTCCCTGCTTTCCCAGTCCAGCCCCTCCCAGTTGGCCGCCGCAGTCCGAGGCACTCAATCGGGCCCGCTTGCTACACCCCATTTTCCAGCCAAGGCCCGCAGTGTTCTTTTCTTGTTCATGGAAGGGGCCGTGTCTCAGGTGGACAGTTTCGATCACAAGCCGTTGCTGGCGAAGTACCATGGCCAAGACGCCCACAAGGCCATGGGACGGATCGAGAAGACGCAGTTTGATAGTATTGGAACCATTCTCAAATCGCCCTGGCAGTTCCGCCAACACGGCCAGAGCGGCCTCTGGATCAGCGACCTCTTCCCTCACATCGCCCGCCAAGCGGATGACCTGTGCGTGCTGCGGTCCATGACCTCCAACTTCCCGGAACACACCAGCGCCAACTACTTCCTCCATAGCGGGATCGGCCTTCAGGGACGCCCGAGCATGGGAGCCTGGGTGAACTACGGGTTAGGCTCGCTCAATGACAACCTGCCGGGCTACGTGGTGCTCAATGGCGGTCAGATTCCATCCGGAGGGCTCGACAATTTTGGCAGCGGTTTCCTGCCAGCCACCCATCAGGGTTCCCTTATTCATGCCCAAGGGACTCCACTGGCCAACGTCGTACCCTCTGAAAAGCAGGCCCAATTGCAACAAACCAAACAGCGCCTGGTTCGTCGGCTCAATGAGCACGCACTCGAACAATCCGGAGGAGTCGATGCGCTGGAATCGGCGATCCACAATTATGAATTGGCCGCCCGGATGCAGGTGACGATCCCCGAGTTGATGGACATCTCCAACGAGACGGCGGCAACCCGGGCGCTGTACGGCCTCGACGCTCCCTACGAACACACCCGCACCTACGCAAGGGAATGCATCTTGGCCCGGCGCATGGTTGAGCGAGGCGTGCGCTTCGTCGAACTCACCATCCCGATGGTCGATGGCTACAGCCGCTGGGATGCCCATGGCGGCCTCGTGAAGAACCACGGCGACAACGCGCGCGCCGTCGACCAACCCATTGCCGGATTGCTGATGGACTTGAAACAGCGCGGCCTGCTCAACGAAACACTGGTCGTCTGGGCCGGAGAATTCGGCCGTACCCCCTTTGCCCAAGGCAACGACGGCCGCGACCACAATGAACACGGCTTCTCAGTATGGCTGGCCGGAGGAGGCATCCGAGGAGGCATGGCCTACGGACAGACCGATGACTGGGGCTACAAGTCGGTGGTAAACCGCCTGGAGATGCATGACTTGCACGCTACCGTTCTGCACCAATTGGGAATCCATCACGAACGGCTGACCTATCGCTTCGGCGGACGCGACATCCGACTCACCGACGTCAAAGGCGAAGTGATCCGGGAAATCCTCGCGTGACCCAATCGCTCGATTTCGTTTTGAATACCTCTAAGCCACATCCCGTATCGCCCACCCGATCATGAACACCCACAACCCGCTGACACGCCGGAGCTTCCTCCGCAACTCCATCGCCGCGATGGCCACCGTGGCCATTGTCCCGAGACATATTCTCGGCGGCGCCGGCCACACGCCTCCGAGCGAAATCCTAACCCGCGCCGTCATTGGTACCGGCGGTATGGGCATGGGACATGTCAACACCATCAACACCACCTGCAAATTGCTGGCCGTCTGCGACGTAGACTCCAACCACCTCGCCCAGGCGGTGAAGGCCGGCGGCCCCGACTGCAAGGGCTACAAGGACTTCCGCGAGGTACTGGCCCGCAAGGACATCGACATCGTCCATGTGCCGACCCCGCCACACTGGCATGCCATCATCTCCATCGCCGCGGCCAAAGCGGGTAAGGACATTTGGTGCGAGAAACCCATGACGCGGACCATCGCCGAGGGCCGAGCGGTCGTCGCCGCGGTCAAGAAACACAAGCGCATCTTCCGCCTCAACACCTGGTTCCGCTTCCAAGACAGCTTTTACGGCATGGGCGTGCCGGTAAAAGACATCCGCAAAGCGGTGATGCACGGAATGCTGGGCGACGGTCCGCTCAAGGTCACACTCAACGCCTCGACCGGCTTCGACTGGAAGTTCTATTGGATCGGCCGCACCGACCTGACACCGCAGGCCGTCCCGAATGAACTCGATTACGACTTCTGGCTCGGGCCCGCACCGTACAAGCCTTACCACCCGCACCGCGTCCACGGCACCTTCCGGGGATACTGGGACTACGATGGAGGCGGCTTGGGCGACATGGGTCAGCACTACCTCGACCCCGTGCAGTACATCCTCGGCAAGGACAACGAAAGCCCGGTAGAAATCGAGTCCGACGCCCCAGTGCAAGATACGGATGCGGTCGGCACCTTCCGTACCATCCGGATGAAATACAAAGACGGTACCGAGATTATCTTGGACGGCGAAAACCAAGACAAACAGGCCGCGTTTATTGCCGGCTCCAAGGGCAAAATCTTCAAAGGCATGAAGGCCGATATCCCGAACTTCGAGCAAACCCTCAAGGGACTGAAGGATCCGGAACCCATGGTCACCGACTTCGTCCATGCCGTGAAGACCCGCTCCAAATTCGCCCTGAACGAGGTGAATGGCCACCGCTCCTGCACACTCGTCAATCTCGCAAAAATCGCCCTGCAAACGGGCCGACCACTGCGGTATGACTCCAAGAAGGAGACCTTCATCGGCGACAAGGCGGCCAACGCCTACCTCGATCAGCCAATGCGCGGAAACTGGAAGCTCAGCTGATCCCACTCTCCGCAAAACTCCGAAGAGCAGGATGCCAGTCGGTCTGTCTGGTTGGTCGCCCGGTCGAACAACCCAGGCCGTCTGGCATCCCGCCTCGAGGGCAGTGTCCAAATCCTCGGCAACAGCCCGGTCGCTGGCTAATGCGAGATTTAGGTCCTGACGTCAGGTGCTCATTCAGCGGTCCAGTCGGATGTCCAAGGACAACAAGACAAAGGGCGCAGTATTGAAGGTCACATGCGCGGCAATGGAGGTCAGGAGATTTCCAGAGTTCCGATACAGCAGGCTCAGGAGATAGCCGAAGACCGTCAGCGGCACCAAAACACTCCGGTTGGCATGGATCAAGCCGAAGGCGAGCGCTGTGCCCCACAAAGCCACACGGGGCCATCCGAGGTCTTGGAGGAACGGAAAGGCCACGCCTCGAAAGAGCATCTCTTCCACCCAGGGAGCACCCAGTGCGGCTGTGAGGAAGATCGCAGTCCGCCCCCAGGTATCGGCTTCGGTGAGAATCCCGATGGCCGTCTGCGCGGGCAATTCGACCCCCATCGTCTGGAGCCAAGAACCGATGGCCCATTGCAGTCCGTAGGCCGCCGGGAGAAAGGCTAACCCCGCCAGAACACCCATCCCCACCGCGCGAGCACTCCCTCCCACCTGCAATCCAAAGCCTTCGCTCCAGGTGCGGCCTTGATTCCTCATGAAACTCATCATCGCCGCCACCACGATGGCATGGAAACACAGCTGACCGAGAACCAACGCCTTCCAGGGTTCCAAGAGAGTTTTACCGGAGGCATTCGGATGCATGACCAGTGACTGAAGGAGGCCAGACAACACGAAGCCGATGAGTACCCGAAGGGTCAGTCGGAGAACTTCCTCGGGTTTCCAATCCCGTCGCTCAATCATGGGGCGACCATGAGGGATCGGTCGTAGCTTGGCGAAACTTCAATCCTTCCCGCCTGGCAAAGCCCCACAGCGAAGGAAGACCCATTTCTGGACCGCCCTCAAACGAGGGTGCCATTCTCCATCGAAAGCACCCGATCCAACCGCGCCGCAAGTTCTTCGGAATGGGTGGCCACGATGAGGGTGATTCCGTGCTCGCGATTGAGCTCGAGCAGCAAGCGACCGACCTCCGCCGCAGAAACACGATCGAGGGCTCCGGTGGGCTCATCGGCCAATATCAGGCGCGGTTGGTTGATCAAGGCCCGCACCACCGCCGCACGCTGACGCTCCCCGCCAGAGAGGCGACCCGGCAGGTGTTTTTCGCGGTCTGCCAACCCCACTCTTTGGAGCAATTGCGTGGCACGGAGCAGGACCTCTTCACTCACCTTGGACTCCTGGGCTAGCACCGGAACCAGAACATTCTCTAGGACCGTCAAATGTGGCAGCAAGTGGTGGGACTGAAAAACGAAGCCGATGTTGCGGTTGCGGAACCTCGCCAATTCATCTCCAGCCATCATGGCCAGGTTCTTGCCGTCGATCACGATGGTTCCCTGGTCTGGTTGATCTAACGTTCCCAACAGGTTGAGAAGGGTGCTCTTGCCGGATCCGCTGGGGCCAACAATGGCCACGCTCTCCTGAGCGGCCACGCTCATTTGAACCTCATCCAAGACCCGGACCTTATGATCACCCGTCCGGAACGATTTGGAAACCCCTCGAACCTCCACCAAGGTCTTGCTCATAGGGACAGGCTACCCAATCCACGGCCGTTGTCAGGTCTCCGGTTCAAACTGCTGAACCCGCGAGCCCAAACGCCGCCCCAACCCGATCACCATTGTGAGCAAGTTTCCCTGCAAACGGTTTGACGACACTACCGATAGTGGCTTACCTCGTCGTAGGCCACTGCCGATTGATCGTTACCTCCAAATATGCGCTGTCCCAAATGCGGCGGTCAGGATGACAAGGTCATCGACTCCAGATCCTCCAAAGAAGGGGCCACCATACGGCGTCGGCGCGAATGCTTGGCCTGCGAGAACCGTTTCACCACCTACGAGCAAATTGAACACGACCCATTAATGGTCGTGAAACGAGATGGACGGCGTGAGGTGTTTTCCAAAGAAAAGCTGACCTCCAGCCTCCAGAGGGCCTGCCAAAAACGTTCAGTTTCCGAGGATGACATCGCCAGTGCCGTCGAACGCATCCAAGATGGCTTAGTCGAGGGCTTCGATCGTGAAACAACCTCCCGTACGATCGGCGAGCGGGTGATGAGGGAACTACGAAATCTCGATCCGGTGGCCTACGTCCGCTTCGCCAGCATCTACCGAAACTTTGAGGAGGCCACCGATTTTGTCAGCGAGGTCGAACGCTTGGGCTCGCTGCCGATTGCTGACAAGCGACAATTGGAATTGATCGCCGAAGCCGAGGCGGCAGCCAAAGGGAAACGCCCGTCATGATCGCGCTCCGCGATGACTTTCTCTTGGTCGCTCAAGAGGGGGGGCATTACATCCCCTGCTCCGTAGAACACCTGACCTTCGAACTGGCCGGGAACGCGGCCAATCAGGTGGATCCCGAGTGGATGAAGCAGGCAGCGGCCGGAGTGCTCCATTACTTCAAGGACGAACTCGGAAAGAGCCATGTCACGGTGGACGAATTCACCAAGGCATTGACCAAGGTCTTTCAGGGATTGGGACTGACAGCAGAGGTGTCGACCATCCCCCTTCCGGTTTCGGTGCCCGAGGAAGCGGCCGTACCGCCTCAAGTGGTCTGGCGCGGAGATTTGCAGGCTATCGCCGTCGAGTCGGGCGAACTGGGCGAGTTGGCCTTTCAAAAGGCCCTGCTCTTACAATTGACCGCGGCCCTCGAATCCAGCCCGCAAACCGTCGAATTCTCGGGCCTGCGCGGCTGCGTTAAAATGATTACCGGACGCAAGCACTGGTGCCCGGAGTGCCGAAAGTGGTCAGCCTGGATCGTAGACCTGCTGCGTTCTTGGATGAGCGAAAAAGCCGGGCACCGCCACGTGTCATTGGTGGTTCACTAAAAAACGTGACACCCAGGCCATGAACCCCGACCTGACCCCTGCCCCCATTCCCGTCCCCGAATCGGATCCTTTTCTGCCCCTAGATCCTCCGGGTTCCACCGTGGATCTCTCACGCTGGAAACAGATACCGCTCGGGCTGATGAACGAATACCGGGTCCAATTCGACGTCTTCGAAGGGCCTCTAGATTTGTTGCTGCACTTGGTCAAGAAGCAGGAGGTCGACATTTACCAGGTCAACCTCACTCGGATCGCCTCGGAGTTCGTTGCCTACATCGACCAGATGCGGGAACTGGACCTCGAGATCGCCGGCGAGTTCCTCGTGATGGCGGCAACCCTGATTTACATCAAAAGCCGGGAACTCCTGCCAGCCGACCAAAAACCCGAAGCCCAGATCGGCGAAGAGGACGAAGAGGATCCTCGCTTTGAGCTCATCCGTCGGTTGGTCGAGTACAAGAAGTTTAAGGACGCCGCCGCCGAGCTTCAGTCGCTAGAAACCCGGATGGATCAGGTCTATGAACATCGATCGGCACAGATCGTTCTTCCAGAGATCGAACCCCAGCGGCGGGAGCCTGTCTCGATTTTTGAACTCATTCAGGCCGTCAGTGTCATCCTAAAGCGCTTTGGCGAACGCGACGATGTCCGCGAGATCCAGGCCGATCCCTATACCGTCTCGGAGAAAATGGCGGCACTCCGGATGCTGATCCAAGAGAAGGGTCGTTTTCGCTTCAGCGACCTCTTTGCCGAGGCGCGCAGCCGCAGCGAAGTGGTGGTCACCTTTCTAGCGATGCTGGAGCTCACTCGACTCCGCCACCTGCAAGTGATCCAGAGCGAAGACTTCGGCGAGATCGAAGTGGAGCTGGCACCCCCGGAGGCCCCGTCAGTCGAAGCGCCTGAGGAACCGGTGCTGGAGGAATCTGAGAACCTGGGAACATCCCCGGCCCAGTCTACGAGGCCACAGGAGTCACCAGACGAAGATCCGACCGAAGACTGATCTTCGCCTCTCAGGACCCTCTCAGCGATGCTCAAACTGGCCCTCGCGACCGGCCCCTGCTCGAGGTGTTAGCGACGTTCTGGAACCCACGGAAATTTGCCGGCTTGAAAACCACGGTTTTGCCCTGTTCTTGGAGGGGGGCTTCCGGATTGAGCGGCCTCGTTTCCTACTTCTTCCAATGGCACCCGAATGCGTTCAAGGCCCTATAGACCGAATCGAGATCCGCTTGGGCAACAAACACGAAGAAGGCCGATTGATGAGGCGTTGAACTTTTGAAGACGGCGGTTTTCACGCGGCCGCTGACATCAAGGCTCCCTGAAGTCTACTGCGTGGAGTCCTGAGCAACGGCAAGCCAGCCAATCGGCAGTTCGAGCCGCAGAAGGGACCCGGTTCAGCAGAACCGGGTCGATTACTTTCGGGCGGGGTCACCGCGCGGTCTGCATCCGCTCGTATTGCGCCACGGCTGCCTTGGCTCGGACATCGCCCTTCTGGGCCATCGCGTAGACTTCCTGCATCACCGATGCGATATTGTCCTGAAGGGCCATGCGTTGCTCGGGCGACATGACTGGCTGAGCACGTAGCAATTGAAGGCGTGTCACAGCGTCTTCCATCTTGCCGGCTTTGAAATCCGCGATGGCTTTCTTGACCTGCTCGGCCGGTGCGGGGCCGGGATCGGCCTCTGCCGCCCCTTCGGCCGGAGCCGCAGGAGCCTTTTCCATGGCCGCAGCCGACTTCTCCAAGTCCGCCATGGGATCTTCCTTCTTGCAGGCGGTGGCGACGAGGACGAGCAGGGCCAGTCCGAGCGGGGTGGAACAACGGAGAGTCATCTTAGGAATCGAGAACAGGTTCAGCGTCCGTTAGGAGTGGCCGGATTGCACCAGAGCCGATTCTTGGCAGCCAGATTCCCCTCGGCGTAGAAGAGTTTGGTCTTCAGGTATTCGGTGTGCCCGTCCACGACACCCACGGTGGTTCCGATGGAATGAACGCGGGTAATGCCCTCTGCCGCGCTGCTGGATCCATCATTGAAATCGCCAGGATTTGTTTCGAGGGCCTGCCACAGAATGATAGCGTTGGGATCGAACTGCGAAGACTTGTAAGAACCCGGAGAGACGCCTCCAAAACCACACACCGCACCGTTCATCAGATAACTGGACATCTTCTGAGCCCGGCTTTTCCACGCAGGCTTATTGGTCCGGTCGGCGGGGCAACGGAACACAGCAGGGCTGCCGATGTTGGCATACAAAAGACCGGTCTCATAGGCCTTGGCAATGTTGGTGCTCCATCGCGGGCTGGTGATGTCCGGCGGTGCCCCCAAGGTGGCATCGTAGAGCCAACCCTTCTTGAGCCACGGAGAATTCCAGTTGGGCTCGGGCAGGTAGTCAGCCGAATCGCCCACGTACATATGGGTGCCGAGAGTGATCTGCTTCACATTGTTCTGGCACTGAATCGTGATGGCCTTTTCCTTCGCCTTGGCCAACGCCGGCAACAGCATGCCGGCCAAAATTGCGATGATTGCTATGACCACCAATAACTCGATAAGAGTGAACGCGGCGCGGCGGTCAGCGGTGCTGTGAATGGGGGGATTCATGGTGGGGTTGGGTGGAATTTCAATCTTCCGACGCACTTTGGCAATCGAATCAAATTGGGGATTGAACAATTCGAACTCACTGCCCAATCGAGTCAAGGCTTTCCCACCGAATTCCCAATATCTCTCCCCCGATGAGGATCAAAAACCTCACCTAGGAGGAGAAATATCAGGAAGCAACCCGGCCGTGAGCTACCCCTTGTCCTGCGCCCAATCAGGGATTCTTGAATGGCAACCACCAGGCTCCCGAAACGCCGCGGGCCACCCAAAGACCTCCGGAAGTCGGAATACCGAGGTTAGATCGATCGAGCCACAAACTGCAGGGTCGTTCGCCCCGAGCCTGGACACGCAGCGGGTTGGCAAGTGTGTCGACGAGGATCAGCGAGCCATCCCCCTCCCCGAGCAACGCGCCATCGAACTCCAAGAACCGGTTCACGGTGAAACCCAATTTCACACGGGGGGCGACTGTCGTCAGGCTTCCACCGGTGTCCAAGGCCCAGGTCTCCAGAGCCGTCCCCTGTTCGAAACCGACCGCAATGCGGCCATCAGCCAATACGGCGACCGGGTAAGCACCCAAGTCGGGAAGCTCACGCTCTACGATGCGTCGGGCCTTGATTCCATCATAGCCCAACGCCTGAAGAGCCACCGAGGTCAATCCCTTGATAGTGTTTGATTCGACCCGGCAATAGAGCACCGAGCCTCCGTGCGAGACCCCCTCGAGTTCTCCGGGCAGCGGGACCGAATCTCGAAGCACCGGTTCCGATGCATCCGCCGCATCAAGAACGCGCAAGGTGTGTTCGGTCACCCAACCTCCCTGCTGTTCCCACCACGAGCTGATTGTAGCCCCGGTAGGCTTAACCGCCGGCACCCACTCATAGCGGGCCAAGGAGGCGAATACCTTACCTCCACTGACGGTGACAGAACTGACCGAGCCACCCTCACCCAGCAAGTAGTCACCGGCGAAGATGGGGGATTCGGAGCGCGTCACATCTACCGCCAGCCAGCGGTTATTCCCACCACCAAACCACCAGCCACGGCCTGGAGCGATCATCATGTCACCCCCAACGAGCATTCCACCCCGCATCCACATCGCAGACATGTAGCCACCCTCCTGAACCCAGACCAACGAACGGGGTGTCGGCCAATAAGCCGTGTACCGCCCCCAGCTTGCCGCCGAAACCTTGGAAGGGGCCGATCGCCCTACAATGTCCAGCCGGTCGTTCTGAATCGCAACCACCTGAAGCAACGTCTCACCCGGAATCGTCGTCCAAACTTCATTGGTGGTACCGGCCTTGTCGACACGGTAAGTGTCCGGCCCTCGGTGCAGGAGGTAAAGGCGTCCGTCTTTCAAGTCGGCTCCCACCAGCGGCAGGTTAGTGAGGGTCAATGAACTCAAGGCGGTATCGGGATCCGAAGCCAGACTCAGTCGCAAACGGGGCGCAGTTTGTGCCTGAAGCGACGCATCCCAAGAGCCATTGGAGATTTGGATCATGCGATCGCCCTGAACAAAGAGCTGGTCCACTGACTCCGAGAGTGCCAGCACCGAACGCACTTCCGGATGATCCCGATCGGTAATGGCAGCCGAGACCAATTCGCCCCCGGAGAGACTCAGAACATGGTTGTCTAGAAGGACCGCACGACGCGCCGCAGAGTTATGATTGATGGTACCCCGCAGCTTCAGTGAGTCCTTGGTAAAATCGAGCAACTGGACGCCCTGGAACCAACCGTTGGTTCCCTGCCGTCCGTGCCACGGCAACAAGACAAGCCCCTGCTCGGGGAAAACGCGGAAGGCCTTCTCGTCGGCATTGGCCTCGCTCCAAGACCAGCCATCTCCGAGGAAAACCTTGGCTGCCAACTTCGGGGAATCGGCATTGGACACATCGAAGAGAGAAACCACTGCCCGTCCCAACTCCACGCCCATAGCAATCAGACGGTCGCCCATGGGCTCGATGTAGGTGGACCATCCGGGCACTTCCAATTCGCCACGGATCTTGGGCACTTTGGGATCGGAAAGATCGATGATCCAAAGCGGATCTACGCGCCGGAACGTCACCACATAGGCGCGGTCCCCGTCATAGCGAGTCGCGAAAACCGACTCATTAGTTATCAGGTTCAGACGTGCCAAACGTTCAGGCTTGGACACGTTCTGCAGCGAAAAGGTCTCCAAGCTCACCACCGACGGATCCGAAGTACCATTGGAACGCCAACGCGCATCGATCTGAGAAACGATGCTCAAAACATCGCCATTGATGCCGAACTTAAACTTATCGGTCACTCGACCAACGGTGCTAAAATTGCCCACTTGGCGGATCAACCCGGTGGGGTCGGCAATGTCAAAAATCGTTACCCGATAGCTCGGCGGCAGTGGTTCCTTGGGATTGGCCGGATCCAATGCGCCTCCCGAATCAACGGTGGTGGCGAGAAACAGGTAGCGGTCCGTGGCGTGGATGGCCTGCGCCATGGCCTTGAATTCCACGCTAGACCGCAGCACGGGCTTGGCGGGATCGGCGAGATCCACAGCGCTCACCCATGTCAACGACTCGAAGACTGTGGCCCCTTGGGGATCCGAAGCGGACACCGGGCGGTTAGTCCATCCCTGGCTGGCGACGACCAAAACGTTGCCCACCAAGCGACTCTCCACCGGATACCCCGGCAGCATTACGTTCACTCCTGCCTGCGGACCTCGGTCGGTGGATTGAACCAAAACAATCTCGGTGGCATCCCAACGACATTCTGGTTGGGTCAGGAGGGCCAACCAATCCCCGGACGCATCGCTGGCGGGCAGCACATAAAGTTGCTCACCGCGGGCCACCACCGGCAAAACACCGCGGATTACCGGACTGGCCGGGCGACTGACGTCAATCACCTGTAAGCCCCGCTGTTGGTTGAAAAAATAGAGAGTGTTACCCGAGAACTTCCAGATATCGGATTCCTGGACGGTCGTAGCTGACGCGGAATTCCGGTCCGTCACGGCCTGCCCTGGAACAACGGCCTCATTGAGCACAAAGTTGCGAGATCCGAGCTGCGCGGGCTGATTCGGACTGATTTGCGCGGCAATCTTCTCGCTGCCCTGAAAAAATTGAGACGGAACCCCCAGAGAGAGCGTGTCATCGGTGACCACACGCAGCACCTCACTGCCCTCGGCCACAGAAACTGTCATCGTTACCTGCGGCAAATCATTGGTCGGATTGAGGACCGCACGGGGTTTCCAGGTGCCACCCCCGAGTCGCGGACGAGACTCCAAGGTGATCCGCCGGACACCCGTGGGTACATCGACCGTCACCACAAGGTTCGTCTGAACTGAGCGGATGCCCGAAATCCGAGCAGCGGACTTAGGCCCGTTGGATTGCTGCGCCTGGGTTGCCACCATGGCTGCGACGGCGAACATCGCAGCGAAAAGCCATAACGAGAGAGCTTTCATAGGTTTCTTAAATTTAATGGTTTATAAGGTAACAAAAAAATAGAGATGTCTCTATGTAGAATGCAGGAGACAAATTCAGGGGCGACCCAATCCGGGAAGCACTGGATTTTGAGCGCCGACCATGGGTCCGGAAGGTTGAAACGAACCACCGACCGGTTCGAGAGACATGAACATTCCGTCTGCTGAACCGTGCTCGAAGGTGACCACCGACACAGGACTCGACGACGGGGTCAGCACCCCAAGGCTCGATATGGTTCCATCCACCGCTCGAATCCACAGTTGGTACTGACCCGTCGGAGGTGCGGTCGGAACCGCCACGGCATACAACCCGGAATCCGGAGCGCTGAAGACGATGGGGCTGATCCCAGCCGAATTGGATCGGGCCGCAGACCTGCTGGCTGAGATCGGATCGGCAACGGTCGAAGCTGTCAGGTTAGGGAGCCCCGAGGTCGCAGTTTCAACCGGTACGGGTTGGGCGGGCATCAGAGCGACTTTGCCCACGGGCTCCACCTCGGAAGAGACTGGATTACCGGCAACAATGGACGATACGGAGCGGCTCGCGCCGTCCAACGCCAAACCAGAACCGGCAGAACTGTTCAACGCCAAGGCCATTCGTTCACCGGCCATCCGGGCCAGAGACTCCGCGAGGCTGTTTGTTCGCCCCGGGGCATCCACCAAATTGGATGGGATGCCGGTGGGCGGCTCTTGCTGACCGAGCGAAAAGACATACAAACGGCTCACGCCAGAAGGAATGATCATTGCTTGGTTTAACGATTGGGTCAGGTCGGCCAACTGGGAGTTCAAAGCCCGGATCTTGCCTTTCAAAACCGCATTGGCGGCCTCGAGCGGGTGTTCTGAATCGGAATGTGTGTCCCCTGCATTGGACCCGATACCCGAGCCGTTTGTGGAAGGACGATCCGCCTTCGGGACGGTCGCAACAGCCATAGATACAGGCTCCTGATGAGCTTCGACTGCTGACGCCGCGGACACCATTCGGGTTGAGGACCGAACCCTTGGATACCCAGCCACACCCATGGGAGGATAGCGCATCGTCAGCCACCACGAATGAAGGATAGCGCCCAGAATCAGGCACGCGGCCGCTGCCGACAACCGTTGTGCCCAACGGTGAAAAGGCCTCGGGAACATCAACACCTGAGCTCCGTCCATTCGGGTTCGCTCCAAAATTTTCGCCCAAATGCGAGCCGGTGCCGGTGGGGCCATTTCGGCAAAGACTTCGGTCTCAAGGCCAGCCTGAAATCTTTGGACCATGCCCCGGAGATCCGTATCGCGTCGAAGCTGGACCTCGAAGAGTTGCCGATCGTCGGCATCGAGGAGGTTCAGAACATACAGACTGGCTTGCTCCTCGGAGGCGACCATCGCCCGGTGGGTGGAATCATTCATGGCGATTTTGGAGTCGGAGGCGCAGGGAAAGCATCCCGCGTCGGATTCGGGCCTTGATGGTCCCCAGGGGCTCGCCAGTAGCCTGAGCGATTTCCTCTTGGGTGCATCCACGATAGAAGGCCATTTCGATGGCCGTGCGCTGAGTCTCGGGCAAAGAACACAGAGCCGATCCCAAACGGCGGGCGTCCTCATCGGCCTCTAGATGCGCGGAGGCAGTATCCTCGCCCGACCCACGTCCTGAATCGGCAGCTTTGAGGCGCTCAAAGCCTGAAAGCCGACGGGAACGCTGCCTCAAACGATCCAGCGCAAGGCCACGAGCGATCATCATCATCCAGGTCAGAGGGCCCGATTTGGCCGGATCATAACCGCCTGCCCGACGCCAAATGGCCACAAAAGTATCCTGCAAAATCTCCTCAGCATCCGGATCCTCACCCAGAATTCGTTGAAGAAACCGAAAAAGTGGCCCACCCCTCCGCCGATAAAGTTCGGACAACGCACCGGTCTGGCCGTCTGCAATCTGAGCAATCAGGCGAACGTCTTCGCCGGTATCCAGACCATCCGCCAGCCCAGATCGGACCACAGATCCGCCCGGGAAAGGGATCGGAGACCGGAATTCTGGGCGGGGTTGCACGGTGTTGAGGCTCTGTTGTTGTCGAGTTATCCGCCGCCAGCTGGAGATTGGATGCACGAATCTTCCAGTTTTAAGAAATCAACCGTCCTGGATAGGACCGCATCCGACGGCGCGCAAGACTTCGGGAATGGCTTCGGGAAGGTCCTCTGCAATCAGACCTGGACCCAAATATGGGCCACATTCCGGGCGCAATCGGGCCCCAACATCAGCGGCGAGCATCGGTTTCATCCCTCGGGCCATCCAGCCGGTGCAAAAACCTGCCAAGACATCCCCTAACCGGCGGTCGCTAACCAAGCGGCGGATCCATCCTGTGGAGCCCTGACGCAGCACAAGCCGCCATCCGAAGAGCCGATTCAAGCACTCGTCCCCTTGAGAAGCACCGAGCACCCGCACCGATGGGTTGCGGCTTTCACAATCTCGCCCCGTAGATCATCCCCAGCAGAACCGTCAGCTTTTCCATGAGCCCGAAGTGCCTCCAACTCCGACCCTAAATCCTTGAAAATCCGGCAAAACTTCCCCAAGCGCGGCGTCAGCAGACACCCCGGGTGCAGCAACCTGAATAGATCTTCAGGCTCATCGGAAAACGCGCTCAAAGCATCCGAATCCAAGACCGAAGCAATCCCGGCCTCCAGAGCGGTTGGCACCAACTCCTCTCCCAACAAACAAAACAACATGGTGACAGGTTCATTGTGTTGACTGGAGAAGATGACTGGCTAGGTTCAGATTATGCGAAGGGCGCGAATCAAGGAGGCCGGGGCGGTTTATCACTGCGTTTCTCGGAC
>Ga0209597_1000423_pt1 | contig 27985 bp, 15 predicted proteins | sample M_140625_MF_Meta_FD_187316 | JGI IMG/M metagenome (GOLD analysis project Ga0209597, IMG submission 187316) | Freshwater microbial communities from Lake Montjoie, Canada to study carbon cycling - M_140625_MF_MetaG (SPAdes) (version 2) | ecosystem: Environmental > Aquatic > Freshwater > Lake... | reverse complement strand
AGAAGGATTGCGAAAATCATAATCAATAGATATTGAAGATCTATCGCAAAATATTGTTTCTAAGAATCCTGATTTTATAGCTTCGTTCATGATTTTATGACTCTCCTATTTTCTGCTTGGAGCGGGTCTAAAGCAAAAGAAAATATTGAATTCGCCGACACCACAGACCCATATTTATCTGTAGTAAGTATATTTGATGTAGTTGAACTAAAATTACTATTAGCTATAGAAACAGAAGAAGACTCTTCTTGCACGGTATCTAATGAAGATCTACCCGTCACGTTTAATAATGGCTTAATAAAATTCTCTTTAAAATTAAGAAGCAGAGTGTTTTTATTAGCCAAAAGAGCATCTTCCGAAGTCGCCGGCTTAGTGATTGATATGTTTATTCCAGCTTTTTCTCTTTTTAGCGTATTCATATCTACAGCAATATGCCCCAAAGAATTATTACACGAAAATCCATATGTAAAAATAGTATTAGTTGGAGTGTATTCTATATTATAATCTGAATTAGATAGAGACAAAAATTTATCTTTATTGTCGTAAGACGCCGATATCGTAACAGTTCCTAAGAGCGGGTTAGCGTCTACCACTAACGAAGTTGGCTCAGAGTTCAAAGTGAACTTAGGAGAGCCAGAATAATACGCGCTATAATAATCATTTATTAATGTATATAATCTTGGCGCAACATTGCTTGTCCCGGCTGTAAATAATTGGGTTACATAATCTAAAGATTTAGCGTATTTATTCTTAACAGATCCACGACATTTAACTTCTCCTTTTATTTCTAGAGTATCTATGAAAGATAAATCATCAATAACATGAGATATAGAAGCGTCTAGATAACAGCCACTAAATACTGTTGGGTCATTAGCTGAATTGTAGAATTCTAAATTATCGTAAGAAATATTGAATGCTATTTTTCTAGCTTTACGGTCTTCGTTTATTGATAATTGAATCGGGTCTTCGCAAAATTTAAATCCATTTGGAGACCCATATTTTCCTGATATTACCGCGTACGGATTCAATCCAGAAAGCTCATTAATAAGCCCAGATATTAAATAATCTCCTGTCGCTCCAGTGATTCCAGCTTTTATCTCTCCTTGTATAGATGCGGTGACAAAATCGTCTCCAGCTCCAGAAATTAAATTCGTACTGTAAGAGACTAAATTATAATTATTAAAAGAATAATTCTGCGCAGATTCTGAATCTCCAGTTATTGTTTTAAATTTATAAGTTTCTTCTACAGAGTAGCTTAAATTAAGCCTATCTAAATTTTCTGATACGCTTACTAGCACAGGAGTAAAAGAAGTAGAATTATCTATGCTGGTAGCAAGAGGCAAAGTTAAAATTCTTGAAATCCCAGTTCTTGACGCTACATAAGATTTAACATTATCTATGGCATTGTCAATTGTATCTATCACGAACCCTTTAGCAGAAACAGAATGCATTGCTGTACCAATTCCATCGTTTCCTGGAGAGATGTTTATTTCATCTTTAGGATCTAATATGCCATAATTTCCTGAGAAAAAACCAGTAAGCCCAGATGGATAAGACAAAAGCTCAACCGAATAATTCACTACTCTATTATATGGCGCATTGTCGAAAGAAACGTTTTGCACAGAACACCCAGAAAAAGCCGCTGCTTCTGAAGTTGGCACAGTGTCATCAGCTCCTTCTAAAACCTTTAAAATTTGATAAGAAGAGGAGAAAACATCTACCAATCCAGTTTGCGCTGTATAAAGGTCATCAAATGTATTTCCTGTTATAACTCCATTAAGAACAATCCTTTGCAAGATGCCCCACCTATTACCGTAGCTAATGACATCGTCACTAACAGACAAGTAAGGCGTCGGGCCAGTGCCGCTAACTGGGACTCTCTTATTATTGTATTTAATAAGTACATCTGACATATTATAATTTCTCTTTCTTTACTAGGAATTTGTATTCAATCGAAACTTTTAAGTTGTAATTATTATCAATTGATAAATTTAAATTTTCCATGAAATAAGTTAGATCTCCTAATTGAAATCCAAATTTTTCGTTATATATTTTAGAGAATGCTTTTATTCCATACTGATATTGAGGATATGTCGTGCCGAATAATCGTCCTGTATCTTTGTGCAGCATTTCAGCAGTAAATAGGTCTTTTATTTTTTCAAAAACGATCACTGAATTTGTATTCGATCCAGCCGAAGTATATAATTGATTTCTATTTATTTTCATATCTATAGAAATAGATTTTACTCCTTCTGTTAATTGACGAGTTTGATAAATTGTCTCTTGGAATCTTTCCATTTTATTTTTATTCCATGATCCAGGGATATTTGCGTTAGAAAATCTGTTAACAGGAAGATTTGTATTTTCACTTATAATTAATTGCTTTACCAAGCCAGAGCTGCTCAATGTAGGAGAATTAGAATACGATTTAGTGTATGTGGTTTCTACGCCGAATTTTAAATGATTTATTGATGTATTAGTTTTTACTCCAGCAAAAGTTCCTGATCCAGCTACAGCAGCGTAGTAAGGGTCTATTTTAGAAGAGTCGCTCTGATCTATTATTCCTTTGATGGTTGTTAAATTTCCGCTGAATGATTTATTTTTATTTGTATATAGTTTTATAGAACCATTAACTGTGGAATTATATATTCCTTGAGCGTCTTTATTCAAAGAAACAGAATAAGAATGAATAGTAGTGGCATCGGAGTAAGCTGCATTAGTTGTAAAGCGAATTTCATATCCTATTTCTGGTTGTGTTTCTGTTAAATCTTTTGTTATTGATATAGGATTGCTTTTTAAAGTATCTAAAGCATCATATTTCGGAAGCAATTTGCTAAATCTAGAATAATCACTAGAGAAGTATCTATTAAACACATTGTTGCATCTTGTGTAAGCTGAAGATATATTAGAATTAAGCTTTGCTATCGCGTTAGCTCTTGCTGCTGCGAAGCTTGAGCCTTTTCCTTTTATTCTTCCTTTCTCTGATATTTCTATAAGGCCATCAGAATTAAAAATGATATCTGTTAGTAGCGTTTCTGTAGTATTGGTTCCATTATCTGAAAATACAGTATATTGCTTCGAGTAAGAAAAATTAAAATTAATTAAATCAATAGTTTGATCTATTAAAGAAGAGCCATAATCTGTATTTGATAGTTGAAAATTTGTAGAACTATAAAAAGACCTAATGCTAGACAAAGAATCCAATCCTTGGCCAAAGAACGTGTTAGCTATATCTCTAGCATCTGTTACGACAGAGGCGTCTGAAACTTTATCTATATTATCGTATCCAAAAGATATTCTGTGAGATGCTAAAAAATTTCCATCGTCTTGCAAATTAAAAGAAAACGATTCATTGAATTCTTTTAGCTTGTACCATATATTTGTTAAACTTCCTACCGAAGCCGGCAAATTAGCCGAAGCAAAAGCATTAGATGAGTCGTCTTTTAAAACCTCTAGCGTTATTGTAAACTTAGTAAATCTTACTGAATTTTCATCAAAATTAACAGAAGTCGGAAAAGAGTAACTTAAAAATCTAGCCTTACCATAAGATTTATTATTAAGAAATATCTCTATAAAATCAGTAGAACTCTCTAATAGTAATTTAACTTGCCTGAAATGCTCGCTGATTGGCACCGCCGATTCTCTATTAGAAAAATATCCATCTATAGAAATATTCTCTTTTCTTCTATAGTCAAAAGCCCCAGCTTTTTCATTCTTAATAGAATAATTTAATAAAGTGGCCACAGCAAAATTTATTGCTGTAGATCCAAATTTTATTACTGTTTCAGAAGTGAATGCCATATTTTATTATATAGTTTATTTCTTGAAATTCAATGCTGCTGGTCCTAATTTTTTTAACTCTGGGATCTTGTCAAATAATATACTGATAATTCCCTGCATTGCTTCATCAGGAGCATTTTGTATGGATGATCTTCCATCAATATTAATAACATTAGAATTAGAAACAGTACTAGAAGACCCGCCCCCGCCCGGGAATGCTGATGTTATTCCAGTCTTTAAAGCTTCTGTCACAGCATTGGTAAAGTCTCCGGCAGCGAAATTAGGCACAGATCCTTGAGCGTAAGAAGGAGCAAAATTTCTAGGAGCAGACGATCTCATTCTAGAATACACATCTCCAGAAGACATCATCCCGTTGCTCATTGCCGCGAAGTTAGGAACTCCGCCGCCAGCTCTTTCCTTCATTACTTGCTCAGCACTCACTCTTCTTCTAACGGCTTCTTCTAGAACATCTTTAGGGAAACTTGGTAGGCCTGTATCAGCTGTATAATCTCTAGACATTTGAGCGTTTATCTCTGGCGTAGTCATACCTTGAGAAGAGGCCCCTCCTCTTACATTAGACTCCGCTCTGTCTTGGATTACTCTTTCTGCGCTTCTGCCAGTTCTTGTAGCCTCTTCTAAAACGTCTTGAGGAAAACTTGGCATTGGCCTGTCTCTGAACTCTATGGCTGATTTAGGAATGACTCGGTTAGCTTCTCTGGCGGCTTCTGCTTCTTTTGCTGTTTTATATATATCAAAAGATTTAGCAAATTCTTGATCTTTAAAATCTGTATATTTGAATGACCCAATACCGTTTTTGCCTTCTTGCCCTAATAAATAATTCGCTTTATCTTTGGTAGTTGTGTAACCATTAGCTTCCGCATTTTTATCAAAAGACTCAAGGAAAGATTTTCTTAGTTTTGAGCTTCTCGCTTCTTCTTGCGCAGCTGACTCCTGATTTAATCTAGCTGTTTCAGCAGCGCCTGCGGCAGTAGCTCTTGAAGTTATTCCTGCTCTAGTCGCTTGGCTTTCTTCATCTAATCTATTATTTAGTTGTTCTAAATCTTGCTTGTCTTTTCTCTTTTGAGCTGCTGTAGATCTAGATACTTGAAACTCTGTAGAAACTAAAGGATTTCCTGCAACTGAGTTATATCTATTTATTCCCTTTAAAAGCTCTTGTTTTCTAGCGACGATCATATCGTCGTTAAATGCTGTTCTGCTAGTCATTCCTCTGATTGACTTTGAGCCTATAGCACCTAAGCCTACTGTACCATAACCTGCGCCATACGTTGCGTCCAATAGCCCAGTCGCCTCTACCCCTTTTATAGCACCATAACCTAAAGCCCCTACCGCAAGAGGAAGGGCAAATGTAGTAGCTAGTCCTGCTCCAGCTAATCCTGCGCCAGTAATAGCCAGTCCCCCAGTAGCCTCAAACATTTTTGCGGCACCAGCATATTTATCTTTTTTAGCTTCTTGGAAGCCTTCATAGTATTCATAAATAGAAGCAGCTCCTGCGAGCCCCCCGAGAGCTTTTCCTCCATATTTGCCTACTCCTTTAAGTTTATTTAAAATCGTAGAAGACCCGGTAGTAGAGGCGGAAGAACCACCGGGAGGATTGCCTCCATTAGACCCGAAAGCCATGCTTCCAAAATAACTATTTGAAGGGGGTAGGCCGCCAGAACCTCCAGTAGGAGTACCTCCCCCACCTCTAGCCGTGAATCTCCCTCTAGCGTCTCTAGGAGGAAGACCGCCGCCAGTCCCTCCCGGGATCGGAGGAGCCCCGCCACCTTTAGGAGCGAACCCAGCAGGCATTGATGGCTGTTGAGTCCCAATTAAATTAGAGCCCGGGCCCGTAGGCCTTGGCAATGGCGGGAGATTTCTAGGAGCAAACCCAGCAGGCATTGATGGCTGTTGAGCCCCAATTAAATTAGAGCCCGGGCCCGTAGGTCTTGGCGCTGGGGGAAGACCGCGGTTAGGTCTAATAGTTGATTGCGCAGGGGATTCATCTGGTATTCGGTCCTGAGACGCAAGCCTTTCTGCCATTCGTTGTTGCCCTCTGAGCCAATCAGAGTATGTGTCTGGGTTGAAAGGCGCTCCAGATGATCTTGGAGCCTGTGGGTTTTGCGCGCCCATTAAGACATTACCAGCATTTCCCTGTGGGTTATTTTCTATACCTAATACTGACTTTATTAAACCTTTAATCGCAGAGCCCTTCATATAACCACTTGAACCGGCCACATCTGTCGGATTCATTTCTATAACTATGGCTCCCATTCTCCTGCCCGTATGATCATTGAACGTTTTAGCTGTAGCCCCCGCTTCCTGCGCACTTTCTAAAGTAGTAGCTATGGTATCGACTCCGAAAATTGTATTTTTTATCCCGAATTTCTTTACGTATTCTCTAGCTGATTTTACCGCGATCGCTTCTGAGGCTTTTTTATTTGCTCTTGCGACTTCTTCCATTTGCTTCCTTGTCGCCCCCGGGTTTTCACCCATCAAACCGCTTATATATTCTTTAGATAGCGCATCAACTCCATATCCATATTTGTTTATAGTGGCTCCTTTTACTAATTTTACTCTTCCTTTTGCATCCACTGCGACATGGACTCTCGTTTCCCCGTAGTGAGGGCCTTCAACAGCCGTTTGTGCAAAAAATCCACTGTCTGCCCCGGATTTGTATCTTTTTATAATTGTTTCATAATCGATTAATCCAAGGTCTGTATTTCTTCCAAAAACCCCTTTGCCTCCATAATTATTTTCTCCAAAAGCTGTTTTTATAAGACTTCTTTTCCCTCCTGTCAATTTATTTACTTCGTCTCTTAGATTTTCTGGAGTCAAATTATCTCCTTGAGACAAACCTCCTCCAGACAATTTATCCAATAAAGGATCTAGAAGTTGAGATTTTGGTATTGTAGAAATTTGTAATTCATTTAATTTACTTACTTTTGGATCTTTAATCCCTAAAATATTGCTTCCTCTTTTTTGTGTGTTTATGACATTGTCTCTAGGCGATGCATATAACTCGGTAGAGATTGTTTTAGCGTCCTTTGGTAAAGATTTATTATTGAAAGATGTTTTATAATCAACTTCTCCCGAAGAACTAACTTTATGAAAACCGCCAGTGCCTTTGTCATAAACAAATAATTTGTCACTTTGAGCAGCGGCTAATCCAGCAGCAGCGACTTTGTCTCCGAATAAAGCATAATTTGGAACGTATCCACTCTTAGCAAAATTTTCGGCTTTTCCTTTCTTCAGGTATTCTGGACTTGGATCAATTAAATCATTTCCTAATCTACTATTATAAGCGTCAGAAGGCTTTGCAATATTACTTTTTTCTGGTTTCGCATATAATGAATTATACATGCGGTCAGCAAGATAATCAGTTAAGCCAGCCTTTTCACTCAAAGGCTTAACTATATATTCTCCTATATCTAATCCTAATCCAGCAGCTCCCAATGCCGTTTTTTTAGCGACACCTTTTGCTAAAAATTTAGCCGCATCTAAAGCTGGCCCAGCTAAATCCGTAGCTATTCCACCAGCATTTCCTTCTTGGACATTAGCAATCAAAGATTTAGCATCATCTGCATTTGTAAATATATTACGAGCTTTATCTAAATTAGAAGCGCTCATCCAAGATGGCAAAGCATAATTAGGAACAAATCCTGAAGATTTCATTCCTAAGCTTCTCAAACCATTCTTTTCATCAATGCTATTTGTCACTCCAAAACCGTAAGGATTAGAAGCGTTTGCTAAATCTGAGCTTCTTTCTAAGTTGATAGATGCCATTGCGAAGTTAGGAACTCCCATTATTCCTCTTTTAGCTAGGGCCATTTTTTCTCTAGTTATTGCATCGTTTACAGGATTAGCAAAATTCTTTACAGGTGGACCGTCGCTCGCTTGAGCAGCGCCAGATTCAGATGCGTTACCCTTTACTTGGCTTGTGACAAGCTTTACTACGTCAGCTTGTATGCCTTTATCTCCGAAAGTGGATTTTAAACTAGCTTCAAAACCGCTAACTAAACCTTGCCCCAGCGCTGTCGCTTGTTCTGTGATTTGTTGCTTTATAGGTACAAGAAGATCTTCCACTTGCTTGAGCTCCGAGTCATCTGCTTTGGCTTGCTTAGCAGATTGGACTCCAAATTTTTCGTAATCTTGCATCGAACTTTTCACTTCTCCTGGCACTTCTGGACTGCCAAATAAAGCATCGGCTTTCAAACCAGCAGATTCAAAAAGATATTTTGAATCAAAAGCTTTGTTTCTTAATAATCCAGATGTTTGCCCAAGGCCCATCATTTGAGCCATGTTAGCTCTCTTTAGCAAATCTCTTTGCATGTCCATAGCGTTGAGGCCAGTAAGCTCTCTCTTTACTCCTGATATGTCTGCTGGTTCTTTACCGTTTTTGGTTTGAAGAAGTCCAGGATATTTTTGCATTGTTTCCGTTAAGAAATCAGTAGCGCCTCCCACCTGAGTTCTTCTAGATCCAAATAAAGTTCCTAATTGATAAGTAAGAGGCCCGCGTAACCCAGCAGACATAGACTCTGCTCTCATTTGTGGATTTATAGAAGTCTTAATATCTCCACCAAAAGCCAATTTCTCTTGTAAAGCTAAAAATTTAAGTTGTATGTTTTTAGTCTCATTAGCTATAGTTCCAGCTTTTTGTATTTCTCTTGTTTGTAAAGAGTTAAATTGTATTAGTTTTTCTATGCCAGCTACTTGAGCTTTGCTAAGACCAGGGAGTTGTTTTATTGACTCTAAGTCTCTTCCTGTTGCTACACCGGGAGTTTCTATTGCATTAAGCTTTGCTTGTACTTGAGATGGCAATCCTTTGGTAAATTCTTTGTCAGAAAGTTGCGCTAATAATGAATTTTGAAAAGATACCGAAGACTGTGTGGTTTTAATTGCTAAAGAAGCATCAGAAGCGGCTGAAATTCCTGCTCTTTTGCTAAAGCCGCCTGCAAACGAAGCTAATTCTGGCGATTGGTCTTCTAAAGCTTTACTTATGCTTGATCTTATTTCTCTGCGGTCTTCGGTTTGTTGTTTTTTTCTTGTTAGCGGTTTTGAAACATCAATTATCGCTGCTTCTTGATTAGAAGAAATTTCGTTTAATTTTTGAGTTAATTTAAGCGCGTCTAAGAAGCCCTTTTTTAATTCATCAGTTTTAAATACATTAGAAAATTCTTCTACATTTAATCCTCCTTTAGAAAGAACTTCAGAAAAATTTGCTGGACCAGCTTTAGACAAGTCTTGCTTTAATAAATCTTGATTTCCCGAATTGATTACAGATCTGAAAAATGAATCAAGTTCTTTTGGTGCGTCTTTGCCAAGAATGGTGCCTTTGCTTGAAAACTTTAAAGCTTGTTCTTTTACGGATTCTATTCTTTGGCTTTCTTTAGCGTTGTCTTCAAGGATAGCTTGTTTACCAGCTAGGGTTGTCTCTGAAGCTAATTTAGATACAAGCCCTGGATTAGATCCCTTAACTTTAGATAGTAAATCTGCTATACTCGCGGACAACTTTAATATTTGTTTAGGATCAGCTTTTGGATCTCTATAAGCGTCATCTAATTTAGCTAAAGAATTGGAAAGCTCTAATGTGTTCTCTGTTAAGTCTTGAAATGTTTTTCTAGAACGGTCCAAAGCTTGTTCGAATTTTTTTATGTTTATTCTATTACCTAAGTCTGCTCCGCCTTGGAATCCCGCGAGAGTTCCTGCTGTTAATTGCCCTACGCCAGACGCAACCGCTATGCCTCTCTGCATTTTAGAACCTTTTCCAAAAATTCCTTTGCCAATATTTTTTAGTCCAATAGCCCCAGGAATAGCAACATTAGCGAATGTCGAAGCTCTGGGGTCAATCAATTCGTTTTCAGCTAATGTATCTAAAGTGCTACTAGCGGCAGAGCCGGCAAACAATTCAACACCCGCTGAGATAGGGTTCGCTAGATTATTTCTGCCCTTTAGCAATCCTAATCTTGACAAAACAGTAACCAGCTGTCTGCTAGGCAGAGCAAAATTTGGTACATCTTTTAGTCCATTAGGCTCGTCTCTTTTGTTTGTAACTGCTATAGGATTTCCGCCTCCATCAAAATGAGTCATTATCTGAGAAGCTGGAAGTCCACTCATTGTTTTTTCCCTGCTTACTGCTTTAGACAAACCAGAAAAATTAGGAATATATCCTTGTGATAACCCCAATAGCTTAGATGCCGCATCTCCTTTTTCGAACCTAAATCCTATTGGTAATTTTGCGACTCTTACAGTCCCAAAAAGTTTTTTTGTTTCTTCATCAGATAAGCCTCCTGCTGTCTGAAAAAGTTTTTGTGCATTAACTGGCTCTATTCTAGATAAAGCTTTACCACGTATCGCGGCAGGATAAATAGAATGCTGCGAAGACGAAGCTTGAGTTAAGCTTTCTGATCCAAATTCAGCAAGTCTACTTATAGAAGATCCGAAATTTTTATTTTTTTGATAAAATTTTAGTATATCAGGTTCAATAAATGGAGAAACAATTTCTCTCATCTTATCGGGCCCTAAAGTTTTATAAAATTTATCAAACAGAGAAGTTAAGTTAGCAGTAGACGTGCCTTCTTGAATGAATTTCGAAGTTAACTTAGGATAAGAAGCCTTCAATGCCTCTACAACCATTTTATTTCCAGCTAAACCTTGTATTAATCCTAAATCTCCTCCCATTCTTCCAGCTTGCGCCCCGAAAATAACTCTAGATCCAGATTCAACAAAAGGCTTTATGAGTTTAATCATATCATTCGTTTTTTCTTTATTCAAGAAAGCCGCTCCCATCCCGGGTCTTGCGAATGGATATTCAGGCCCGCCTCCGTGTTCGCCTGATAATGTATCGTATAAAGAAGAAACAAATAGATTAGAACCTTGCCCTACTATTCTTGGATTAGCAAAGTTAGGAATACGCCCAGAGGCGAATGAATCGTTTCTTGTACGTGAGCCGACTTGCGTTCTCGCCCACGCCCATGTCCTAGCTTGTAATTCTCTGACTGGCACACCTAGTTCTTTTGCTGCTGCGCCGTATTCCTTTACAAGTTTATTGTAATATTTATATCCTCCAGCTGATTGGCTAAAAACCTTTGACTTTTGCTTTTCTGATACTGCTCCTCTGTCATATTTTTCTTTTAAAGCTCCACCATTTCTTACGTATATAGCCCAACTGTCCATTACAGATGGGGTATTTAGTGGGTTTTTATATTTACCAAATCCAGAAAAGTTTTTAGATAACAATAGACTCTGAGCAAAATTTTGAGTCTTAGCGCCTTTCCCCAATATAGACATTAACTCTTCCGTAGATCCAGAAGAAGCGAGCATTTTTTTTACTTTTTCTATATTTTCAGGAAGTAATACTAAATCATCATAAGGCTGATTATTGGCAATCCTTTGTATGCCTTTTCTAGCAGCAGAATCCGCAGTGTTACCTGACAAGGCAGCCAAACCATAAGCTAATTTTTCTAAACTAACGCCAGAAGAAACTGATAAGTTTTTTAATTCAGAATTAACATTCGGATAATAGTTTTCGTTTTTTTGCGCTGCATTAAATCTTATTGGATCTTTTTCGATTAAAGATGCTTTATAAGAATCAATTATATTTTGAATGAATTTAGATTTAGCAAAATTAGGAACTCTCCCTCCAGCAAAATTTGTTTCTACATTAGATATATCAAAACTTCCATCTATGATGCTATTTCTAAGAAGCTTTGCATTTCCTTTATATTTTTCAGACGCGAAACCTGAAACTGTAGAGAAAATATTCTTGCTGCTTAATTCATTGTTACTATTGTTTAAACCATCATCCACATTTACTGATAATGAAGTATTTTTAGCAGAACCTTTTTGTCTATGAATCAACTGCGGGAAAGCTACTTTTAATACTTCTTCTATTCCATATTTGCCTGATCTAGCCAACGAAGCGTCTGTTATATCTAGAACATCATTGGCTTGAGAAGAAAGATTAGAGCTTCTTACTGGCAATCCCATTCTTCTAGCGGTTTTTCCAAGTCTTTCGAACATTTGCCAACCCTGCCCCTTTAGCTCGCTCTTAGAGAATTTTAAATCAATAGCTTTCTTGTCATTCGATAATTTATATCTAAGATAACTATAGGTTTCTGGATCTACGAATTTTCTATCTCCAGAGGCTGGAGCCTTCATCGAAGAAAAAGCAAAATTAGGAACGTATCCAGATGCTTTTGCTTCTACACCAGATGAATTAGAGTTTTTATATTTGCGTTTTATAAAACGAACAGCTTTTCCAGTATCACCGGTTAAACCATCGTGCTCTCCAGCCAAAGTAGCCTTAAGAACTCTAGGGTCATTTTCTATATAACGAGCGTGGCGATGCCAAGGTTTATGGATGCCAATAATTTCGCTAGGCTTAACATCCCCGCCCTGCACGAAAGGAGGGTAAGAAAATCTATTTTTATCAACCGCAAATTCAACTGAAGGTCTCATTTCCGGGTCGCCGTAAAAACCTTTTTCGTCAGCGTAAATTCCCCTTGGCCCTTCGACCCCTTTAGCTTTGTCTAGTGTTATTCCAGAGCGCTTGATGCTTCCTAGATTTTTTAAACTGGTTTGATGGATTAATCTAATGAAATTTTCAGGAATTTCCGAAGAAAATGGCTCCGGCGGCAATTTGTATGATAAAGCAAAATTAGGAATATATCCTTTAGCGTAAGAAAAGTCTTCTCTATTTCCAGGCATCGCTTCTTTTACAAAAACAGTATTTCCAATTTGGATAGCTTGCTGGCCGCCTACTATTGGTTTTTTTGTTTTTCTATCGTAATAATAAGAGTGTCTGTCTGGGTTGTATCCTACTTGAGTCCAATTTTTTAAATCTTTAGGCAAAGATTGATCTTTAGATAAAGTACCTGATATTTTTAATAACGGACTTTTTTCTTTTCCTGCTCCTATGTTTAAGGAAGCCCTTTCTAAACCAGCAGACTTACCCATCACTGGATTATCAAATGCAACAAATGAATCGTAAGATTTAAATCCTCCAGAGCTTTCTGTTTTCACTACTCCCACTCCTTTTCTTGTCATTGAAGGAACATCTTGGCGCACAGTTATTTCGCTTCCCGCAGGCAGCTCTGATAATTTATTTGCTCTTTTTGCTTGCTCTTTATCTAATGCGTTTTTAATCAAAGCCTGACTAGGTAAATCTTTTACGGAAGAAGGAGCTATTACTTCTCTTATCGGAATGTCTCTTTCTATTAAAGCATCTAGTAAATCTCTATCTATTTTTTCTCCAGTCTGGAGTTTTTGCAACATTGCTCTAACTTCTGGAGAATACATGCGGCCAGCTTTGATTGCAGCTTTGCTTTGCGGATATTTTATCAAAAAGTCTTTGGGCATTTTATTGCTCTTAGACCAAGCGAAATTAGGAATGTATCCTTTAGACATTCTTGGTATTTCATCAAGATTTCTGTAATTAGGAATTATTGCTGTTTCTCCAGTTCCTCCATAATTTTGAATTATTTTTTCTTTATCGTTTACAATTATAGGGCCAGTTTTGCCTTTGATTGTGGCTTGGACTACTTCCGCTTTCGGATTAACAGCGCCCATTGTTCTAGCTGTGCTTTCTTCTAATTGGAAAGCCGCTTCTTCTACGCCCGTGTCAGGAATATAACCCTCAGCGAATAGTCTTCCTATTCCTTTTCTAGAGGCTTTTTGGGCTGTTCTTACGGTAGAAGTCACTCTCCCTGTTATTCTAGATTGAGCTAAAAGAGATCTATTTTGTTCTTGAATTAGCCTCAATACCTCTGCTTCGGCTTGCGCTAAATTCATTTTGCGACTTATGACACTATCAATTATCCCAGGGTTCTCTCTTAAGGTATCGTTAATTCTTTTTTGTATTTGTAATTCTTTTTCAGAAGGGAACGCTCCGGAGCTGGATTTCCCCAACTGTTTTAATGAGCTCACTCCGAATTTAGCATATTTTGCAGCCAGCAACCCTCCTGTAGCGACTAGAAGTGGTAAGCCACCTGCCCCTAAAGTTTTTCCTAATATCGAAGCCGCACCTTTGCGTAGCCCATCGGCAAATTTTTTGCCAGAGTCTTCTCCTTGACCAAATAAATCAGAATTTGGACTTACTAATTTTAAAAGACCCTCTGAAACTGCGCTGCCCAATTTAACTAATGGATCTAGCAAAGATGACCCTAATGCAGCGGCAGCTTCTTGAGCGGATGTTTTAGTTTGCTGCAATAAAGCAGCCATGCTCGTATTCAGTTCTTCGTTCTTCTTTTTTGCTTCGTCTGTCGCGGCGCTGGAAACTCTTAAAGCATCAGCATAAACGCTATTAGAGCTAGAAAGATCTTTAATTAAAGCATTTACTTGGTTAATCTGGTAAATACCACCAACTAGTTCTGCTGTTCTTGATTTTTCTGCTTGACTTAAATTTTTTGTAGCGTCAGAATAATTTTTTAAGATACTTATGCCATCTAATAGATATCCATTTTGGTCTTTGACTGCGACTCCTAACATCTCAAGCTGACCCAATACTTCTGGTCTTTGTAAGCGAGTAAATATTGTTTTTAAAGCGTTACCAATTACAGCGCCGCCGCGTCCAGTTATTTGTTGTGCAGCAGTGACTGTCGCTATTAGCTTATCGATGCTTAGACCGCTTTCCTCAGCAGAGCTACCCACGCGCGTGAGGGCTTCGTTCAACTGAGCGGAACTAACAGCAAATCTTGTATCAACAGCGATTAACTTGTTAGTAATATCTTCCGAAGTCAAAGCTTCTTTATTAAAACTGTTAATTGCTGTAGTTATACCATTTACAGCTTGTGCATAACTAATACCAGCTATTCTTGCTAGGGTTAGGGCGCTTCCTGTTCTTTTTAATATTTCATTAGCAGAAAGACCTTGTCTTGCGAACTCTTTCGCGGCTTCGGCAGCGGCTTCAAATGGAACTGCTGAGTTTTTGGCTACTTTAAATAAAGACTGAGAAAAACCTTCTAATTCATTTCTTGATTTGCCTAGATATGTATTTAATTCTACTAATTGTTTATCTACTTCTATAGTAGCTTTAGCGCCTTCTCTGATAGCTTGAGAAACTTTATAAATAGCTCCAGCAGTTAAACCGAATGCTGTTACGCGAGCGGTGGCTGCCTCCAAAGACTTTGTAAATTCCTTAGCATCTCCAGATATTCTTCCAAGAGGTTGTGCAAAATTTAACGATCCAACATCTTTTGCAAGCCTACTGATTATCTGTCTAGGTTGGCTATCATCTAAAATAAGATTGGCTTGAATATTCGTTGGCATAACCTTGGTCCTGATTTAGATTACACTATAATCCATGCATTTTGATAAAGTCTTCTGTTGTAAGCTTGTTTCCTTTTTTAGCTGCAATTTCATTTAAGGTCACAGCCTTTCCTCCGGCCATTTTTTCCAGCTCTTCTCTTGTTGCTCCCGTATATCCAACTCCGCTAGATTGACTAGATGAATTCCCAGTTCTTGCTGAGCTTTCTACAGATTCGTACCATTCTACCATCTTGTCTGGATCTGAAACGACATCTGAAGGAGGATTACTCTGGGCTTGGCTTTCTATCAAAGATTTAAAATATCTAGCTTGAGAAAATAAATTTACTTGCAATATTGTCAAATCTTTAGTGTATTTACCAAAAAAACTATAAGCGCTATTATCACACAAAGCGAAAAGACTCATAAAAAAAGAAGAAGCGCAGATTCTTTTAATATTTTCGTGATTGAATCTAGTGTAAAAATTTCCCAATATGTCTACCAAATTCGACAGCTCTTTCGGCGACAAATCGTCAAAGTCTTCTTGAGTAAAAAATTTTTCTTTAAAATCTTGGTCTTTGTAAAACGATAAGTAAATAATTAACTCATTAAGTTTTTTGCCGGTATAGTCTTCAGCACAAAATCCTAATAGGTCATCTTTCTCATTTTCTAAATTTAAGAGAGATTTTCTTAGGTCTTTGATCTTGTTCTTAGCTTCATTGATTTGTCTTTTTATTATAAGATTTCTTATTAGCATTTCAGTGTCAGAAATCTGCTTGGAAATTTGATCTATATCTTTTTCTTTTTCGTTAGACCAAAGTTGATTTTTTATTAAAAAACTTAGCTTCTCTTCTTTCTCTTCTAGTCCTTTTTCCAAGGCTTCTCCGCTGAAAAATCTTCTGTTTTTATCTAAATCGCCATTCTCTAATTCTGTGAAATGTTTAATGAAAATAGGCTTTTCCAAGAATTTATCCTCAGAAAAGCCCACTGCTATTTCTTTATACAAGCCTTTATAAAAACTTATTTTTTCATAAAGATCACTCACAGATTATTAACCAATCAGGTCTTCTTTTGGCACCCCAGAGTTTAGTTGGCCGATAAGGAAACCACCCTTCTCTACAACACTACTCAAGAATTCGTCTTCCGACTCTTCTATCTGAGAAAGCTTTTGAAGTTTCTGTTCAAATGATCCATCTCCAAACAAACAAGTTTGAGAACCTTCTTCTCCTTGATAAAGTAAATTCAATACAAACCACAAATTCAAAGCGTCGGAAGCTCTCTTTTCTGCTGTGTTATCAAATAGAGAGTTTTGCACGTTTTCATAATCGAAAATCTTTTGGCGCAAGATCTGATATTCGGGATTCAGATTGCCATTCTTCAATTCTCTTTCTGCTTCGCTAAGCGTAGAATCTTGCTTTGTTTTTTCTAAATCTATTTCTATAGCTATAGCTTTTGAGTAATTTTCTGCGTGGGCCTTCTTCTCGTCTTCAGAAGCTAAAATTCCGTCTTGCTGGAATTTGCGTAAAAGGTAATTTTTAGTAACTAGCCCGAGCTTAATTCCTTCAGAAACCTTTACGGCGTAGAAGATGCTTGCTTCGTCTTGTATTTTGCGGTTTGGTTTTAAAATATAAAACTTCTGAGGGACTTTCTTCTCTACTTCTTTAGTGATCTGAAGCTCTTCTCCAGCTTCGTTTACTTCTGTTGTAGTTTCTTTTACCTTTTGAGTTTTTTGTACTTCAAAATTATGTAGCCATTTTTCTTTCATATTTTATTTTAGAGAAATATTTATAGACTTAAAGCTGGTATCTATATTTCTAATAGCGTCGTTCCCAGAATCTAAAATCTTTTTCCTTATATAATTATATTTATCATTGTCAAAATAATCAATATTTTTAGCAAAGCTTTCAGAAGAGCTCTCTGCTACTTTTTTTAACAAAAGATCGTGGTCTTGTTTGAGGTCATCAATCATTTCAAAGTATTTCTTATAGAGAGTAATAATATTTCTGCTATATTGAAACTTTAAATATTCCTTTAGTTTTTCGTCGTCCATATTCCTTTTGCTATATTATATAAAAATAAGGTAAAATATAAAAATAAAAAACCCCCGCCGGTTAAGGCGAGGGTTAGTTCAAATTTTATTTAATTTACGCTGCCAAGAAATGCAATCCAGAATTCTTACCGATTTGAGCGGAAAGCTCTAGAGTTACTGTTTTATTAGGCCCGATTGAAGAAGTGAAGTTTTGAGAATCCAATTTCGCGCCCTTGAGCATGATTAAAGAACTGTGCGCGGTGGCTCCTTGATAACCTGTTAATTTAAGTTCGCAATAGAATTTTGTAGAGTCTCCATTAGTAGTCATCAGTGTGTAAAGCTTATTCGAAGCAGAGGCTCCAACAATAGCATTAACAGTCATAGTGCAATTAATTGGGAATGTGATTTCTCTTGCAAACGCGAAAGATTTGCCAAGCTTTCTGATTGGCTCGCGACCAATAGTCATCGAAACTGAAGCGCTTTGTATTTTTAGATCAGATTCAGTTAATCCAAACATCGGAGAATTATCTGAGTTACTGCTTCCTAGGGTTAGAGTGATATCCCCCGGTCTTACTGCTGAAACTTCGGTGCCAGAATCAAATAATCCAGCTCCGTCAGGCAGAGTAACTAGGGATGTTTCGGATAGATCTGCGCCATCTAATACAGCGGGATTTCCAATTTGATAAGCAGTATTTCCCCCAGTAAATACTATGTTTTGCCCTTCAAAAGCGCAACTTACAGTAGGGATTGCTCCTACAGAAGCTTCTAGAGACCAAGAGGTAAGGAACGCATTACCAATACCAATAATACCGTCAACTGTCCCTGACGACATTGCTGTCCCATCATTAGCATCAATACCCGCGTCACTGACTAAAACATAAACATTCTTTTGATCAAAACCTGATCCGCCTGAAATGATATCAGTAAGCATGTGGTCGGAGACTGTAGAGGTTCCACTAGCAGCAGTAGTTTTAAAACCTAAATGGCCTTCATTAAAACCAGTTGGCTCAAAATAATAAGACATGTCTACAGCGACAGTAGGCTCTTGTAAGATCAACCTGTCAATAGCTCCTAATTCGCCATATTGATTAATGTCTTGGCGAGACACTGAGAAATTATAATTACAGCTTTGGACTCTTCGCAGGCCATGCGAAGCCGCAGTTACAGATACCGTCCCGGTTGGAGCGGCAAACAAAGCTTGACTTTGATAAATTACGCGATTTCTTGATGTAGTACTCATTTGGTTTCCTTATTTATTCTATTGAAATTTACACATAATAAATCAACTATAGAAAATTATTTTAATAAGCATGCGGGGCTCTTACTATTTCTAGATCAAAATCAACAAAAGCCGAAACAATATTTGGATTTAGATTCTTGAATTCTGCTGAGGTTGATGCTTTGAGTTGAGAAACCGATACGCTAGACATGTACACGTTATCTCCAGTGGCTATTCCTGTATAATTATAAGAAGTTCCAGTATAAGAACTCATAGCGTTAAGCTTTAAGTCAGCATTGCTTACTGTTCTAAAAAAATCGTGAGCAGAATCTCTTAAGACCCCACACGCTGCGTCTAATGTGTACATTGAATTAGACATGACTAACGCTCGGAAATAACAAGAGGTCATATCTGTGCCGCCGAATCCGAATGGTTCGTTTTGAGAATTGACTAGTCTTAAAAATATAGCTGGATAAGTTAATTCATTTACATCTAATCCAGTGATTGTTTGGGGCTTTCTATTTTTTAACTCAAATTTTGTAGAGAACAATAGAGTTTCTTCAGATTTATCTGTTAAATAAACATTGAAATCTTTTATTGCATAATTTCCGCTGATAGTGTTGGAGTTTTTATTAGATGAAAAAATTACTTCTCCATCGTAGTGATTTATTGCGACTAATCCACTTTGCCCCGGCACTATGAAATTACCATCTAAATACACTCCTGTTAATTGATTTGCGCCAGCTATAGAAGAGTCGCTTACTATTTGTTTGTATGGGGCTGCGTATGTATAGTAATTATTGTAGATTCCAGAGACTGGATAAAATTTAGAGCTAACATTCGAATAACCTTCTCCTCTTTTTAGAATAGTGTGGTCTACATATAGCAAAAAGCTACTGGTTAAAGTATTTTGGAAATTGGCTTTCATTTTATTACTCTGTATTATTAGTAAAATTTTTCTTAAAATTATCAATAATTTCAGTTATGTAAGGTCTAGTTGTAAAACTTGACGGCCTTGGTGTCTCGCTTGAGCTTTCTTCTATTGGGCCTCTTAACTGTAAACCTCTCTCTGACCGACCTCTTGGGTAGTCGGCGTAATAAGGAACTCCAGAGATGCCTCTTTCTATTCCTTTGACCCAATTTCTACCGCCGGTCCACATGTCTTCAAATTTAGATGCCTTAGCAAAATCATCCAAATCAGGGACTTGAATATTAATCTTTAATTCTTTTGTTCTTGTGCCAGTAGCGAATTGACCCTTTGCATTTCTAGGATAAATAATTGATAGATTTGTATTTTTGAATTTTATTTTCGATTGTAAAGCTAATCTTACTGGCGATATAGGATCAAATCCAGCGTTGAAACCAATAAAACCAAATAAATCCCCGTAGCCTCCCAAGGTCTCACTCTTATTTCCGTCTTCTGGATTCAGCAACTCTTTCGTGACATCGTGGTCATCAAACTCTTTAATAGCTTTTGTTTTTTGTGATTCAAATTGTTTTTTTACGTCTTTTTCTATCTGGTCTTGAACATTGGGATTAGAAAGAATGTCATTAATAATATTTCCTTTTATTACTATGTTTGTGAGTTGCATTATCTTTCCCTTTCTAAATAATAAGTAAAAAATTCAGAAGAAATATAAGGCCTCGGGGCTTGAGACGAAATAAATTTAAACATTAATCCATCCAAAGACGCATAAAGAGTTTTGCCGTTTTGAATAAAGTCATTAGCGTCACTCTTGACTTTCATTTCGGTTTCTCCTTTGTCTATTATATTATCTGCTTCTTCTAGTCTTTGTTGAGATTGTTTTTTTGTAAAAGTAACTAGAGCCGGGAATACTCCAGTGACTGGGATGTAATTAATATTATCAATATCTGATCTTTCATTGTAACCATACATTCTTGGTTGATTAATATTAGTTATTTCTATTCGGGCTTCCTTATAAATGATTACATCTTGGCTAAAAGTATCAAATAAATTAGCCATTGCTTTCTCAAAACTAGCTTTCTGCGCGGCAGACAATAAAGAAGCCATGCTTTTTATTACACTCTATCCAGAGAGAATCTCTTATTAAGTTCAAATTATAACATTCAAATGAGCAACATTACTCAAGACTTCCCCAGCAGCATTGTATACTTTAACCGTATAATCTCCGGCTTGATTCTCTTGTAAATCTGATAAATTATATCCTGCCCACACAACTCCAGAAATCTCAGAGCCATTAAGCATCCATTGGTAAGATGGAGTCGGGTATCCCGTCGCCATTACACTAAATATAAATGAAGATCCAGTAACAGCTTCTCCTCCTACTGGTTGATCTACTATCACTGGAACAACTGGCGGAGCAACAGAAATTTGGCACCCAGAACTTGTAGCTGACCCTAAAGAGTTCGATACTACAACATCATAGAGCCCAGCTTGATCTAGTTGTATGTTTAAAATTTGTAATCCGTCTCCATTCACTCCTGATAGATTTTCAGAATCTTTTCTCCATTGATAATTTAGAGGTTGCCCAGCGGCCATTAATGACACATAGATATTCTGCCCAGACCATAAAGAAATGCCAGATTGAGGCTGTATTGTAATGGACGGAGCAATGACTGGAAATATATCAGAAGGCCAAGGAGCTGGAGGAGTTACTACTGGAGGGGCAATTTGGTTAACTATTTGTTGGATTGATGAATTTTCAAATCTTTCTTTATCTCCAGATTGAAAAACCGAATAAACCCAATCAAACACTTGATTTTCCTGCAAGTCAAGGTAAGGCGTGGCTGGCCCAGGAGCGGCTGGAATGCTAGTTACGCTATAAACTCTACCATAGTATGGCCCGCCGCTTACGCCGTTATAATAAGACAAGCAGTCCCAGTGGACGTTAAACACATAATCGGTTGCGCCGCTGAACACAGGGTAGCAGTCCATTGCTGTTACTTTCCACTTTAGTTGCATGTCTTCGCTCATAGTTTTGTTATTATATGAAATTTATTACACTGTTTAAAATGATTTGAGCGTTATAATCCAAATTTTCCTTTTGTAGCATTGTAATTTTGTAAAACTTCGGCAGCAGATAACACTCTATTGTACACTCTTACTGTAGAACAATAACAAGAAGTAATTTCACTGCCAGTGTCGCCTAAAATTAAAAGAATTCCGGTGCCAGAATTAATAACATAACCATAAGTTCCGCTTCCAATAGCTTGTCCATCTTTATATACCACAACCGCTGTGCCGTTTCCTCCCACCATAGTATATAATAATTGATACCATTGTCCCACAACTAAATTTGCTGAAACTTCAACACTTGGATATACATGCATGGTGTTTGTGGATGTGCCAAATAACACTCTTTCTCCACCGCCGTCATCAAACCAAGTCTGCCAACCGATACTAAATGATTTACTATTTATCCATATTTCATATGTTCTTCCAGATTGAGGAAACGGGAAAGATCCAACTGTAAAATTTTGATTATTAGTATCATTTGTTTCAAATGCTTTAACGCCATTATAAGTTACCCAATTAGACGGAGTAATATTATTCATACCTGCGTTATATGCATTTCCACTAACATCATACCAAACCGTACCTGCTCCAGCATAACTAGATGGATTATCGGCATCAAGATGAAGCATAAGACCTTGTTGTACAATTGTATTTGCAAATTTTGACTTTTGAGCTTCGTAATTTTGAGCAACTTCTACGGCACTTAATCCTTTTCTATAAATTAATACATTTGAAATTAATCCGCTAAATGGTTCTGCTGAATTATTTGAATCTATACCAATATTAACGTTTCCTGTAGCAGATCCGAATACTAATGAGTTAGTTGCAGTTCCTATGACATTATTGTTTGCATATAAAGTAACAGTAGATCCAACTCTGGTTAATACAACATTAATCCAAGTGTTTGCAGAAAATCCAGAAGATGTATTATTAATAATATATCCTGTCCCAACTCTATAAACATTTAAAAATGCAGAAGAATTATTCATCATTATTTGCCATTCAGCAGTTGTTAGTGTTCCTGCGGTATAATAATCGCCTATCAAATTTCCATAATTAGAATTTTCAGCAGTAGCCATAGCCCATAAAGAAACAGTAAAATCTCCAGCGAATTGATTTACAACTGTACTAATTCCTAATTTTATATATTTATTACTAGCAAAAAATTTAAAAGATCCTTTATTATAATAATCATAAAGCGGCATGTTACTTGTTGATCCATTTCCTAGCAATCCATTGTCATCATTACCAGCTAAATCAATAACACTTCTATCAGTATTAGATATACCCCATTTTTGTCCAAGATATGTGTGGACTTGTTTTAATTCTGTAGTTGTAAGATCACGATTATATATTAAAATCTCACAGATATCTCCATTATAGTATCTACCACCACCAGCCGACCAATATCCAATATTTAATCCATATAAACCGGCCTGTGGTAAATTATAGTCATTTATAGAAACGTCTCCGCTTGAAGTTCCATTTGAATACAAAGCAAGAGTAGACGAAGTTTTTCTTAATGTAACAATTTGAGACGTATTATCTACATAAGCAATTTGATTTGCATTTGTCCAATTATTTGCAGATGAATTTGCAACCCAAGTTTGCCAAAAAGAAGAAGCAGCACCTCTTTGTATAACCCATCCCTGATATCCAGTAGTAGAATGATCTTGATCTAATATAACCGCATAATCTGCACTTTGAGTTCCGGGCTTTACTACAACAACTGCCGTAAAATATTTAGAAAATACTACTCCATTTGGTATTCTTATGAAATCACCACTTGCAGGCGTAAAATTTACACCTTTTCTGCTATTAATTACTGAACTTCTTGATGGTTGATTTACTGTTGTAGCTTGATTTGCATGAAGATTATTGCCACTTTTATCTCTCCATTGACTAACTTCTGTGCCTGAACTGTAACTAAAAGTAGAGTCATCAGCAGCATCTAACCAAACCAACAATCCATTTTTTACAGGCAAATCAGTTGGATATGATTTATTTTGTGATGCATCTAAACACATCACTAAAGAATCCGTAATAATTTTGGGGCTATATTGTAGCATTTTATTCCTTTTTAATTATAGTCCGAATCTTGTTTTATCTGTTTGAAAATTTTGCATTATTTCAGTCGCATTTAATACTCTATTATATAATTGAAATACAGATATGTTACAATTTGCTAAAACACCTGCACCAGTATTTTGAGCGCCAAGAAAAAGATTTCCTGACAAATTTATATAAGGTATAGATGACGATCCATTTGTTAATGACCCATTAATGTATATGTACGCAATAGAAGATGATGTACTGACTGTAACTGCTACATGACACCAAGTTCCTAATCCAACATTTACTCCGGAAGATATTGTAGTACTTGAACCAGCGGATTGATTATAATGAAATCCTACATTAGACGGAGTAAATACTGTATAAGTGCCAAACGCATCACATCCAAATAATCTGCTACTAGCAGCAGTATCAGTTATCCATTTACAAAAAAACATAAAAGTGTATTCTGAATAACTACCGCCAGAAGGTATTATGACATAATCATTTGTACCATCGAATAAAATATTTCCTTTATTAGAAGTATTGAACAATGGTCCATTAGTTAAAGTACCCGTTCTATTATTTCCACTAATATCTTTCCATAATGTATCTCCAAAATAATAAGGATTAAAATTTGTTGCGGCGGAAGCTCTTTCTAATTGGACACCGTCCCACCAAATTGTTTTTCCAACTTGTCCACTTGATCCGCCAAATCTCATTTGAATAAAAGCTGTAGAAGCATTACTAAATGTAGTAGTAAACGTAAATCTTTGCCAACTAGTTGTTACAGTAAAAGATGTTGATGGAGCTTCAATATATCCTCCTCCAGAATTCGCTCCAAAAATATAACAATTTCCAGTTAATGTTTCACTTCCTTTGGCGTAAAAACTAAGAGTCCAAGTTTGTCCAGAGGCTGCTGGAGCTAAATTCCAAATAGAACTACCATAACTTGCAACATAAGGATCTGTTCCAGTCATTACCATTTTTAAAGGTATTGAACCATATTGTCTAGTTATGGTAGTATCTCCAGAAAGAGTGCAGTTATTATTACCAGTTCCAGACCAAGCAAAAATATTGGTAGGATTAGGCATAACATTTGGACTATAACTTCTCATATAAGAAGCATCCAAATCTAAAATCAATCCACTCCTAACTATTTGCGGCCCATTATTTACTGTACTCATATTTTATATTCCATAAGTTTTACGGGTTGCATTGAAATTTTGCAATACTTCTGCGGCAGTCAAAGCTCTATTATAAGCTCTTGCAGTTGAAACAATACTATTACTTGCGTAATCCACACTCGCTGCACCAATACAATATGCAGAAGTGTATTGTCTTAATTGCTTTGTTAATGTAGCGCTACTTTGTACGACACCATTAATGTATAAATATCTCATTGAAGCTTCTACATCTGCAACATATACGACATGATACCATGTATTTAATGCTCCTGTGTATGTCATTCCTGTGTTCGTTGAATCGTTATACCATGTAATTACTCCAATAATATTATTACTTGCTTTATAATGCATTATGCCTTCATGATATCCTGAACGACCAAAAAGATAACCATCATATGCTCCCGGCGGAGTTCCTAATAATTTTATCCAGCATTCATATGTGTGAGTATTATTACTTAAAGAATCTAAAGTAGAATTAGATACAGGAGTGATATATGGTCCCGCCGTATTTCCATTAAAATAAAATCCACCACTATCAAATAAAACATTAGCACCGCTGAGATCAATATTATAATTATTTCCACTTATATCTAATAAACCACCGCCACCAGATACAGTGTTTGAAAATCTATTCGTTCCTGATAATGGGCCAAATGATAAATTATTAATTGCGACACTATTATTATAAAAAGAACTATCTAAATACAATGGTCCAGATCCACTTCTTGCGACAGTTCTTTTTAAAACACCGTCCATATAATAATTTATATTTGTGCCATCATATATAATTTCAAAAAGAGTAGAAGTAGTATATGTTGAAGAACCAATTACTAAAGGATTTGCTCCAGATTCATATATAGCAGTATAACCTCCACCATCAAGATAAAACGCATAATCTAAATACGGATAATTTATACCTGTAGCTGGATCGCTATTTAAAGCAATCATTATTGCTGCCGATGAAGTTTGTGAGGCTTTAAAACTTACATAACATGGTGCATTGTATCCTTCGGTACTATATACTCTAGCATTAGTCCAACCATTACCCACTGTATTTTTCGTCATTGTAGTGTTACCATTTGTACTAACGACATTAACTAAATTTGGAGTCCAAAGAGTAGATGCAACAAATGGAGTAGAATATGATTTTCTTTCGTATTGAGTTGCCGTTATATAAACTACGCCGTTAGTATTGTATGCGCAAGCAACCTGTCCATAATTAGCAGCGCTGTTAGTCACTGTATAGCTCACTCTTGTCCATTTATTAAGTGGAATGTATGTTTGTACACCATAATCCCAAGGATTCCAATGTTGACCAACACTTACCCATGTCCCAGACTCTAAATATATATAAGCAGAGTGAGTATAAACTCCTCCATTAACTTGATCCACGGCTGCTGTATATAAAATAGTTTGAGCGTCTTGCCCATCAGTGGATCTCAATTTCGCTATTTCAAATCCAGTTATAGGAGGAGCAACTGGAGCCGTTGTGTCTCTGGTCGCAACAGCATTACCCCATACATAATTATATCTACTATTTAAATTGCATGTGTTTATAGTGGCTTCACCTCTAAAGCTTTTAGAAAATTCACGGTTATAATATAACTGTAAATCTTTCTTAACTACTCCTCGGTTGGCATGCTGAACGGACATACATACTCTTACACCTTAAAAAAAAACTTAAGGCTTAACAACATGTGGCGCGAAAAGATTCTCCGCCCCGGACGCTTGCGCGGGCGCGGGCGTAGCGGCTGGAAGAATTTCATTTAGTTTATTTCTAATTTTCTTTGTGAAAAATAAACCAGCCTCGGCAGCATCAACGCCTCTGGCTCTTACGGCGATGTCAATAATCTCTAATATCACTTGGGCTTCGTTTATTGTGTAGTCTATTGAAATTGTTTTTTCCATATTGTTTTTATTATAGAGATTATTTTATTTATTTTCTAAAATAGAAACTCTTGTTTTTAAGTCATTTATTTGTGCTTGCTGTTCTTTTATAGCTTCTGTTAATAAAACAACAACTCTTGGGTAATCTACAGCTCTTGCGTCTTGGCAGTCTTCGTTCATTTTCCATTTAGAGACCAATTCGGGCACTACAAGCTCCAATTCTTGAGCTATGAATCCAAGAATAGGAGAATTTAAAGCGTATCCATCTCTTGTATTGTTTATGAATTCATTCCATTCGTATTTTACTCCTCTTAATTTTAAGACTTTAGAAAGAGCGTTTTCTATTGGAGTTATATTTTTCTTGAATCGAACATCTGAAGAAGTTGGAAACGATGTGGCGTGAGCAGAGCCATTAATATCTAGCCTATATGCAGGAGCTATGCCGCCTATTCCTACACAGCCACCAACAGTAACAAGACGCATCGACTCAGTGCCAGCGTTCATATTAGTAAAATACAAGTCAGCACTACTAGCGGCTGTAGAAGTTCCTGATTGTATATAATTATTACTCTGAAACGCTAAAAGTCTTACTGCTGCCGTGGTGTTTCTTACATATAATGAGGGGTACACTCCAACCCCCCCAGAGACATCTAATTGAGCAACTTCATAATTATTTGTTGTAACTAATGCGCTTGCTGTGCCTGCGGTGCTGCCCTGAGAGCCTTGAGAACCTGTAGCTCCCTGAGAGCCTTGAGAACCTGTAGCTCCCTGAGAGCCTTGTGACCCAGTTCCGCCAGAAGTTCCAGATGTTCCTCCGCCAGCAGAGCCTTGAGAACCTGTACCTCCCTGAGAGCCTTGAGACCCTTGGATGCCTTGAGACCCTTGTATTCCTTGAGACCCTAGAGACCCTCTAGAACCTATAGAACCTAGCGACCCAAAAGACCCTTGTATTCCTTGCGACCCTTGGATGCCTTGAGACCCTTGTATTCCTTGAGAGCCTTGTATTCCTTGAGAGCCTTGTATTCCTTGAGATCCTTGGATTCCTTGCGAGCCTTGAGAACCAGTTCCGCCAGAAGTTCCAGATGAGCCAGCGGATCCAGATGTACCACCTGTTCCTGTAATTCCTTGGCCGCCTTGCGATCCTTGTATACCCTGAGAGCCCTGTATTCCTTGAGACCCTTGGATACCTTGAGACCCTTGGATACCTTGAGAGCCTAAAGACCCTAAAGAGCCTAGTGATCCTAACGATCCGAAAGAGCCTTGAATACCTTGCGATCCTTGGATACCTTGAGACCCTTGGATACCTTGAGAGCCTAAAGACCCTAAAGAGCCTAGTGATCCTAACGATCCGAAAGAGCCTTGAATACCTTGCGATCCTTGGATACCTTGAGACCCTTGGATACCTTGAGAGCCTAAAGACCCTAAAGAGCCTAGTGATCCTAACGATCCGAAAGAGCCTTGAATGCCTTGAGATCCTTGGATTCCTTGCGAGCCTTGAGAACCAGTTCCGCCAGAAGTTCCAGATGAGCCAGCGGATCCAGATGTACCACCTGTTCCTGTAATTCCTTGGCCGCCTTGCGATCCTTGTATAC
>Ga0209597_1000422_pt1 | contig 28052 bp, 38 predicted proteins | sample M_140625_MF_Meta_FD_187316 | JGI IMG/M metagenome (GOLD analysis project Ga0209597, IMG submission 187316) | Freshwater microbial communities from Lake Montjoie, Canada to study carbon cycling - M_140625_MF_MetaG (SPAdes) (version 2) | ecosystem: Environmental > Aquatic > Freshwater > Lake... | reverse complement strand
TTTCAAGTGCCATGAAGATGTGATCTCTTAGATCACTTAGTTTGTTGTGTGCCATTTTTATTTATTTTATTTATTAGTTTACATTTTAATCTCATCACCTGCTGAAGCTCTTTAGGCAATCTTTGTATGGTATTTCTAGCCATATTCTCTTTCTTAGTAATCATTAGTAGATTATCAATATCATTATTCAGATAATTACCATCCTTATACACTACTACCATCCCCTTAGGAATTGGTCCATTATGCATCTCCCAAGTGTACCTGTTCAGCTGTTCCCAATGTGAATCTGCTATCTTAATATACAGGTACATCTTACCTCCTGTATCCTTTCTCTGATGGATAGTACCTATAGGCTGAGTATTGGTAGGCTTAGAGCCTTTTTTAAACATAGTATGAGCCACTTTCTGATATACTTCTGTGGACATTTTTTGTCCTTTGTTAGCAGGTACACTACCTTTTTTAAATTGAGTAGCTTTACCACCTAGATATCCTGGAGGATATTGAGTAGACCGAAGATATACAGGATCTTTCTTAATACCCATACTCCATGCTCTATTATATACTGATGACTCACTAAGTCCTAAGTCATCTGCTATCTTCTTAGTAGGCTCAAATGGATACCTTTCTCTTATGATGTCATTCATACCTCCTCAATTAATAGAATTAGATCATCATTCTTTTGTATGAGCTGCTTAACATGATCAGCATCATAAGCCTCTATAATTCTAGTCACTAACTTTACAGGACCATTCCAATAGTCAAAGGTCTTATACACTACTTTATATATCTTCATTGTCATTATTTTTAATTGGCACATCTAAGCCATACATTAAATCAAACATTGCAAAATCTCTGTTAGCATTCCTCTTACTACCCTCATAATTCTGAAAGTACCACTCTCTGAATTGTAGGTATTTTTGGTGAGTATATTCACCATTAGCTATAGCATCCTGGACCTTAATAGCTAGCTGTGTGAACTCAGTCATTGGATTTGTTGTTAGTGATTTGTAAATACCTGAGGTAAAGAGGCAGATTAAATCCACCTCGTATCTCATCTGCTGTTCTTCTACTATTCCAAAATCTTAGTATTGTATTGAATGTCATAGCTTAGATTTTAGTAGGTTAAGATTTGCATCACTTAGAATAAACAGGGATAGCCATTCATCATCAGTCTCTGTAGCATTGTAGGTAAATGGCTCAATAGTTCCTGCTATGTATACATCACTATCATAGTCAGTAGTCCAATTAGAAATGTATTGATTGCCATTTTTGTATAGGTCTATAAAGTTCATAATATAAGTTCTAAGAAAGTGAATAAAAATAAGATTGATAATGTTACAGTTGTTACTATAATAAATGCCTTAGCAATAGCAATCTCTTCAGCTCCTACAGGAGTAAAATAATTAATTAGTTTTTTCATTGTATTATTTTTTAAATTGGTTAAATAAATTCTCAATTTCCTCTAACTGCTCTTTGTTCAAAAAAGTAGTTAAAGTCTGAATAATTAAATGCAGTTGGTTTGTGTTTAGTTTGTCCTCCTGCTGTTGTACTTCTAAAAAATCTAAGACTTGATTAAATGTTTTCATGTGTAAAAGTTTAATTGTTGATAACTATACGCCAAAGATAGTATAAAGTTTTATAACTGCAATAAAAAAGTGTAATTTATATTCATTCTAAATAAGGATAGGTACAATTTGTACCCATCCTTTAAAGGTAAAACATATAATAAAGGTAATTTTTACTTAATAATGTATAATAATCAGGGTAATTTATACATGACTAAGGTCGCAATTTGCGACTGCAACCGCAGAATATTATAATAATTTAGGGAATTACCCAACTTGGCGGAAATACCGCAAGGTTAAAACCTTAAAACCTTTGCTATTATTAAGGTTAAAGCCTTAAAAAGTCCAATTTATTTCTTAAAAAACGGGACAAATCTAAAGTGTTACTTTGGAATTACATTGTTAATCGGAATTATGCCTATTATGTAAAGCATATCTTACAAAAGTATTATTATTTGTAAACTATATTTAGCATTATTCATGCATAAAAAAAAGCAGCTGCGTGCTGGGAGCTTACAACTGCTTTCTTTAACATGGAAACAAGTGCTAAGTTAATGTTTATATTTGAATTTCAAAAATTCTACATAAGTTTTATTATTTATTTTAAAGTGCTTAACGCAATCTACACATTTCATCCAATAGTGAATAGTCCCTGCAGCAGTCACTACCTTTTTATTGATCCTTACATTATAGTTAGTACATTCAGGGCAGCAGAACTTCTCATCTCCCTCCATTACAGCATAATTAGTAGCAGGAGCTGCATAAGAATTGAGTTTATTGAATACAGCTTCAAGTACAGTGACATCCATTTTACAATATGCCACCATCTTATCCATTGCTTGCTGATCTTTCTTAAATACAATATCTTTCCACAGGTCTAGTCCTCCTGTATCCATTTTCTGCCCTACTCCAAGATACTTAGCTATGTAATCTAATTTGTTTGAGTTAAAATTAAAGTACTTTCTAGCCCATTTAAGAGTATCTATAGTCTTTGGTGAGGTGAATACATCATATCCATGTAATAGAGCTCTTGTGCGTATCCATTTGAGATCAAATCTATCCCCATTATGAGCCACAATTTCATCTGCTTGAGCCATAACTTTAAGGAATGCCTTAATCATTGCCTTATCTGATTGCTTTTTATCCCAAGTTAGGAACTGTACATCCTGCTCATGCTCCCATTTGTAGCAGATGCAGATGATTGCTCTTTCATGGATGATGTCACCTGGATTGATTGTGAGGTTATATCCTGATCTCCAAAATATACCAACATTGAATGATGTCTCAATGTCAAAAAACAGTCTTTTTCTTACCATATATGGTGTAAACTTAGAACAAATATTTCTCCCTCGCAAATTTAAAGAGATATGATAGCAGTAAGCCTATGCCTACTCCTACAAATAATAGGTTAAGATTGCCTCTAGTTCTAGGTCTTGTAGCTTTAGCCTGTGCTTTCTCTACTATCCTATCTTTGTAGATAGTTTTGACCTTAAGTTTATAAGCTAGTCTCTCCTGGTATCTTGTTCTAGGAACATAAGTTGTTCTATACTTTATAATAGTATCCTTAGTAGTTATAAACTTCTCCCATACTATGCTATCATGAATGATAACAGGGATAGAATCTAAAGTTGTGATTCTGATAGTATCTCCTGTTTGCTCACAGGTATATCCTTTCTTAATAGCTTTATTAAGATGGTACTGTGCAGAGCAGCTGCTGAGTAGTAAGATTATAGCTAAGTATCTCATCATTCTTTTATTTCAAAGTGCATCCAATCGTAGTTCTTCTCTCTACCCAAAGATATAAAACCATGCTTGTAGAAAATATCTATCATCTTCTGATACTCAGGTCTTGCAAATCTAGCAGTTTTCGATGATTCTTTAAGTAGATTTCTAGCAGGATCTAAGTCTATTGCTATTCCCCATGAGTGCATGGATAGTGCTGCACCCCCCCTCATCTTTCTATAGTTAAAGCATCCACCGAATAAATCTATCCCTAACTCCTTAATCTTATCGTATCCATATTCAGATAATAACTCACAGAATACAGCTGTAAAATTAGAAGCCACTAACTTATGGCACATCATAGTATTGACAGTGCTGTCTAAGTCCCAAGCTATACGCATTGGATAAGGTAGCTTAATCTTTACTAAGTATCCTGCACCTGTTACATTAGCAGTGCCGTATTTAGATGTAAGTTCCCATCTAGTCATTTCAGTTTGTTTAGGTCTTCTTTAATATCTTTAGCTCTTGCAAATAATAGCTTCATTGACTGCCATAAGTCTATGCCTTTTACTACTTTATAATTCTCATTAATTGACATCACCTCTATACTAGCTAGAACCAATGCAACTATCTTAGTGAGCATGAATGGTACACTAAAAAAAGTTAGTATGATATCATTAAGTATGAATTGGTCTATTAAAAAGAACATAATCACAGTAACTTCATAGAGTGCTAACTTACTAATGATAGATGAGAGCTTTCTGCTAGTTATTTTCTCCCCTAACTTCTTAGCTTTCCAAATGCCTGTGATAGTATCAATAGATATTAATACTCCTATCATTATAAGAATACCACTTATTGGTAAAAAGAATGCAAAGCATATAGAGATAAGTGTCAAAAGTTTGGATTGAATTGATATTAGTAGTAGTGATAGTTGTGCTTTCATTCGTGTCCCTCCCATTGTAATGCTAGAATAAAACTAAGGTAGCCTATTATACTAGCTCCTGCTAGCTTAAGATATAGAGCAGGCTCACATACTAATGCTATGCCTGTTAAGTATCCTGTACTGAATACTATAATTGATAAGACTCCTGAGTGCTTCATATTATTAAGATTGAATTGTTATATCCATTGTTCCCTGCACCTCCACATAGACCATTGCACTCTAGCAAGCCATTAGATAAACAGCTACAGCCATCTATCATAGGTCTTAAGTCAGTATCTCGGTTAGTAGTACCGGTGAATATTGGATACAAAGCTCTGTTCTTAAGTAAGTATCTTATTAATCTTTGCTCAAAGAATGCAGCCTTTTGTGCATAGTGTTCCATACTGAATGCTATTGTACCTCTATCTACAGATGAGCTGTTATCTCCGAACTGAGATTGCAATCCTTTATTCTTTAGCTGTAGAGATAGACCAAAGACAGCATCTTCAGCTGCTCTCCATGCTATAATAGGCTGTATGAATGTTACTAAAGTCTCTTCATCAGGATCTAATGTCTGAGCATTGTACTTAGTTAGCAAGTCATTATAGAATGTAGTACCTAAGATAGGCATAATTCTCAGTTGAGCTTGAGTAGCTAGGTAAGGAGTAACATTGTTTACATCTACATTAGCTGTGATGGGTGTGTTATTCTTTAAGTAAGTTTCTGTTATAAAGTATAGCATTATAGTATAGGTGTTTGTGCAATTTGTGATTTGCTCTTATCTCCTCCCTGTACAGGAGGTAGTGATGCTAAGGCTCTAATTTCATTCTCGGTCATAGTCTCAAGTACTTTAGTAGCTACTAATGGTGATAGACTATTAAGTGCATCATTAGTCTTAGAGGTATCTCCCTCAAGCTCTACTATAGCCTCGTTTATAATTTGATAGTTATTGATAGTGAAATCTGCATCAATTTTAGCTATAAATAGTAACTCATTAAAGATGTCAGCTACCATATCTCTCAATGGCATTACTACATTTTTCTCAAATATGATGTAAGCCTGCTTAATATCTGAGCCATTACCTAGTGAGCCTGTAGTACGGATTCCCATAAGTATAGGATCAATGGTATGACTAAAACAAATCTGCTCAGTGTTCAGCTGTGATGCCTCTTGAAATAGACTATCATTACCATTGGTTGGTAGTGACTCTATTTTTGGTAGTTGGTCCTGACTATTAGCAAAGAATGCCACAGCTTTACCTGCATTCGCAGCACCTTTCAATCTATCAATGGTATTTCTTATCATGTTCTTCTCCTCCTCAGACTGAGGTCTTTTAGGAAACATCATAGCAAAGCTAGGAAAGACTGAATTTTGTATATTACTTTTAGCAAAATATGAAAGCTCGCCACTCAAAAATGCATAATTTAAACTTGATGTATAGGATGGCAAAGAATAGAAATCCTGACCAATGCTTTCAACCTCATACACAAATAACTGCTCATAATCTCTAGAGGTAGGAGTGTATCTCCTTATCTCCTGTACTCCAATCCTACTAGCCCAATCATCACAGATATAGTATCTCTTTCTATCTAAGTTTATTCTAAGTTTCTCAGGGGATAGATTGACTATCTTAGTGAGTTTCATTTTGTCATCAAAACATAGCTTAAAATATATTCTATTATGCAGTATTAGTTGCTGAGTTACTGCAGGAACTATCTTTTTTATGTTTAATTTTCTCTCTAATGTATATAGCTCTAGTCTATCTTGAGGTGTTAGTCTATCAGTTACTATATTAAATCCACCACCTACAGCTGCATTCACTTTATACCCTACAATAGAGCCATGTAATGGACTGCTATAGAATATCTGATTGAGTAGCTCAGGAAATAGGTTATCCTGCCCAAAGGGGATGTATCCATTAGTCTGATTCCTACCATTTACATAAGGTAGTGTAAGATTAGCACCTCCTACTTTAAGGAATGGAGTAGAGAATGATTGATATCCCTCTACTATTTCATGCTTTACTGTTTTAAAAAAATCTTTTAATGCCATAATTACTCATAAATTGATGATACTATTGGTCCACTTACTACCATCCTGCCCTCTTCAATCACAAACCCTGTAGAGTTTGCAATAGTTGGAGGTGTGATAGTTGACTCATAGATACTATATGTATACTGTCCTTTGACTAACTCCAAATCTACAGGCTCATCGAGCTCAAACTGATTAAATCGTTCAGGATAAGCTGATATATCAGCAGTGTAGAATGTAATAGGTGCAGACAGCTTGTCCATTTCATTCTGAAAAACAAATAAATAATAAGGAGTAGGCAGTGTACTTACCTCAGTGAGAGTAAGGATAATCTGATTGACCTCATCTTTTTTAATGTATATCATATAACTATATTATAACAGAGTAGAAAAATGTTTAAAAAAAAAGCCCTAGTATTACTAGAGCTTTAATTATTAGGGTGTTAAATTACGATTGTACAGCAGGTGGAAAGTCTGTTGGATTGCCTGTAATTACTGTACTAAGCACCTCATAAGCCAAGTGTTCTGCTTCCGCCAAAAGTGTAACGGAATATTTAGAACCATCAGCACGAGCTGTACCTGATCCCTCACCTGTTGCAGTAAGTTGTACATTCTCAAAGTACCAATATTTGTCATTTGCATCCTGGATAAATACAGCTAAATACTGCTGACCTGATCCAAGTACATTGATAGCTTCTGACTTATCTTTGTCTCTACGATTGAACATTAGAGTAATAGTCTGAGTAACAAAGCTAGATCCATTGATTAGGTCTACTGCAGTATCCTCAGTATAGTTACCTGTGTTTCTGTTAATAGCAAAAGGTACACATGGATCACCTACAGTTATAGAAGTTATCTGCCAAGTACCTGAAGGTACTATAGGAACAGCTGTAGTAATCTCATCTTGTTGGTTTACCCATACATTTTTTATCCCTCCAATATTGTTGGAGCAGTTTTTTTGGATTGATTGTAATGCTTCACAGCTCATTGTATATGTTTTAAGTAAAGGGAGCTTTCACTCCCTTAGATTTATAAATTAGTTAATTATGTAGCAGAGTTGTAGAATACAATCTCAGTACCATTAACGTGAGTAAATCCTACTTTCATATTAGCACGAGTTCTGATAACAGGCTCAGCAATAGTATCAGCTAAGTTAATGGCTCTCAGTGCTTTACCATCGCCTTCAGCATCAAAAGCATAGATAAAATTATTTCGAGGTGAAGCTACGATTGTAGACTTGCTAAGCATTCCAGGACAAAGTACCATCTTTATTCCAAGATAAGAGAAATCTAATGCTTGTGTTAAGTTAGCCTGAGTGTTTGATGCAGCAACAGCAGCACGATAAGCAGTAGCTACAGGAGATGATACATAGATTCGTAGCTCCTCTTGATTAGCAATTACAGCAGCAGGAATTGCAGCATATACTAAAGCTAATTTAGCAAGTACATTTGATGGTGTAATAGCTATAGGAGATGCAATATCAATTACATTAGCAGCATCAGCTACTAAAGACTTCTTATATCCATCACATAAAGCTAAAGCAGCAGTACCTGAATCAGTATCACCTGACCAACGTAACTTCTCTACATTCTCAGCAATAGTCTTTGACATCTCATTCCAATAGTAATCCATAAAAGATGCAACAGTGAAATCACCATTAGATCCTTTAGTCATTTGTAATGATACAAAAGACTGCTCTAAGTCAAACTGACAAATTTGTGCCATTGCAGATAATCCACATACATCAATCTCTACAGATGCAAGGTCATCAGTACTAGCATTCCATCCGCAGTTCTCCTCTTGTAAAACTTGACCAAATACTACATTTGAAATTTTAGTCTTATACTTTACTCCTGGTAGTGTACGATAGTTGTCTACTACTTCCTCATTCAAATAAGCTCGGCTATAAAAAGCCTCACTGTTTGCTTGTAATAATGCAGATGCATCAATGTCCAAGTTAAATCTTAATTTTCTACTCATTTTTTTTGTTTTTTATTTAGTTATTATTGTTTAAAAATTTACTCACCATACTGAACTTATCATGCTGTGATAATTTAGTAGCTACTACTTCCTCACTAGCAACATCTTCAGCCATCATTTCTTCAACGTGATTTCTTAAATCAGCTATCATTGCTATAATAGCATTGATTTGCTCATCAATTACAGGTTGTACTATAGCTAGTATAGCTTCAGCATCAGCAGCAGGATCTATAGCCATCTCTTCTGTGGCAGGTGTCTCTGTAACTACTTCCTCTTCTACTACTGTCTCTAGTGCAATCTCTTCCGTTAATGCCTCTTCAGCAGCAACAGGTGCATCTTTTATCTCAGTAATCTCACCGTCTACTACGACATAGATTTTACCTTCGATTAGATGTTCTCCATCAGGTAATTTATTCATACTATATTTATTATTTAATTGATTACTTAGTTTTAATCCTAGAAATCCCTCTATTGAGAATCCTATCTGCTCATTTGCTACTAGTTCATTATAGTACTCTTTATCAGTTACCTGAGCTGTTACCATTAATGTGCCTTTAGGTACTTCAATACCATAGCTTGAGTAGGCTTTATCTTTCTTAGGATCTTCTACTATCCATGCCTCAAGTACATAAGCAGGTACAGTCTTATCAGTATCATGCTCTAGGTTAAATACATTCCTATTAGTAAGGTCTTGCATGAACTTAGAATGAATTTGCTCAATAGTCTCAGCTGTAAATTGTACATAGTACTCTTCATCATTCTCATCATTCCTATATATCTCCATAGGTATCATGGCAGGAGCTACTACTCTATACTTTAAGTCATCTGAGAAAAACAATTTTTTGTGTTCATCAAATGCCATTCCTTTAGTAACAATAGCAGGAGTAGAGGTGAAAGCTATCTGCTCAATCCCTAACTCTTCACCATCTGAATACTCAGGATCTATAGTAATTTTATAGATTGGTATATCTTTTGTCATAACTATATTATATTTTTTTTATATTTGTTCAAAAATTAGAAACTATGATAGAATTATTCGGCAAAGAAATCCCATCTAAGATGGATGAGCTTACCCTAGAGCAGTTCCAAAAGATATCTGCTATCCATAACAGTGATGAGTATGATACTCTTGAAAAACATTGCAAAGTCTTTGAGTATCTAGGTATAACTGAGGATGAGATGGATGTAGACTTTGACCTGTTCTTAGCTAATGTTAAGGAGTTCAATAATAATAACTATGATAAGAAAGATCCTGTTGAAGAGATAGAGATAGATGGCTATACTTATAAGGCTGAGATGAAGCTCTCAGTTAAAGATAGTAGGATTGTTGAAAAGATTGTTAAGAAAGATAATAAAGAATATATATCTGACATCATGGCTCTAATGTTCAAACGGACTGACCTATCCAATACTGAGCATTATGATCCTGCACACTTGAAGCACAAAGCTAAACTATTTAGCAAGCTCAAAGCAGATATCTCTATCCCTTACCTTACCTTTGTAACTTATAAAATTACTAACCATGCAGAATCTCAAGCTCCCAAAGAATTGGAATCAGATATCAGTGGAGCAGTTCCTGGAGATCAGGAGGCTGAGCAGTGAGGATGGAATGTTCAACTATCAGATTGATGTACTTTCTGCTTTAACAGATAGCAATATCTCTGACTTTGAGGAGCTAGATATAGATGAGCTTACAGTATTGACTGAACAGATTAAATGGATTAATTCAGAGCCATCTAAGAGGTATAAGAATAAGCTAGATAAGTATGTACTCAAGCCATTCACTAAGATTAGTCTAGGAGAGTTTATAGACCTAGAGCATTACTTCTCTAACAACTACCTAGACCACTTCTGCCACATCTTAGCATTGCTGTACAGGAGAACATCTAAGAATGTTTATGGTGATGATATCATTGAGCCTTACAATTACAGCCCATCAGATAGATTAGATTGGTATTTAGACTATAAGATTACTGATGTCTATGGTCTTATAACTGAGTATATTAAATTTAGGGAGAACTTTACCAATACCTATACTAATTTATTGGTAGATGTAGTACCTGATGATGAGGTGCTAGATGATGCTGATGAGATTAAGGAGCAAAAGAGAGAACAGGAGAAGCAGAAATTTGCATGGGAGTCTACTATCATGTCTTTATGCAATAATGACTTAAGTAAGTTCAATGATATCCTAGATATGTCAGCAGTCTTAGTCTTTAATATCTTAGGAATGAAAAAAACTTTAGACTAGTAATCTAACTCACCATAAAACTCTCCGAATAAAGGCTCAAATGAGAATAGGATATCTCCTCCTCTATCTAGTATGTTACCTATTTCTAAGATAGGATATTTAGTTGTAAGATATTCAGTATATCCTCCCCAAATCTCTGCATAGATTCCATCAGCATCTAATGCTGCATCAAATTGCCTAATTAGATTATAAGCTCCTATAGTTTGTGTACCATTATTTAGAAAGCCAAAATAATAAGCAGCTACTATTTGTATCCTTAAATTAAAGCTATCACTAATCTCTGCATTGATTCGTACTGAATCTACTAGAGTACCTGTGTCTACTAAAAAATTAGCTTTAAGTACTCTCTTTAGTACTGTAGCCATCTTTCTACGCATTGGATATTTTATATTGTAAGGCATAACTATATTATATTACAATCTAATTTTGTTCAGGAATTTGACAATTTGTCCATGACTTAATTACTACTGATATATTCATCTGCCACCCTGCAGCATAATCTAATAGATCATTATTCAATGGGATGAATGTAGGCTGTCCATCAATATCAAAGTCATAGTCATCTGAGAATGTAAACTCTAGGTATAGATCCTGGAGTATCTGCTGAGTATCACTTAAGATAGTAGTGATGTTAGCTCTATCCATCTGTATGATATCAAAGCAATACAGCTCTAAATTAAAGGTTGTAACATTCTCATAGGGAGTAACTCCTGTAGGTACTATGTAGACTAGTGGATACTTCTCATCTATAGTAGCAAAGTTACCCATTTGCTCTTTAAAGTCTGAGCCTACTTTTTTAACCTGCATGTGATTGTCATAGAATGTAGTAATCTTATCTACTATAGATTGATAGCTTATCATAATACTGAATTTTTTTGAATGTTATTAATGTGATTCTGTGATGCTGTTATCTCAGTCTCAGATACTACTGCTGTTACTGTTATGTTATTAGATGCTGCACCTCCTGCATTCACTTGACTACCTGTGTTAGCTTGCCCAAATAATTGAGGACCTGCTGCAGGTGCTACTGCTGTAGTGGATTCTCCACCTCCTCCAATATTACCTGGAGTATCAGCAGATGGAGCTGAGCTAGATGTAAACTGAGTACCTGCTATCTTAGCTATATTAGTTGCTGAGGTAATGGCTGCGAATGCTAGTGATGCTATACCTGCAGGATTAGGTACAGGACCTATAGCAATAGGTGATGATGCTAGGGATGCTGTAATAGCTTTACCTGCATCAATGACAGCACCTGCTAACTGCATAGCTTTATTAATCTTAAATTGCTTTCTCATTATCTTCTCCTCTTCCTTACTACCTTTCTCTACTCCTTTTAATTTATTAGCTTGAACTAAACTAGTTATACCCTCAATAGCTGATAGACCTTGTTTTGCAGCATCAAATCCTTTTTGAATAGTAGCAAATTGCTCAGCTCTTTTAGCAGCTTCAAGTGCTTTAGTTTTATCTAATGCCTCAGTATCAATAGCATCTAGTTTACCTTGAAATTCTTTCTTATACAAAAGATACAGCTCATCATCTTCTTTTAGCTTTGCTGTCTTTGCTTCAAATGCCTGTTGCTCTATTAGCTTTTTATACTCAGCATCCTTTAGAATCTTTTGCTGTGCATCCGTTTCAGTTTCTGCTGCTAATCTTTGTATCTCATTGTACTTAAAATCTTCTGCAGCTATAGCATCTATAATGGCTTTAGCATCAGCTTCTTTTTTCTTAGCATCCTTTTCATCTTGAATAGCTTTAGCTGCATCTGTATACTTCTTATTAATCTCAGTCTCTTGTAATTTCTGAGCCTCTACTAATGCAGTAGTATCATTCTTATATTTAACAGCCTCAGCTATCTTAACAGCATAGGCAGCCTTTAAATCATCTAGCTCTACCTGTTGAGCAGTCTTAGCAGAATCAGTTACTATCTTTCTAGCTTCAGCAATCTGTTGCATTGATGACTTATCTGCTGCTGCATATTTCTCATTAGCTGCCTTTTGTTTAGCAGCTGCTTCAGATTGCTTTTTATCTTCAGCATCAGAATCAGCTTTAATATCAGTTAGCTTAGCTACTCTCTTATCAGAATATCCTTGCTTGATTAGTTCATTCTCTTCTCTTATCTGCTTCTTTAATTTCTTGATAGTCTCCTGGTCAGCATCCTCACCTAGTTTTCTTTGAGCAGCTAGAGCCTTATAAGCTGAATCTCTTCTCTTATCAGCTCCTTTTATCTGTACGTTACTCTTTTCCTCTTCTAGCTTAGTAGTATCTTTACCTGCTGCCTTAGCCTCAGCTATCTCTCTACCCAAATCTGCAGTCATTGATGCAGTTCTTTCCTTAGATGACTCTGTTACTTTCTCATTAGCAGCTAAAGTTTTAGCAGCATTATCTTCAGCAGCGAATGCTGTAAGACCTAACCAATCAGTAAGAGCTTTGAATCCTGCAATCAGCATATTGATAGGCATCATCATTGCATTCATTACATCATCTAATACTCCAAAAGATTTAAGTACTAGAGCCACTACAGCTATGATGGCTATTACTGCAGCTGCTATTAAAAATATAGGATTACTCCATATCGTAATAGATAGCTTCATAAACGCACCACCTAATGTCTTAGTCATCTCCATCATTCCTTTCAATGACTTAGTGATATCAGTCTTATTGATACCACCTAATGCAGTAGCAAAAGTCTTAGACTTCTCTGCTGCCTCCTCAAAGTCCAATGACATCAATGAGTCTTTTATCCCTCCTAGTCCATTGCTTACCTGTTCAAACTTAGAGCCTGTAGCAAAGACAGCGACTGCCTCATTAGCATCCTTAATCTTATCAGATACCTCACCTGCTTTTTGTGCAAGTGCAGCCATCTGTGCAGGATCAGTAGCACTGGCTATAGCTCCTTTCAATTCTCTTAACTCAGCTTTCATCTGAGCTATGCCTTGTATCTTAAGTGGTATTACTACTTCATTCATATACTCTGATTTCTAGGGTGTTTAAATTAAGGTGTCCATCATGATAAGCTGCAGTAGGGCTGTGTAGGTTGGTAGTTCTAATTTGAATAGCATTAAGTTGTGAATCTGCCATTACTATAGCATCATTTACTACTTGGCTAAGCATTACATAAGTCTTATTAGCAGTGAATGCACCTGCAAGATATCCTTGATAAGCACCTACTGCTGTACGAGTCCATATTATAGGTCCTATTGTATTCTCTAGCTCTATCACTGTAGGTGCTGAGGTGCTAGTCTGAGTAATCAAAGCTATGTACTTCTTATAGGTTGGTAGGATGTCACTGACTGCTCTATTATTCAAAGTATTAGTGATAGTCATGTTAGTAGTAGCCATGCCATCCTGTTCTACAGTTAGGTTATTTCCTACTATCATGGCTTTTACTTTATCTCCTACCACGTTACCTGAGCCTAAGATAATAGAATCATTGTTATTAGTAGTGACATTAGTGTTAGATCTATACTGTTGCATTATGCCTGCAACCTGAACACCATTACCTGGACCTACAGGTATAACAGGTGAAGCAAAAAATGGAGGTAGGTCTATCTCAGTCTCTAGGCTAATCAGTTCCACCTTAGTAGGCTGCCAATCATTAGCATTATAGTCTATAACTTTGTTAATACTCCACCATGAATTGTCAATCCTTATCTTATCATTCAGTGCCATGTGTTGGATGTCAGTCTCTCTAAGACTAAAGTAGGCACTCAATAACTTACCACCATTTATCTGTGCTACTGTCCTCCTCCAATATCTATTGTATAGATTGTTGTTAGTGTTCTGAGCTACCTGATAATAGTAGTATTGACATTCTGCAAAGTTAATATCAAAGCTAGGATTAAAGGGATCAGCTCCTCCAAAGTGTGAGAGGTAGGGATAGAGTCCACCTGTAGGAGTTACACCATCATAGCCTGAAAGTATATCTACATTACTAGCAGTCACCTGCCCATTATCAAATAAGATTCTTATATTAGTCTTAGGTGCTGCACCATTTAGTAGTGGTAGGAATGCACCAAATACTGTAGGCTGTACAGGAGTAGGTGAGAATAGAAGCTCTTTGATATCTATGCCTTTTACATACTCATTCTCAAAGGTTACCTCTACCTGTCCATAGGTTTCTCTAGTCACATCAGTATAGACTGTATTAGGTGAGTCAGTATCTGCCTTGTATGTTAGTCTTAGTTTCTTATTGTTAAGCTCAGGGATAAAGATGATTGACTGCTCCTTATCTTTCATCAGCTTGTTAGTCCAATCTACTCCCTTACCTGAATCAAAGTACTCATCCCTACTAATTAAAATTAGATTGTTAGGATTGTTAGTATCAGGAGTAGCATAAAGATTGTACATTGTAAAGATGCTCTTGATGAAATCCGATTGCTTAATCTTATCAGGGATAAAGCTGTTCATAGTAGTGATACCACTGTTCAATGGGATATTGTCAGATGGTCGGATAGTGAGGTCTATTGAGGTGATGTCTAGGATTATGCTAGGAGCATTACTAGCAGTATTATCAAAATCTACAATCCATGAAATATAATTAGTTTCTGATAAAATTACTCTATTTCCTGAAGAGTTTATATATCCTGGTGTTACTCCTGCAGCCACTATCTGTATATCATTATAGTTTATCCCTCCTGTACCATTAGTAGTACCATTGAATGTAAATACTTGAGTAAAGCTAGAAGTACTACTAAGGCTATTAGCAGGAAATGGGCTAGCTTGTGTGTAATTAGTATCTAAACTTTGTGAGCTGTATACTTTTGTATTATTTTGACCTTGTACTCTTACTAATAAAAATGGAATGTAAAGAACATTATAAACAAAATCAGGAAATAAATCATTAGCTGTTACATTCTGTATCTGTACAGTACCTGATACAGTTGCCTCAAATACATAAGAATTACCTGAGCCTCCACCTACCCATTGAGGAGTAGTGTACTGACCATTACCAGGATTAAATAAACTAGCAGGATCTGATATCTCAGTCCATCCTGTAGTTATACTTTGTACAAAAAAAGATTGAGTCCAACTAGAACTAGTACCTGTCAAAGTCACTCCTGAGTTCTCTGCCACTACTTCATAGTCACGCCAATCCACTACATTCTGATCACCATTGTAAGGTATCAGTAGCTTATCAAAGTTCGCATCTGCTAGTCCATCCCAAGTGTATGAGTATCCTGCTGTAGCAAAGATTCTATCAAAGTATACCTTAGCGTAGATAGCAGGCTTAAACCAATTTAACTGATATTGATCGTCTATATTAAATGGCATCACATACTTATAGCTATCTGCTACAGTATTGTCAAAGCTATTGATTACTTCTGTAGCATCTACATAGTGATCTAAGTCTGAGAAATCTAAATCATTCAAATACTTATTAGAGATGTCAGTAAAGAATGTACCTCTATCCTCCTTAATCAATACCTCATACTCCACCATCTGCTCATAAGCTCCTGTCACTTGTGACTTCTTTATGTTGGTGAGCTGAAGAGTAGCATTAGTCATAACAGGGATACCATTCTCAATGACATCACAGCTAGTGATTTTATTGATATTGAAAGTACCTGCTTGAATGTTTACATCATAATAATGATTGAGCAGAGTATTGTTGTTGCTGTTGCCTACTAGAGTAATGGTCTTGGAGAATGAGCCTGTTCTTTTAGATATATCTCTAATATCCCCTACACTAAAGTTCAGGGGGAATGATGTACCCTCTTTGACATCTAGGTATCCTGTGCTAAGTTGTATTCTAACCATTGATTGCTTCTTGTTGTGCTAATCTAATAGTCACCGATTGCTTAATTAGTTTCTTGTTCTTTTGGCTAAATACTTCAAAGCTAGTAGCATCTACTACACAGGCACAAAAATAAAAATCAGATGCATAGTTGATATTATCAGGTGAATAGTAATATACTTGAGGAGATGTCAGTAGCTCCTGGAATCTTTTAGCATCATACTCACCCATCCAATTAGTATTGAGGTCAAAGGTCTTAGTGACATTAGTGTTATAAGTTCTAGAACCTTTTTGTAGATTAACTCCTACCCATTGACTACCCGCTACCTGTCCATCTATATGCTGATTATATTGCTCTCTAGTAATCTGCCCTTTCTCATAGGTTCTTAATTGAAATGAAAAAGCTTGCCATGATCCCATTCTATCTAAGTAGATAAGCTGTTGGTCATTAATAGTGCATCTATTGTCATAGGTGAAATAGTAAGGAATATTAGCATCGAATCCATTAGAATTTATAGCTACAGCATAATCCTCAGTAACTAATCCAGTAGGTCCTACAAAGACAGCCCAAATGCCATCATAAGGAGGGGCAAAGGAATAGCTATCTAATAGATTTTCATTCCTATCATAATAAAATACACCATAAGTACGTCCTGCATATACTCTAAGATTATAATAGAATTGAGCATTATAGAATGTAGCTACAGCTACAGGTATAGATTGAGACAAATTATCATATGGAAGATTACTAGTCATTAGCAAATCATTTTGACTATCACCTAAGTATAATGCACTAGGAAATGGCTGAGACTCAGCAATTGTATTAAGATTATTATTATAAGCTCCATTAAATACCTCCTTATTAGTTATTAAGGCATCATTTAATACTACTGTCTTTCTCTGATCGGCATAGGCTACATTGCCGTTAGCTGTAGATTCACCAATAGTAGACCAAAGTACATTGACAGTAAAGGTACTAACTGTAGCAGATATAACAGTATGCAATCCCTCAAGTGCAGGATTACCTGTAGGACCTGTACCTGTCTGAGCAATTATTACCTGATCACCTACAACAAAAAGATTAGGCGTGCCTGTTAATACTATCCTTACATTACCCCCATTATTTTGTAAGGTTTGAAAATAGTCTACATTATAAATATACTCATACCCTAAATCTACATCATATTGATACCATGACTGTGAGCTGTTGTAAGCTACTCCACCACCAATCCCTGAATCATTATATGTCACCAACGACTGCATAAGCAGTGATATATCCTGCTCACCATACCCTGTGCCATATACCGGTAGCACTTTATATTGAGCCACTACATTGGCAGGGATGTGAGATCCTACTGCAGGATATATTGTGAAGATATATCTGAAGCCAGGCTCATTCTTATTAGTATTGTTAATGATATACTTAATAGGATTGTAAGCAGGCATTAACTGACCTGGTTGTGCTATGATAGTAGTGCTAGGCATTTTATATAGATGTTATGTAAGTATTCCATGCGGCTATAAAAGCTGTATTCTCAGCTACCATACTAGCACCCATAGCATAACCTGATACTATGTGGCTACCTACAACTCCATCTGCAGAACCTATAAGTTGAACATCAGATGTAACATCAATAGAATATGCAGTCCTATTGCTTGATGTAGTACCATTATATAGTTTAACAGCAGTAGCACTTGTTCTGTGTATAGACTTAGGCTCTACTGTAGTTGTATAATCAAATGCTGTAAGTAAAGGAGTCGAACCTTGATTAATATAGTTATCAGTTGTATTACCTGCTGTCATAGAGTTTTTAAGAGTAGAAGTACCATCCATTGGTCCACTTGATATCTCATACGGAAAGAAATACCTAGATGCATTATTTAAAGTATAATTAATACCAGAAATAGTAGGATCGAAATTTGTCTCAATGTAACTACCACCACCTATAGTAAATCCGTGATTAGGAGAGAAATAAGGGCTACTTATAAGAGTTCCCGCAGGAAATCCTGACTTCCAATCTACTAATGCATCAGCTCCATCTACCGCATTTGTAGCAAAGACATATAATCGATCTAACTTAGCCCATGCACCTGATGACTTTAGTCCTAGCATTAGTCTATTTTGGTGGTGGCTTTGAGGTTCAGTAGTGTATCCTGTCCATTGGTATACATTATAAAAATAATCTTCATCATATACATATAAAGAATTGCTAGGAACAGTTGCTGAGCCTGCATCAGCAGTTGCTGTAACTTCACAGCTTACCAAATAGTCAGCATCAGCATCTAATAGATTATAAAAAGGATTAGTAGCACCTATTATAATATCATTAGTTCCACCTAAGTCAGGTTGTCTGTACCATTGGTAGGTATAAGTTATGCCTCCATATCCATTATCCCATGATCCATCAGTTGTTTGTAAAGTATAATTAGCTACTGCAACATCAAATTCTATACAAGTTACGATAGGAGCTACCGTATTAATAGGTGCATAATTGTCTGCTGTGATTGTATTACTAGTAGCAGGTGTTGAACCTATTGCATTTGTAGCTGTAACTACACAGGTAATTTCAGCAGTTGAATCTGCTAAAACTAATGTATAAGTATTGGCATTTGTTCCTATGTTAGTAGCTCCCCTCTTCCATTGGTAAGAGTAGCTAGTAGGTGAGTTAGTCCATGTGCCATTAGTACTAGTAAGTAGACTGTTTACTGTAGTAGTACCACTGATTACAGGTAGAGTAGAATTAACAGGAGCAGGTGGCGGACCTGATGTAATGGCTTGCCATCCCTCCATCCAATTACCATCGATGATTGTCCCTCCTAACTCTAGCACTATGTCCTGAAGATAGTCAGTAGATGTAGCAGGATTGCCTCCTACCTCAACTAAGATATCTCTCATTAGATCAGTAGAGGTGGCTAGGTCTACTCCATAGTAATCTGCTATGCCACTAAGGTAGCTACCATTGATGGTGCTTACTCCTAGATTATCGGCTATTTGTTTTAATGTATCACTCATAACTATATTATATTAAATGTAAATTCTGTTTAGAACGAATAATAGGAGTCATCAGTGTAATACTCCTGCCTGATGTAGGTGGTAGCATATCGAATAGCATCCATAGCATCATCATACAGCTTCACCGGTTCATCCATGATTTGTTCACCTATCTTCTTCCACTTATAGTTCTCATACTCTTTCATTATCTGCTTATCCTCCTGACAAAATACTCCAAAGGTCTTAATGTTATCTATGCCTTTCTTCACTACCTTGTTAGCATTATGCACATCATACCCTGCAGTATTCATCTCGGCTATTATCTCAGGTCTTGAGTAGTCTGCCATTATCTCTATGTGCTTATCTACATTCAATGCATCCATCTTCTCTATCAGCTGAGTAGTAGTGAGGTAGCTCTCATAGATTATCTTTTCAATAAAGATGTCATTGTCACAGTAATAGACTCTTACTAGAGCTGTAGGGTGATTGTATCCAAAGTCTAAGCCCATTACATACTTCACAAACTTAGTTGGTCTATGAGCTATGAATGTCCAATTAGAATAGATGTTACTCTTAGAGATAGCTTTCTCCCCTAGAGCATATATCTGATACATTGCCTCATCAGTTCTCTTCAAGTCCTCTATCTGCTTCTTAATGCTATCAGGTAGGAATGGATTGTCCCTGTATGTAGACTTAATCAGTATGCTCTCCTCAGTTGGTAGGTCATAGAGCCAGGAGGATGACTCAGATGGATTGTAATCAAAGATTAACTTGTCTTCTGTTCTCATGTTCAGCTGAGTAAAGTCATCATAGAATAACTCATTAGCCTCATTGCACCATGCCACATCTCTCTTCCTACCCCTTATCTTCTGCTCATCATCTACACTAAAGAACTCCACTATTGAGCCATTAGGGAATGAGTAGATATGCTCTGACTTGTTGTGATTGCTAACCTCATAGATATCCATGCTCTTCATGATCTCTAAAAAGTCCCTCATCACTGTAGCTCTCAGTGCAGGGAATGTCTTACGAATGATTGACACTACCTTGTTCTTATTCTGATAGCAGTAGACTATTAGCATCTGACAAAGGCTGTAGGTCTTAGAGCTTCTACTCCCTCCCTCATTGATAATGAATCTTAGTGCAGGATCAGTAAGAGCTGCATAGTTCTTCTGGAATATAACTGTACTATCTATCTCCATTGGCATAAGCATAAGCATAGGCTAACATCTCCATCTGCCTACTATCACTGATAATAGCTACCCTGTTAATCTTTATAGCTACTCCTTTCTTAGAATAGATGTAAGCCTCCACAGCTTGACACATCATCTCAATCCTTTGCACTAGTAATGATGTTCACCTTAATCTCAGAGATATCCTTGCCATTGGTAGTGATGTCTGATTTCTCGGTTAGGTTGTTTAGTCTCTGAGTGATGGATGGATTGTATTGACCAACCATGCCACCATTAATTTGGTCCTGACGAATCTCTCTCCTTATATGCGTACAGACAACCTTATATTCTGAATATCTATCTCCTGAGTTATCAAAATAATTATGGATATCACCATACTCTTTAAATGCCCATACCTCAAATCCATCTAATGTCAAAGGTACTTCTAAAGGTATAGCTACTATCTCTCCTGTCTTATTAGATAAGCTGTAAGAATGTCTAGGATTGTCTTTAACTTTCTTTTTATATATAGCCCAAAGCTCCATCATTTGCTCAGGGGATTCTAATGTTCTCGGTCTACCTGCCATTATCCTTGTTGTGTATAAATTTTCTTATAATTCTTACTTGACTTCAGCTTAGAGGTCTTACTCTTAGCATGAACACCTGGTCTCTTTACCTTAGGCTTTCTGCAGAACGATACACTACTCTGCTTCTGTGCCATCCTCATCAGATTCTACAGCAGGCTCATCTACTACAGGAGCAGGTATTGGTCCTTTGACTGCTTTATACTTTACTACTTTAGGCTCTGATACCGTAGGCTCTTCAAACATATAGCCTAATCCTATAGACTCACAAAAAGTATAATTCTCAGTTGAGACATTCACATTATTACCTTTGTGAGATACTTTTACTCCAATAAATTCATCTTTAATTTTCATCTCTTAGTTGTTTTAAATCGTTTTTAATTTCTTGTATCCAATAATGGGCAGATGTTACAGGTATCTTAAAGTATTCTGCCATTGCTCTAGCTGTACTGTATCCTTTGTCAAAGTAACATTGAAACACTATCAGCTTAATCCTATCTGTTATCCTCCCTCTATAAGTCTCAATAACTGCCATGTTGTTCTGATACTGCATATCTTCTCTAATCTTATCCCACAAATCAGTATCATCATCCATCACTATCGGCATAGTACTATCTGTAGCTGTCACTCTCTCCTGTCTATTAGTTAGTGATGTAGACCATAGTATTTGCATCTTAATAGTATTTAATAGATATGCTTTCACCTTACCTGGATCAGTCACCTCTATATCTATATTACATAAATATAAAAAAGAGTTATTTATTACAGCATCGGCTGATATAGTAGACTTCATTCTTACTAGAAAATAGTTAGTGTATTTCCTTATCTCTTTGTAGTGAGCTGATATGTAGTTGTCAAGTATAGGTCTCATACCATTGCTTGAAATCCTTAAGCCATATCTTTCTCCTCACACTGCCACAGAAACATTCCTTTTCATAACCAAGCAACCTATCTTTTATAGCCTTAAGTTTTAATAAGTGAGTCTTATAGGATTGCTCTTTCTCAGGTAGACTGAAAACATATTCTATTATTACTTGCTCAGCTTCTGTAAACATTCCTGTAATATAAACGATAGTAAGGCTACAATAGTTGCTTCAATAAAGGACCAGGTGCAAATTAATGTTAGCCAAAAAGATATGCATTTGATACAGGTAGCAGATGAATGCAGATACATTGCTAGAATGCTAGGCTTAAATTTGCTAAAGATTGAGTCAATCAGTAGCTGTAATGGCTCAAAGTTTACTATAAACCATGATATTGCGATATAGGTTAGTATGTTCATCTGCCAAAAATAACAAAGGCAGCCATAAGACTGCCATAAAGTTATTAATTATTTAGATAATTTTTCCACCATTTGAGATAGAACTGCTCATTGACAGCCTTACCATTGATGAATCTCCAAATGGAGCAGTAAGAGACTCCGATATCCTCAGCATAATGACTGAGCTTATATCTATGGGTGAGCTTAGACTTAGTCTCTTTAATCATAAAGTCTTTTAAGCTCTGCCCCTTAGAAAGGGAGATCATCACCAGGATTATCAGGTACATGAGCAGGAGCTACTGCAGCTGCAGTTAATAGCTCAATCTTCCATAACTCTAAAGAGTTGAAATGCTTATCCTGCCATTCTCTACCTCTCAGATTGAATGATGCCTCCACCTCTTCACCTACTCTACAGCCATCTAGTAGAGCTGTTTTGTCTCCTGTAGCTTGTAGGGTGATGTATTGAGGATATTTGCCATCCTCTACTGTTATTACTACTTCTCTCTTAGAGAATTTCTCAGTCACCTGTACGGTATCACCTATCACTTTGATAAGTCCTTTTACTTTGTACTCATTCATATTATAGTTGTTATTAATTTATATACTCCGATCAGTGCAAATCCATAGACTACTATAGTTAGGATAATTGCTAGTGTTTTTTCTGTCATACTACTTTATCAGGGAATGGATTGTTGTACTCACCATAGTGTAGTGTCTCTAGTTCCATAGCATACTCCTTAGCTTTCTTAGCAGCAAACTTGGCACTGATGCCAGGATTGTTGTGTATTAGTGCTTGTAGTGCTGCAATTAATGCAGTCTTGTAAAAATCTTCTTGTTCCATCTTATTTATTATTTAATTGATTAATATATGTTACATAGTACTGAGTGCAGTGATGCAGTCTTACCTTTATCTCCTCCTCAAGCTCAATGTCTCTAGTGAAGAGTAGAGTAGTGATTCTTTTCTCAGGAGCTATGTGATCTACCTGATGCAGTGATAAGTTCTCCCATTCATTCAGTAGAGATGGATCTGTAGAGACCATACAATAGACTAGACTAGCATAGTTCTTATCATATAACATCATGTAAGCTCTTAGCTGCCACTCATAATCTTTATTTATACCCTCTTCAGGAGTAGCAGGGAACGTTTCTAAGGACCATGAAGTCTTAATGTCTATGATTTGGTCATCTAGAACTATATCAGCCTCTCCTGTGAGCCATTCGTTATTGAGTCTTTCAGTGTTTTTGACCATGCTAGTGAATGATACAGTATTGAGTAGAGCAATAGAATCATTCTCCTGTAGATTGCCCTTATTAATATACTTGTTATTCAGCTCTACATTATAACCATAGAAATCCTGCTTAGCTACACCTCTAATGTAGGTCTTAGTAGTTTCAGATAGCACCTCAGACTTAGTCCGAGATGCTGTCATTAGTTTTCCTAGTGATGATGGATGCCATTTCATAGTAGCATAAGTGCTTTAAGTTGTAAATCAGTAAGCTCAAAGGTCTCTCTTAGCTTAGGGATAGTAAACTTACCCTCCTGAATAGATACTAATGCCTCATCAAATCTTTGATTAGATAGTCCAGGCTTAGCTGCCTTAACAGGTACACTTGCTAGATTTGCATCGTCATCTACAGATTGAAGCGAGCAAAGGCTGACCAATGTGTACCTGCGGTAGTAGGTCAAACATGATCCCATTTGCTGAGGATTAAGTCCAGCAGGTAGTTCCATGCATGACTCTATTAACTCATTAGAATCTATGCAAATAATCTGAGTACATACTGAATTGCCTTGAATAGGCTGCAGTAATAGTAGACCATTCTCTAATAAGATAGGCTCTACTGCCTCAATGATTGCATTGATGTCACTGTAGGACTTTTTAAAGTGAGGATTGGTAGCATTCTTAGCTACTTTGCCGATTGACTGCTTAGCTTTGTGTAGCTTTTGGTGCAGTGTTAGTACAGGTGCTGGTACTACAGCTTTTGTTTTTGTTTCCATGTGTATAAATTTAAATTATTTCAACAAAGATAATCAATTAATTCATATCTGCAATAAAATTATAATAAAAAATCATAAATTCATCAAAAGTTCTTGCAATAAAGTATGTACCCCCTGCAGCTTCTATGCTTTGCTGATACCTCTTCTGCACTTCTGACTGCTTATCCTTACCATACTTCACCTCAATCTTCACTGATCTACCTCTAATGGTGGCAGATATATCAGCTGAGCCTTTAGTGGAGGTGCTAGGAGTCCATGTGCCTTTCAGCTGTCTACTATTCTCACCTACCTGTATCTTCTTACCCTCTCTATAGACTCCCATTGTATTAATCCTCTCAGCTTGGTAGCCTGAGAAATTTATAAATGCAGTGATACATTGAGTCAGTGCATTAGCTGAGTCATCTTTCCAATTAGATAAAGGAATGTAAGCATTGTTAGGATATTTAGCTGATAGGCTAGCTAGTTCTAGGGCTTTTAGGATTGCTTTGTTTTCTTTGTTCATATCAATTATAATTTATACTATCCCATACATCAGGATCTCTTTGTGACTTAATCTCAAACCACCTAGCACCATTGCTAGATCCATCTACATACTCCTTACCATTGTATTCTGCATACTTCTTACACCATTTGTTGAATGTTCTGTTGGTCAGGTATTTCTTTTGATCAGTGTATTCTGCTATAAAGTTCTCAAACATAGATACCTTATTCAATCTTTGGTCAAATGCTAGATTCTTATTATCTACCCATTCTATAAAGTCTTGAGATGTCTCATTGATAAACTTTCTTAGCTCTAGATTCTTAGCCTCAGATTCTACTAGACCATTCTTTAGGTAATAATTCAAGCAGTTAATCATGTAATGGTCAAACCTTGCCCATTCCTGCTCATCCCAATCCTCAAACAGCATAGAGCCAAACTCATCAAATGGAGTATGGTGAGTACCAAAATAACTACTCAGCTCTACCTCAAACATCCTACGCTTGAAAGAGCCACCATCTGCTTTGATAGTGTAGTTAGTAGAGATAAGTACTTTAGGTGAGTCTTTTACAGGTAGTTTAATTGCATCTCTACCTTTGTATTCAATAGTAAGACCCTCAGTGATTATACTAAATAAGCTCTCAAAATTAAAGTTCTTTCTTACATCATCAAATGCTAGGACCTGGCAGTCAGAAGAGACAGTCTGATAGGGAAATGATTTATTTGAGTCAAAGGTCTTACCATCAATAGTGCTAACTTTTTTCATGTATCCTATAGCATTAATTAGAATACCTTTACCACTACCTCCATTAGGATTATCTGAGATAGTTTCATCATTGAGAATAATTGCTTTGTTATTAGCTGATGTCTTATAAGAGTGCAGCATATAGCCTATCACGCTCTTCATAGTATCATATCTCTCTACCTCCTGCCCTGAGATAAACCAAATGAAAGACCTGAACATTGACTCATGGTGATCAGCATCTATTAAATCTCTATCTATTATCTGATTATTCCAAACATAACCCTTTAGCTCTGAGTATTCATATATCTCATGGTGCTTAGCAAATACTTTTACAGCTGCATTCTTATAGTAAATCATACCATAGTCTATCCCATCCCTTTCCATCTCTACATTAGCAGTATCTATCATGCTAAGGTATTGAGGAGTAAAGAGTTTAGACTTCTCAGCTACAGCATCAAATACAGGTATCCGATTTGATTGGACCAGGTACTCCATTACTCTATCCTTTATCTGAAATTCAGAGACATGATTAATAAAGTTCTCATTCTTAGTAATAAATACAAAGGTCTTAGTATTAGCTACAGGATAGTACTTATAGTACTGTAGATTCTCTAAAAATAGCTTGAATCTGTATGGTATAATTAATACATCACCTTTAAAATCATATTTCCAAAACTCATCTACTTTAATTACCTCCTTAATAGTCTGAATCTCTGACTCAATATTCTCTTTATTGTACTCTTTAAACTCTTCTAGGATAACAGCATCAGACTTACCACTCAACACAAAATTAATCAGCTTATCTTTTTTCTCCTTATCCTCAAATTGCTTAGTGTTAAAGTTAGCAGTCTTTTTATAGGCAGAATTTATCAAAGCTAGTATCTCTACAGATCCAAAATCTTTCTGCTCAAATCCTTTTAAATAATCTTGACAGGTATTTTTATCCACTCCAAAATCATTAAAGGCTGCTGCTAATTTATAGAGTGAGGAGTTTCTATTCTGTGAATTATACTTCTTTTTAAACCAAGTCATCAGCTTATTAGCTATCTCATCAGTATCTAGGATCTTAATGTTAGTAATACTACCTACCTCACTGCTCTCAAATGGGATAACATCATAATCAATGATATAATTCTCAGCATCTAAATTAACATAGATATCAGGATCATATGATTCAAAGCAAGCTCTTGCAATATCTTTCCCTGATTCATCTACTCCATTGAATACTGCAGATATCTGCTTAAAATACTCTTTGTATTCTTTGTCATCCTGTACTATTGGTATTTTGACTAGAGCTTTTACTCCATTACCTGATGGTGATGTCCAACAGGCAAAGATAGATTTGTGAGCTTTCAGTTCTACAATCAGAGCAGGTAGATCCTGCACATCATCAAAGTCTAAAGTCAGTAAACCTGATGCCTTTCTTAGAGATGCATTATTTCTCTTACTGAAATCACCTCCAAAGGTGACCACTGGCAGTTGCATCTTAATGGATTTCCTTTCCTCTTTATCAGTAGAGAATCTAAGGTCTTTACATAACTGCTCAGACTTGCCATTCTTAATCCTATCTAGGTAGAATCCTACATCCTTATTCTGATAAGGTGATACATCCTTAATTGATTTGTAAAAAGTTACTTTCATAAGTATAAATAAAGGTGAGAGTCCCTGCTTAACACAACCGCCAGGAGGAATTGCAGGGATTTATACTCTCTAATGTTTTTTATCATGGCGATTATGTTGTTTGCAAATGTAATAAATTAATTTATAATTGATACTAAAGTGCAAAAATAAATTATTTGTGCTGTTTTGTGCTATTATTTGTGCTGTCTTAACTCCTATTGTTATTAGGCTGTAGAAGATTAGAACGAAAAAACACTTTTTTTTTCCAAAAACTGTTCACCCCCTAATATGAAAATAAATTTTTTTTTTATTAAAAATATATTGTAAATAAAAATATATATATTATAGAGTATAGGGATGTGAATTGTACTTTTGTTCTAATTATCTACAAGTCAATATCAGTAAGGGAATTATACAGCACAAAAAAAGCTCCTAAGAGCTTTAAATTATTTCAGCTAGTTCTTTAGCTGTCATATAATCTTTAAATTTATTGACCTTATCATAATCCCAAGGCATTTGAATCCTCACATTGATGTAATTAAAGTGCTCTATTGCCGAAACTTTGTACTTATCCTCATAATTGTCATTAACAGCAGCCTCAACTAATGGCTCTATCTCATGCAGATATACTTTATCCTGCATCCTGGACCATCTCCTGTGCATTCTGATACCATGTATAACAGTAGCATGATGTCTATTCATAAGCCTACCTATTTCACTAAGTGTGAGCTTACATTTGTTAAGCCTGTACATTACATAGTATCTCTTATACACATAGGCTCTATTTCTAGAGTTGGTATCTAGCTGATACTTTGTGATCTGTCCTATTAAAAAATCTATTTCTTTCATTGCTCTGAGTTTTGTTTGTTGTTTTACAGAGGGACATCAGTGTCCTTCTGTTGTTTAAAAAATAGTCAGGACAGGACTTGAACCTGTATGATAACTTATGAGCTATACTTATGGGTCTTTCAAGGTTACTCACGTTATCTTTACT